>Ga0247735_1000093_pt1 | contig 48219 bp, 30 predicted proteins | sample UWRJL178409R2_FD_180934 | JGI IMG/M metagenome (GOLD analysis project Ga0247735, IMG submission 180934) | Plant litter microbial communities from Arlington Agricultural Research Station in Wisconsin, United States - UWRJ-L178-409R-2 | ecosystem: Environmental > Terrestrial > Plant litter >... | reverse complement strand
CCCTAAGGAAATTATCTGCGCGGCTATGCGTAAGCTGCTGCATTTGGTGTATGGGGTACTGAAATCGGGTAAACCTTTTGACCCCCTCATCGCGCTTGCGCGATGAGGGTCAAGACGGTATCTACAGAGACAGTGTTTCAGCGCTACATCCCCGCACAACCCCACGAAAATCCAACCCAACGGCCACCCCGTTTTGCGTTAAGGTTCGGCCTTAGGTTTTTGTTCAGCCAAGGAAGCACCCATGCCCGTTACAACCTCTCTTAGCGCCGGATTCATGGTCGTTCATGGCAATCGCTTGGATGATTTGCGCAGCCTGGTTGTGTCATGGATGCGCCGGTATCCACTGACGCCCTTGGAAAACGAAGTCGCCCTGGTGCAGAGCAACGGTATTGCACAGTGGCTGAAGCTGGCCTTGGCTGAAGATGCAGCAGACGAAGACCTGGGTGGATGCGGTATTGCAGCAGCCGTGGATGTGCAGCTTCCTGGCAGCTTCATGTGGCAGCTCTACCGATCAGTGTTGGGCAAGGAGGAGATCCCCGCAGCGTCATTGCTGGACAAGGCCCCCTTGACCTGGCGATTGGTGCGCCTGCTGCCCGCTCTCATCGATCAGCCGCACTTCGAGCCGCTGCGCCGATTCCTCACCAATGACACCGACCTACGCAAGCGCTATCAGTTATCCGAACGTCTCGCCGACCTGTTTGACCAATATCAGGTCTACCGCGCCGACTGGCTGGAAGATTGGGCCGCAGGTCGTCACCAGTTACGCAATGTCAGAGGTGAGGCCAAACCCCTTACCCCCGCTAATTGCTGGCAAGCCGAATTGTGGCGGGCACTGTTGCTTGACGTCGGAGAGCAAGGCATGGCCCAAAGTCGGGCCGGCGTTCATCAGCGTTTCATCGAGCGCATTACCAGCCTCAACGAAGCGCCGGCAGGACTGCCGCCCCGCGTCATCGTATTTGGTATTTCTTCACTGCCTGCTCAGGCGCTGGAAGCGTTGGCCGGTCTGGCAAGATTCAGCCAGGTGCTGCTTTGCGTTCACAACCCTTGTCGTCACCATTGGGCCGACATCGTCGCCGATAAAGACCTGTTAAGGCACCAATACAAGCGTCAGGCGCGCAAGACGGGCATGCCGGTGGTGCTCGATCCGCAGGCGCTGCATCAACACGCTCACCCGCTATTGGCCGCATGGGGCAAGCAAGGCCGCGACTACATCAACCTGCTGGACAGCCACGATGATCCCGGCAGCTATCGCTCTGCATTCAAAGACGGTCGCATCGATCTGTTCAGCGAGAGCGACCCCAAGACCATCCTCAACCAGTTGCAAGACGACATCCTAGAACTGCGGCCACTCGACGAAACCCGCGAAATCTGGCCTGCCGTCGATAAGGCACAAGACCGCTCGATACGCTTTCATGTGGCTCATAGTGCCCAGCGCGAAGTTGAAATCCTTCACGATCAACTGCTCGCCCGCTTCAGCAAAGACCCTAATCTTCGCCCCCGTGATGTGATCGTCATGGTCCCGGACATCGACAGTTACGCGCCGCACATCCGCGCCGTGTTCGGCCAGCTTGAACGCGATGACAAGCGCTTCATCCCTTTCACTCTCGCTGACCAGGGCCAGCGCGGTCGGGAGCCACTGCTGATTGCTGTCGAGCACCTGTTGAAGATTCCAGACAGTCGCTTCCCGGTCAGTGAAATTCTCGATCTGTTGGATGTTCCCGCATTGCGCGCCCGCTTCAAAATTCAGGAGCGCGACCTGCCGACCCTGCATCGCTGGATCGAAGGCGCCGGGGTGCGCTGGGGTCTCAACGCCACCCAGCGGGAAAGCCTGGGATTGCCGGCTGAACTGGAGCAGAACAGCTGGCATTTTGGCCTGCGCCGAATGCTGCTGGGCTATGCCGTTGGAGCTGGGGCCGCGTGCGACGGTATCGAGCCTTACGACGAAATCGGCGGTTTGGACGCCGCGTTGATCGGCCCACTGGTCTCGTTGATCGATGCATTGCAAGTGGCCCATAGCGAGCTGTCCTCTCCAGCTATCGCCCAAGATTGGGGCCTGCGTCTGCAAGCACTGCTGCAGCTGTTTTTCCTCGCCGACAGCGAGCATGACGACTACCTGCTCGCCCAGTTGGAGCAGTTGCGCGAGACCTGGCTGGAAACCTGTGAAGCGGTGGGTCTTCAGGACGAATTGCCGCTGACCGTGGTCCGTGAAGCCTGGCTGGCAGGGCTGGATCAAGGTCGACTGTCGCAGCGCTTTCTGGCCGGGTCGGTCAACTTCTGCACCTTGATGCCCATGCGCGCCATCCCCTTCAAACTGGTGTGTCTGTTGGGCATGAACGACGGCGATTACCCGCGTGCCCAGCCGCCGCTGGACTTCGATTTGATGGGCAGCGATTACCGGCCAGGGGATCGCTCTCGCCGTGAAGATGATCGCTACCTCCTGCTGGAAGCCGTGCTCTCGGCTCGGGACCAGCTGTACATCAGTTGGGTCGGGCGCAGCATTCGCGATAACAGTGAGCGTCCGCCATCGGTGTTGGTGGGCCAACTGCGTGATCATCTGTCCGCCGGGTGGAAACTGGCCGACGCGGTTGAACCCATGGACAGCGAAAAGCGAGACCCTGGCCAGCAGCTGTTACACGCGCTGACCCTTGAGCACCCGCTCCAGCCGTTCAGTGCCCAATACTTCCATGAAAACAACAAAAACCTGTTCAGCTTCGCCCGCGAGTGGCAGGTTTTGCACGAAGCCAACCCTGGGCGAGCCAGAGCAGAAGGGCTCATCCCCCACGAGCAAGTCGAGCCGCTCAACCTTGCGCAGCTGCAAGACTTCCTCAGGAACCCGGTCAAACACTTCTTCAGTCAGCGTCTGAAAATTTACTTTGAGGTGGCCGGAGCTCCCTTGGCCGACGAAGAACCGTTCGTGCTCGATGCTCTTGAGCGATACAGCCTGAGCGACAGTTTGCTCAATGCCGCGCTGACTCACACTGAACATAGCGATGAAGCGCTGCAGGCCCAGGCGCTGAAACTCCAGGCCAGCGGCTTGCTGCCCATGGCGGGCTTCGGCGCCAGTCTGCAACAGGAACTGATTGAGCCACTGCCTGACTTGCTGCAGCGTTATCACAGCCTGCTGCACCGCTGGCCCGAGCCGCTGAGCAGTGCGTTGCCCGTCAGCCATGCTCATCAAGGTGTGAGCCTGGAAGGCTGGTTGGGTGGTCTGCATCGCAATACCCAAGGCGACTACCTTCTGATCACCGCCATTCCCAATTCCATTGGTGGCAAGAAATCCCGCAAATGGCATCGTCTGATTCGCCCATGGGTCCTGCATCTGGTGGGCTGCGCGAGCGGACTGCCACTGAGCACCGCCTTGGTCGCCAGTGACGAAACCCTGTTACTCGACCCGCTGGAAAAAGACCTCGCCACGAATGCGCTGAACGACCTGCTCACCGCCTGGCTCACCGGCATGCAGCGGCCTTTGCCGGTGGCGGTCAAAACTGCGTTCGCCTGGCTGGGGCAGAGCGACGAAAGCAAAGCCCAGGCCGCGGCTCGCAAGGCTTACGAAGGCGACGGGCAAACCACTGACGGCGAGCGTCGGGAAAGCACTGCATTGGCCCGACAGTTCCCGGACTTCGATGCCTTGATGGAGAGTGAAGAATTCGTCGGATGGTGCGAAGCGCTGTACAAACCGATTTACGAGGCGCCTTGGCAGTCTCTGTCCAGCGAAGGGGCCAGCGCATGATTGACACTCAAGACGTGCAGCAACAAACCGCTTCTCTGGCCCTGCGCTTTCCGTTGCGCGGCAGCCAATTGATCGAAGCCAGCGCCGGCACCGGCAAGACCTTCACGATTTCGGCGCTGTATGTGCGCCTGGTGCTGGGCCATGGCGGTGATGCAGCAGGCTTCGGTCGTGAGCTGTTGCCGCCGCAAATTCTCGTGGTGACCTTCACCGATGCGGCGACCAAAGAGCTGCGCGATCGCATCCGCATTCGCCTGGCTGATGCCGCACGGTTCTTCCGCGAAGAAATCGGCGCACCCGATGAACTGATCAACGAGCTGCGCGATCAATTCGCTCCAGAGCAATGGGCCGCCTGCGCCAGTCGTCTGGACATCGCCGCCCAGTGGATGGACGAAGCTGCCGTATCGACCATCCACAGCTGGTGCCAGCGCATGTTGCGCGAGCATGCTTTTGACAGTGGCAGCCTGTTCACCCAGACCCTGGAAACCGACCACAGCAATTTGCTCGGCGAAGTCCTGCGCGATTACTGGCGGCTGTTCTGTTACCCCATGAGCGGCGATGCGCTGACTTGGGTGCGTGCCAACTGGAGCGGCCCCGCTGCACTTTTGCCGAAAGTACGCAGCCTGTTTGGCAGCGACCGGGCAGTCCCTACCCAGGAACCCGCCGAGCTTATTACCGCGTCGTTGCAGCAGCGTCGCGACGCCCTTAAAGCATTGAAGTCACCCTGGACTAACTGGGCAGCTGAACTGCACGCGATTTGCATCGACGGTGTGGCCTGCAAAGTGGTCGACGGTCGCAAGATGCAGGAGCGCTACTTCCGGTCATGGTTCGAAAAGCTCACCGCATGGGCTGCCGATGAGGAGCTTGAAGAGCTGGATCTGGGCACCGGTTTCACCCGCTTGACCCCCGATGGCATCGCCGAAGCCTGGAAGAGCAACCCGCCGTCGCACCCGGCCTTCGAAGCCATGGTCGAACTCAAGGTCGCGCTCGATACCCTGCCGACGCCCGATGCGGCGGTGCTGGAACATGCCGCCCACTGGGTCGGTGCGCGATTCGAAGCCGAGAAACGTCGTCGCGCCGAAATGGGTTTCGATGACATGCTGCTCAGACTTGATGCCGCACTGCAAAGCGCCGGCGGTGAGCGCCTGGCGACGTTGATCCGTGAACAGTTTCCCGTGGCCTTGATCGATGAATTCCAGGACACCGACCCGGTGCAATACCGAATCTTCGAGAGCATCTACCGCCTCGAAGAAAATGACAGCGACACCGGCCTGTTCCTGATCGGCGACCCGAAGCAGGCGATCTACGCCTTTCGCGGTGCTGACATCTATACCTACCTGCGCGCCCGTCAGGCCACCACCGGGCGCTGGCATACGCTGGACACCAACTACCGCTCAACACACGACATGGTGGAAGCGGTTAACCATGTGTTTCTGCGCGCCGAGCAACGTCCTGAAGGGCGGGGCGCTTTTCTGTTCCGCGAGGGCAGCGGCAACGACGTGCCATTCGCCGGTGCGCTTTCCCAAGGCAAGAAGAGCGCCCTGCAGTTGGACGGCGCGCCGCTGGCTGCACTGAACGTCTGGCACATGGCGAGCGATCAACCGGTTTCCGGTGCCAGTTATCGGCAGCAACTGGCGGCCAGCTGCGCCAGCGAAATCGTCCGCTTGCTCAACGCCGGACAGCAGGGCCGAGCTGGCTTTGCCGCGCCGGATAAAGAACTCAAAGGCTTGCGGCCGGCCGATATCGCCATTCTGGTTCGCGACAGGAAAGAAGCTCAGGCGGTGCGCGGTGAGTTATCGGCACGCGGAGTGCGCAGCGTTTACCTGTCCGACAAGGACTCAGTGTTCGCCGCTCAGGAAGCCCACGACGTGCTGGCCTGGCTCAAGGCCTGTGCCGAGCCTGATTCGGAACGCACCCTGCGCGCAGCGCTGGCCTGTATCACCCTGGCATTACCGCTGGCTGAACTGGAGCGCCTGAATCAGGACGAACTCGCCTGGGAAGCCCGGGTCATGCAGTTCCGTGGTTATCACCTGATCTGGCGCAATCAGGGCGTGCTGCCGATGCTGCGCCGCCTGTTGCACGACTTCCAGCTGCCGCAAACCCTGATCACTCGCACTGACGGCGAACGGATACTGACCAATTTGCTGCACCTCTCTGAGTTGCTCCAGCAAGCCGCCGCCGAACTGGATGGCGAGCAGGCTTTGATTCGTCATCTTGGCGAGCACCTGGCGCTGTCCGGTCAGGCCGGTGAAGAGCAGATCCTGCGTCTGGAAAGCGACGAGCAACTGGTCAAGGTAGTGACCATCCACAAATCCAAAGGCCTGCAGTACCCGCTGGTGTTCCTGCCGTTCATTTGCTCAAGCAAGCCGGTGGACGGCAGCAGGTTGCCGCTGCATTTCCATGATGAGAACCGTAAGGCGCAAGTCAGCCTGAAACCCACTGCTGCACTGATCGAGCAGTCCGACAATGAGCGTCTGGCGGAAGACCTGCGCCTGCTTTATGTGGCCCTGACCCGTGCCGAATATGCCTGCTGGCTGGGCGTCGCGGACCTCAAGCGCGGCAACGCCAGCAGCTCAATGCTGCATCGCTCGGCGTTGGGTTATTTGCTGGGCGGCGGCATGCCGTTGACTGAATCGGCGGGCCTGAACTCCTGGCTGCGCGATCTGAGCGAAGGCTGCGATGGCGTGAGCGTAGAGGCAGTGCCCGAACCGACCGCCGAAACCTTCAGCCCGCCGCGCAACGAAGCAACCTTGCTCAAGCCGCTCAACCCTAAGCGCCGCGCCGCCGAGAACTGGTGGATTGCGTCCTACAGTGCATTGCGCATTGGCGACACGATTACCACCAGCGGTGACGAATCCCCTGACAGCCCGCAAGCGCAAAAGCTGTTCGATGACGAACGCCTTGACCCCGAAGCACCCCGTGAAGTGTTGGTCAGCGGCGGGGATATCCACCGCTTTCCGAGAGGTCCGAATCCCGGCACCTTCCTGCATGGTTTGCTGGAGTGGGCTGGCAACGAAGATTTCGCGACGGCCGCCAGCAATCCACAACTGCTGAAAGACGCCGTGGCCCGACGCTGCAATCGACGCGGCTGGGAAGGCTGGATCGATACCCTGAGCGGCTGGCTTCAGCAGTTGCTGACTATGCCGCTCGCGTTGGCCGGTGACAGCGCGCCTATCGCTCTTGGCGAAATGGACCAACCCAATCAATACCGCATCGAAATGGAATTCTGGTTCGCCTGTCACAAAGTCGATGTGGCACAGATGGACGCTCTGGTGCGCCGTTACACCCACAACGATGCCCCTCGCGCCGCGACAGAAACTGTCTCGCTCAATGGCATGTTCAAGGGTTTTATCGACCTCACATTTGAGCATGAAGGCCGCTATTACGTGGCTGACTACAAATCCAATTGGCTCGGTCCTGATGATGAAAGCTACACGGAAGACGCCATGACCAGCTCGATTCTGGATAACCGCTACGACCTGCAATACGTGCTGTATCTGCTCGCCCTGCATCGCCAGCTCAAAGCGCGGCTGGCGGATTATGACTACGACCAACACATGGGCGGCGCGTTATATGTGTTCCTGCGCGGTGCGTATTCCAGCACGCAGGGCGCCTATTTCACCCGGCCGCCACGGGAATTGATCGAAGGTCTGGATCTGCTGTTTCAGGGCAGGTCAGTGACTGAAGAATTCGTCCTCACCGGAGAGCCTGCATGAGTCGTTCATTCGCCGAACTGCTGCCCACACCGCTGGACGCCCAGAGCCTGGCCGAGCTGACGCCCCTGACCAAGGTCAGCGACCTGCTGCTGTTGCTCGAACGCTGGGTTGAGCGAGGCTGGTTGCGGGCGCTGGACAAGGCGTTCGTCGGGTTCCTCAGCGAGCTTGATCCGTCAGCGGATTCGCTGGTGCTGCTGGCTGCGGCATTGACCAGCCACCAGCTCGGCCATGGCCATGTTTGCCTGGACCTTTTTGAGACCCTCAAAGAGCCGGATTTCGCCCTGTCATTGCCCCCCGAAGGCGATGTGCAAAGTGGCCCGATGTTACTGCCGTCACAGTTGCTGGTGGCCCTGGATGGCGGCGCCTGGTGTCAGGCGCTGCTGGGCAGCACGCTGGTCGCGCGAGGTGATGACCACAGCGACACCGCCGCCAGCAAACCCTTGGTGTTGTCTGATCGGCGTTTGTATTTGCGCCGTTACTGGACTTACGAGCGGCGCATCGGCGCGATCTTGCGCCAGCGTCTGGCGCAACAGGAGGTGGTGCCGGACGACCTCGCCCAGCGTTTGAACGTGTTATTTCCGCCCAGCATTACGCCGGATGCGCTGATCGATTGGCAAAAACTGGCCTGCGCTCTCGCAACCCGCGGCGCGTTCAGCATCATCACCGGCGGCCCGGGCACCGGCAAAACCACCACCGTGGTGCGCTTGCTCGCGCTGCTTCAGGCGCCAGCAGTGAAAAATGGCCAGCCCCTGCGCATTCGTCTGGCAGCGCCCACGGGTAAAGCGGCGGCGCGGTTGACCGAGTCCATCAGCCAGCAAGTGCGTACGCTGGATGTCAGCGAAGACGTACGGCAGAAAATCCCCAGCGAGGTGACCACCGTGCACCGCCTGCTGGGCAGTCGTCCGGGCACCCGGCACTTCCGCCATCACGCTGGCAATCTGCTGCCGCTGGATGTGCTGGTAGTGGATGAAGCCTCGATGATCGATCTGGAGATGATGGCCAATCTGCTGGAAGCCTTGCCGCCCCACGCGCGCATGGTGCTGCTGGGCGACAAGGATCAGTTGGCATCGGTTGAGGCGGGCGCGGTATTAGGTGATCTGTGTCGCGATGCCGAGGCGGGTTTGTATAGCCCGCAGACTCAAGCCTGGCTGGAAGCAATCAGCGGCGAAGACCTGACCCGCGCGGCCCTGCAACAGGGCGATCAGCAGCAACATCCACTGGCTCAGCAAGTGGCGATGCTGCGTTACTCCCGACGCTTCGGTGAGGGCAGCGGTATTGGCAAACTGGCGCGGCTGGTCAATCAGCAGCAGTCCAACGAAGCACGTGCCCTGCTGGCGGCCCGCAGTCATGACGACCTGTACGCACTGGCGCTCAAGAATGAACAGGATCGATCCCTGGAGCGATTGCTGCTAGAAGGTCACGATCAAGGCAGCAGCGGCCCGCAAGGTTATCGGCATTATCTCGGGGTGATGGCTGCAAAGCGTCCACCACAAGATGCCGCGCTGGAAGACGAACGCTGGGGGCAATGGGCGCGTGAGGTTCTGGATGCATTCGATGCGTTTCAGTTGTTGTGCGCGGTGCGTAAAGGGCCGTGGGGTGTGGAAGGGCTGAATCGACGAATTACCAGCGCCTTGTTCGAGGCCCGCTTGATCGAGAGCGATCACCATTGGTACGAAGGCCGTCCGGTACTGATGACCCGCAACGACTATGGCCTGGGGCTGATGAACGGCGATATCGGCATCGCCCTGCGCTTGCCCGAACGCGACGGCCCCGAAGCTGGCAAGCAAGTATTGCGCGTTGCCTTCCCGCGCAATGACGGCAGCGGAGGAGTGCGCTTTGTGTTGCCGAGCCGGCTCAATGACGTGGAAACGGTCTACGCCATGACCGTGCACAAATCCCAAGGCTCGGAATTCGCCCACACCGCTCTGATTCTGCCCGAAGCCCTGAACCCGGTGCTCACCAAGGAACTGATCTACACCGGCATCACCCGAGCCAAACACTGGTTCAGCCTCATCGAACCCCGCAAAGGCGTATTCGAAGAAGCCCTGCGTCGCAAAGTGAAGCGCCTGAGCGGGTTGATGCTGGAGCTTTGAGCACCGATTTCCATCTTGATCAATCCCCGCGGACGTGACCGGGGTGGCGCTCCTGCAGTCAGGACTCGATCTCTGTGGGAGCGAGCTTGCTCGCGAAGAGGCCGGTACATCCCCTGCATCTGGCTGACAGATATACAGCCTTCGCAAGCAAGCTTGCTCCCACAGAGGACCAAATACCCCGTTGGAGCGAGGCTTGCCCGCGAATCCAGGCGCTGCGGTCTGCCAGACACACCGCGTTATCGTTCATCGCGGGCAAGGTGGAGCGCCACCCCGGTCGCTCCTACAGAAGACCGAGTACCCGTTGGAGCGAGGCTTGCCCGCGAATCCAGGCGCTGCGGTCTGCCAGACACACCGCGTTATCGTTCATCGCGGGCAAGGTGGAGCGCCACCCCGGTCGCTCCTACAGAAGACCGAGTACCTCGTTGGAGCGAGGCTTGCCCGCGAATCCAGGCGCTGCGGTCTTGCAGGACACACCGCGTTATCGTTCAATCGCGGGCAAGCCTCGCTCCAACAGCGCGCTATGCCGATCAGCGATCCAACCCCATAAACTGCATCACCCGCTCCCCAGCCTGGCCCGAACGAATCGTCTGCGGTCCGGCATCGGCTTGCACTACGCCGTTCTCCATGAAAATCACCCGATCCGAGATGGTCATCGCGAAGTCCATTTCGTGGGTCACGATCAGCATGGTCATGCCTTCTTTGGCCAGATCGCTGATCACCTTGAGCACATCGCCCACCAGCTCCGGGTCCAGCGCTGAAGTCGGCTCATCGAACAACATGATCTGCGGGTCCATCGCCAGGGCTCGGGCGATCGCTACCCGTTGCTGCTGACCACCGGACAACTGATGCGGATATTTCTGCGCGTGGGCCAGCAAGCCGACCTTGTCCAGCAAGGCATAAGCGCACTGTTCGCTGATCACCCGGTCGCGCTCGTGATAGCGCGGGGCGAGGGTGACGTTATCGAGGATGGTGCGGTGCGGAAACAGGTTGAAGTTCTGGAACACCATCCCGATGCGCTGCACGCCACGGCGGATCTGCGGATTATTGGGTTTGTCCCCGGCGTGGATGAAGCTTTCGCCAAACAGAATGATCTCGCCGTCATCGATGCTTTCCAGGCCGTTGACAGTCCGAATCAGCGAGGTCTTGCCCGAGCCTGAAGGTCCGATGATGGAGATAACCTGACCGACCTCTACATCCAGATTGATGCCCTTCAGTACTTCGTGGTGGCCGTAGCTCTTGTGGATCGTATGCAGCTGCAGCGCTGGCGCCGTACCGGTTGCGGCTGGTGCGCTGGTTTTCAGCACCGGCTTGGGCAGACTGGCGCGCAGTTGCAGGACGCTGGTGTCGTCGAGGGTCTGCGGCTTGCGGTTGTTCAATTCCAGATGCTGTTCAAGCCAGTGGAACAGCCAGCCGAACACCGTCACGATCATCACGTAATACACCGCGACGGCCGACAGCGTTTCCATGACCAGGAAGTTTTGCGCGTACAGGCGTTGGCCCACGGTGAGCAGTTCAGTCAGGGAAATCACTGAAATGATCGAGGTGAGTTTGACCACGGTGATGTATTCGTTGATCAGCGTAGGCAAGGAAATCCGGAACGCTTGCGGGATTACGATCAACCGCTGCATGCCCAGCACGCCGATGCCCAGCGCACGACCGGCTTCCTTCTGGCCCTTGGCCACGGAAATCAAGCCACCCCGGTGAATCTCGGCCATGTACGCCGCTTCCGTCACCACCAGGGCGAACAAGCCTGAATAGAACGGGTCGGACAGCACATCCCGGGTGAACGGCAGCATCTGCGGCAGGTTGTAGACAAACACCACCAGCACCAGCAGCGGAACGCTACGGAAGAACCAGATATAAATCGACGCCGGCACACGCAACCAGCGCGAAGTCGACAATTTGGCCGAGGCCAGCAGAAAGCCCAGCACCATCCCGATGAACCAACCCAGCGCACTGAGCTGAATCACCGTGATGCACGACTTCCAGAAGTCCGCCATCGAGAACAGAGAAAAAAAGTAAGACCATTCGAATTGCATGTACACCTCAAGGTCAGCCGCGTTCTGAAAGACAAAACGCGATCCCCTGTTGGAGCGAGGCTTGCCCGCGAAGAACGATAACGCGGTATGTCTGACCTACCGAGGCGGACGATTCGCGGGCAAGCCTCGCTCCAACAGGTTTCCGAAAACTCAGTTACTCGGCGCTTCCAGGTTGTATTTCTTCAGCAGCGCGTCGTACTCGCCAGACTTCTTAGTCTCATCGAAGGCCTTGAGCAGTGCCTGATACAACTCTTCGTTGCCCTTCTTCACATAAATACCCAGGGTTTGCTGGTAGATCGAGTGCTCGGTGCTGACCACCACGCGACCTTTCGTGCGTTCGGCGATCATGCCTGCGGCACCGTCGATTTCGACCTGAGCCTGCACGTTGCCGGACAGCAGCGCCTGGGTTACTTCCGGGGCAGACGGGAATTCGCTGACCGAAATCGCGCCCTTGTTGTTCGGTACGCAGTAATCAGTAGACAACTTGTTGAACTGAGCGACCCAAGTGGTGCCCTTTTCCAGGCCGACTTTCAGACCACAAAGGTCTTCCGGCACCTTGGGTTTTACCTTGCTGTCCTTGAGCACCATGATCGCTGCGCCGGTTTTGGCGTAAGCAATGGTCTGCGCCTGAGTCTGACGTTCCGGCGTGATGTACATACCGGAAATGATCGCGTCGTAGTGGCCGGCGTTGAGGCTGAGGATCAGGCTGGAGAACTTGGTGTCGACGAACTCAGCCTTGAGGTTCATGTGCTTGGCGAGCATGTGGGACAGTTCCGGATCGGAGCCGACGACATTTTTCTTCTCGTCGTAGGATTCGAACGGCGGGTAAGTAATCTCCATCCCCACTTTGAACACACCCGGTGTAACGGTGCTTGCGGCATGAGCCAGAGTCGCGCCGAATACGGCGGCGGCAAGCACGGTCAAGCGGACAGCAATGTTCTTTTTATTGCGCATTGTCGAAGACTCCGAAGTAGAAAAGGTGCGGCACGGTCGGTTTGGAAAATAGTGTCGGCTGCTCAGGACGGTTCTGAAGCCTGGTTTTTCAAGTGGCCAAAGCTCGAAGGCTTACGAGCTTTTTCGTACAGCCTCAACTCGCCGTTCTCCACTTTTTTGCGCAAATACTGGTAGGTCTGCAAGGCCTGGCCGAACATGTGTTCGCCGATGGTGATCTCCTCGTAATCCTGACCACCTGCCTCGGCGAACTGCGGCAACGGCTTGATTTGCGTATGGAAATCGCAGGCATAAAACAGCGGAAACGAGTAACGCTCTTCGCTCACCGTCCTGACCCTGTGTGCGGTTGCAACGAACGTACCAGCGGTCATCACCTCCAGCATGTCGCCGATGTTGACCACAAACGCACCTTCCACAGGCGGTGCATCAATCCATTGGCCCAAATCGTTCATCACTTCCAGGCCCGGCTTGTCGGCGAGCAAGATCGTGAAGCACTCGTAATCGGTGTGTGCACCAATACCGGGCGCGTCCTGTGCAGCGCCATCAAATGGGTAGTGGATCAAACGCAGCTTGGAGGGCGGCCGTGTGACCATCGCGTCGAAGTAGCCTTCTTCCAGGCCCAGTGCCAACGCGAAGCCATCAAACAGCCGCCGACCCAGGGCAAACACAGCGGCGTAGTAGGCCTGCACCGCGGGCTTGAAACCGGGCAGATCCGGCCACTCATTGGCGCCGATCAGCGGAGTTTTCGCGATCACCAGCGGATCTTCGTCACCCACTTCAAAGCCGATATCGAAAGCTTCCTTGTGGTCCGGCTTGCCCTTGGCATAGACCTCTTCGCCTTCCGGCACGAAGCCTTTGTGGCTGCGGGACGTGCCAATGTAGTGCTGCATCTTGTAGTCCAGCGACTGAGCGAACAGATCCTTGGCCGCCTGACGCAGGCCGTCGATCAATTGCTGATCAATGCCGTGATTCTTGATGTACAGAAAACCGACTTCCCGGGCCGCTGCGCCCAACTCCTCAGCCACAGCCTGACGCTGGGCGATATCGGCGCTGAACAACCCGGCGATGTCCACCACCGGAATGCTGTTGAAGTTGGCGATAGCTTGCGTGTGATCAGGCATGGCAACAGGCTCCTTTTTTTAGACGGCTGGTTAACGGCTGGTCGAGTGGGTGAATTGCTGGAAGTGCTCGCGTTCGGTCTGGCCCATCCAGATGTTCAGCGACCACAAATCAGCCACTGGAACGTTGGTGAAGGGCAGGTGGTGCAGATAACCATCGGCACCGAACTCCGGAGTCAGCGTGGTGACTTGATAGCCACGCGCCTGCTGGGAACGCCAGATCGCTTCCCAGTGTTGCTGGTGGAAAGCCAGCTCTTTTGCGTATTCGGGTGCCGCTGGATGGGGGACTTGCGGACCCTGGTCGTAACCGACCCGGGCCTGAATGTGGTGAACGCGCTCGATGAAGGCGCTGAGGTCGTCTTCCGGGTCGTTGAGCAAGCGCTCACAGGTGACGATCCAGTGGCTGATGTCGCTGGTGAACAGCATGTCCGGCAGTTGCTTGATCAGTTCCAGCGTGACCCACGGGTTGAACAGCGAGCGCGAGCGATGAGTTTCGAAAGTGCACAACTGACCGTGCTTGCGCGCCAGCTCCAGCGCCTGGCCGAAGAAGTCCACTTGCTGCGGCAACTGCCAGCGGTCATTGCCGGCCAGCACATTGACGAAACGCGGCGACAGCTCGCTGGCCCAGCCGAGTTTCTTGTCCAGATCGCTGAGGTGCTCGGCGACCGTGGCGGACTGTTCCGGCAGCACGTCGTAGGCGGTGAACACTGTGCTGATATAACCCAACCGGTTAGCCCGCAAAAACGCAGCAAACTCCGCCCGTTCGGCAGCGCCCAGCGGCAAACGCGCTTCCATGCCGTCGAACCCGGCGTCGAGCAACTCTTCCAGCGCCTGAGTTTTACTGGCGGTGTAGCCCCAAAGGGTGCGAAAAATTTCCAGCTTCATCGATCAACCTCAGAGAAGACGCAAGCGGCTTGATCTTAGGGGGCGGTGACAAGCGGAAAGAATAGGAAAGCTCAAATCGATAGTTCAGAGATTTCTGAAGTATCAGAAGCCAGCGCGCAGTCGTTGTGGGAGCGAATCCGGTGCACCCAATTCACAGCCCTCGTAACCTCGGTCAGCTCCTACAGACCTTACGTTTTCCAGGCACACCACAAAACCTGTAGGCCGCCGCGAAGGCGGTGCGTCAGGCAATACAGGGTTCTGATGGTAGGAGCCAACTTGTTGGCGAGGTAATGTGTCAGGTGATACGCCTCGCGAACAAGTTCGCTCCTACCAGTCCCGCGCTTCGTCAGACACACCGCAGAACCTGTAGGAGCGGACGAGCACCGCGAGGCCGCGAAGGCGGTGTTTCAGACAGGACGCCATCGCAGCCCTCGTAACCTCGGTCAGCTCCTACAGCCCTTACGTTTTCCAGGCACACCACAAAACCTGTAGGCCGCCGTGAAGGCGGTGCGTCAGGCAATACAGGGTTCTAATGGTAGGAGCCAACTTGTTGGCTAGGTGGTGTATCAGGTGATACGCCTCGCGAACAAGTTCGCTCCTACCAGTCCCGCGCTTTGTCAGAGACACCGCAGAACCTGTAGGAGCGCACGAGCACCGCGAGGCCGCGAAGGCGGTGTTTCAGACAGGACGCCATCGCAGCCCTCGTAACCTCGGTCAGCTCCTACAAGGGTCCACGGTTTGTCAGACATACCGCAAAACCTGTAGGAGCGCGCTTGCCCGCGATAGCCTCAGGTCATTCGAAAACTATGTCGGCTTATAAACCCAATCGCGGGCGCGCTTCTGCGGGTTTTTCATCTATTCCCCGAATCAAGCATAAACCCCGGAGTTATAGGCATTCCGTCCCGGACCAGCACAAGCGTACTATTCGCGCACGACCGTACTGCTGACGATCAACGTCAGGGCATTGCGTGAACCATGCGCCGTAGAGCGCCTTTGCCGTGCCACCGTTACCTTTTTCTTATTGCTTCTGCCAATTGGGCTAACGCTCGGGATTGTTGTGGGTAGGTTGCTGCTTTTTATCGAAAAACAAATCGACACCGCTGTGGACCAACGTCGTCAACCCGACGTATCAGCGGTAAACCGTGATTGATGCTTGAGGCCTTTAGATGCAAACACTACTGATCAATGGTCAGGAGCATGAGCTGGATGTCGCAGAAGACATGCCACTGCTCTGGGTCCTGCGCGATGTGCTGGGCCTGACCGGCACCAAATATGGCTGCGGCATTGCCCAGTGCGGCGTTTGCACCGTGCACCTGGACGGCCAGGCCGTGCGCTCCTGCGTGTTGCCCGTCAGCGCCGTGGCCGGCCGTAAGGTCACCACCATTGAAGCAGTTGGCGAAATTCCCGTCGGCCAGCAAGTTCAGCAAGCCTGGCTCGCCCATGAAGTGGTGCAGTGCGGTTACTGCCAGCCGGGGCAGATCATGTCGGCGGTGGCTTTGCTGCAAGCCCACCCTGACGCCAATGACGAACAGATCACCGAGGCCATGTCCGGGAATCTGTGCCGTTGCGCGACCTACACGCGCATTCGCGCCGCCATCAAAAGCGTCAGCAAGGCCTGAGGGTAATCACCATGTCAGAAGTAGAAAAATCTGCCGCGATGGTTTCGCGACGCGGCCTGCTGAAGGGCGGCGCATTTTCACTGGGCGGTCTGGTTATCAGCACCTGGCTACCACCTCTGGCCACCCGCAGCATGGCCGCCGAGGCGGTGAACACTGCGCGGCTGGGTGACAAAGCGTCTCCGGGCTTTGGCGCGTTCGTACGTGTCGCGTTCGACGGCCGAGTGACCGTGATCTCGCCGAAGATCGAAATGGGTCAAGGCGTGCAGACCGGCATCGCGATGATGGTGGCTGAAGAGCTGGAAGTGCCCCTGAGCCAGGTAACTATCGAAGAATCCCCACCCAATGCGGCGCTCTATACCGATAGCATCCTGCAATTCCAGGCCACCGGCGGCTCGTCTTCGACCCGTTATACCTGGGAGCCGTTGCGCAAGGCGGGCGCCACCGCGCGGATCTTGCTGACCCAGGCCGCCGCGATCCGCTGGAACGTTGCGCCAAGCCTGTGCCACGCCGAAAACGGTCATGTGCTAGGCCCGAACGGGCAATCGCTGGCCTACGGCGAACTGGTCGAAGCCGCATCGCAACTGCCTGTTCCGACAGACGTGCCGCTCAAGGCCATGGCGGATTTCAAATTGCTGGGCACCTCGGCGCAGCGTCTGGACACGCCGCACAAGGTCAATGGCTCGGCGGTGTTCACCATCGACGTGAAAATCCCCGACATGCTGATCGCTTCCTCCCTGACCTGCCCAGTGCATGGCGGCAAGCTGCGCAGCGTGAAAGATGACGCGGCGCGCAAGATCCCCGGCGTTCGCGATGTGATCCGTCTGGAAAACGCCGTTGCCGTAACCGCAACCAATTTCTGGTCCTGCCAGCAGGCGCTCAAAGCACTGGAAATCGAGTGGGACTTGGGCCCGCACGCTTCCATTGACTCCGCGCAACTGGACAAGGCCCTGCTGGATGCCAGTTCGAAAGACGGCGTGTTCGCCAAGCAGACCGGCGACATTGGCGCCGCGTTGAAAAACGCTTCCAGCAAATTTGAAGCGGTTTACCAACAGCCGTTCCTGTCCCACTCGCCATTGGAACCCATGACCTGCGTCGCCCACGTTCGCCCGGACATGTGCGAGCTCTGGGTCGGCTGCCAGGCCCCCGGTTTTGCGCAAATGGGTGCCGCGAAAGTCTGCGGCATGCCTGTGGATAAAGTAGTTATCCACAACCAGCTCATCGGCGGCGGCTTCGGGCGCAGGCTGGAGTCGGACTTCATTTTCCAGGCCGTGGATATCGCCCGTCAGCTGAGCTACCCGATCAAACTGATCTGGTCCCGCGAAGAAGACATGACCCACGACCTCTATCGGCCGCACTACGTCGACCGCCTCAACGCGGCGTTGGACAAAGACCTCAAGCCGGTCGGCTGGGAACACCGCATCGCGGGCGCTTCGGTCATGGCCGCCTACATCGGCAAGTTGCCGGAAAACGGCGTGGACGGCGATGCCGTTGAAGTCGCCATCGACCCGGTCTACAAGCTCGACAGCCTGCAAGTGCGCTACATCCGCCAGGACCCGGACGTGATTCCAGTGTCCTGGTGGCGTGGCGTCGGCCCGCTGCGCAGTACCTACGCGGTGGAAAGCTTCATCGATGAGCTGGCCCACAACGCCAAGGCTGATCCGGTCGAGTACCGCTTGAGCCTGATGAAGGATCAGCCGCGCGCCCAGGCGGTGCTGAAAAAAGCAGCCGAACTGGCGGACTGGAAAACCCCGCTACCCGCCGGCAGCGGCCGTGGCGTTGCGGTCAGCGCCGTGTTTGGCAGCTTTGTCGCGACCATCGTCGAGCTGGAAATGCAGGGCGACAAAGGCCTGCGCATCAAGCGCCTGATCACAGTTGTCGATTGCGGCTTTGCCAACAACCCGACCTCGGTGGAATCACAAATGGAAGGCGGCACGCTGTTCGGCCTGTCGGCTGCGCTGTTCAACGAAATTCTCGTCGAGAAAGGCCAGGTGGTGCAGACCAACTTCCACGCCTATCGCCAGATCCGCATGAGCGACGCGCCGCCGGTGCAAGTCCATGTGATCAAAAGCCAGGAAAGCCCGGGCGGTGTCGGTGAAACCGGTGCCGTGCCCGCCGCTGCGGCGCTGGTCAATGCCTTGTTCGCCGCGTCCAAAGTGCGCGAGCGCCGTCTGCCACTCAGCCGTTCCGGCTATTTCACTGTTTAAGGAGCGCCGTTATGAAAACGTTGAATTATGCGCTCGCCGTCCTGGCAGCCAGCTTTGCACTTGGCGCTCAGGCTGCTGCAGACCCTGCATTGATCGCCAAAGGCGAATACCTGACCCGCGCCGCTGACTGCGTCGCCTGCCACGTCACGCCGGGCGGCAAGCCGTTTGCGGGCGGTCTTTCATTCAAGCTGCCATTTGGCACTTTGTACTCGCCGAACATCACCGCCGATAAAGAAACCGGCATCGGCAACTGGACTGACGACGAGTTCGTCAGCGCCCTGCAAAAAGGCGTAGGCAAAGACGGCAAGCATTACTACCCGGCGTTTCCGTACACGTCCTACACCCTGATGCCTCGGGAAGACATCCTGGCAATCAAGGCTTATCTGTTCAGCCTTGAGCCGATCAGCCAGAAACCTAAAGAAAATGACATTGGCTTCCCGTTCAACCAACGCTGGGGCATGTTTTTCTGGAACGCGGTGTTCGCCGATAACGAGCGCTTTGTCCCGGACAGCAAACAGTCCGAAGAATGGAATCGCGGTGCCTATCTGGTGCAAGGCCCTGGCCACTGCGGCGAATGCCACACGCCGCGTAACATCTTCCAGGCCATGAGCTCCGGCAAATCCCTGGCCGGTGGCGAGATTGGTAACTGGCAGGCCTACAACATCAGCTCCGACCCGAAACACGGGATTGGTGCCTGGCCGCAAGAAGCCTTGGTCAGCTACCTGTCCAAAGGCTACGCGCCAGGTTACGGCGGAGCCGGTGGGCCGATGGCGGACGCAGTCGAGCACAGCTTGCGCTTTTTGACTCCGGCGGATTTGAACGCGATTGCCGTGTATTTGAAATCCACCCCGGCACGTAGCCAAGGCGTACCGCGGCCAATGGTTGCCATCAACGATCAGGTCGAGAAGGGCTTGGGGCACAAGGTGTTTACCGATTCATGCGTGGCTTGCCACCGTCTGGACGGCACCGGTAATCAATCACCGATCGCCACCTTGAACGGCCTTAAAACCGTCAACGACCCCACCGGTACCAACCTGATGGCGACATTGCTGGAAGGGCATACCCAAGCGGCAATGCGCGTCGACCAACACATGCCGGACTTCGCCCGCAACTACAGCGACACCGAACTGGCCGCCGTCAGCACCTACGTCCTGCGCCGATTTGGCCAGAGCAATGGTGAAGTCAAAGCCAAGGACGTCGCCAAGTCACGGGAAGCTTCGTTGCATTGATGGGGTCGTCAACCCACGGGGACGTTATCCCTGTGGGAGCGGTGCTTGCCCGCGATAAGAGCACCTCGGTCTAGCGGATGGACCGCATCGCCGGTATCGCGGGCAAGCACCGCTCCCACAAAGAACGCGTACCTCCGTTGGAGCGACCGGTATGGCGGTCCACCTTGCCCGCGAAGAACGACAGCGCGGTTTGTCTGGCTAACCGCGTCGGCTGATTCGCGGGCAAGTCGGAATGCCGCTCACACGCTCCAACAGACGACGACTCCCCCGTGGGAGCGAGGCTTGCCCGCGATGCAAACGCTGAGGTACATCAGATCCACCGCGTCATCGTCATCGCGGGCAAGCGCGCTCCTACGGATCACTTCAACCTGTAGGAGCTGACCGAGGTTACGAGGGCTGCGAATAACGGTATGTAAGGTACACCGCCGATCACTCACCGCTTCTGCGAAGAAAACGCCGGTGCATAGTCATTGCCGAGCACTTCTCGATACACCTGCGCAGTCGTCGCGCACATATGGTCGGCGGTAAACAGCTTCTGGAAGCGCGCCCGGGCATTGGCTCCGAAGCGCTCGAACAACGCCGGGTCATCCCACAGCCGACGCATCGCTTCACGCAAAGCCAGCGGCGCATTGGGCGGCACCGCGAGGCCGGTTTCTTCGTGAATGTTGACGTAAGTTGTGCCCGTGCCGATCTCGCACGAGATCATCGGCTTGCCATACATCGACGCTTCAAGCAGTGAAATCCCGAATGCCTCCGAACGAAGATGCGAAGGGAACACCAGCGCGTAACACATCTGCAGCAGACAGGCCTTGTCCTCGTCGTCCAGGCGGCCGACAAACAGCACATTCCGCAATTGCAGCTTCTCGGCCTGAGCCTTCAACTCCAGCTCCTGCGGGCCGGCGCCAAGGATCACCACCGGATAATCCACACCCTCAAGCGCGCTAAGCAAACTGTCCAGGCCCTTGTAATAACGCAACACCCCCACGAACAGGAAAAACTTCTCCGGCACACGCTGGCGCCATTGCTCACGGGTCTGCGCTGAAACGGTCGGGTATTCCGCCTGATTCAAACCATACGGCACGACCACCGTCTTGTCGGCGAACGGCTTGAGAGTTTCGCTGCTGCGCTGGTAGTTGGGCGAGGCCACGAGAATGCGGTCCATGCTGCCCAAAAACTGATTCATCAACGGTGCGTAGAACTTCAACAGCGTACGCTGCTTGATGATGTCCGAGTGGTAACTGAGCACCGTCGGCCGACCATGACGGGTCGCGAAATGCACCAGATCCATCAATGGCCAGGGAAAGTGGAAATGCACCAGATCCGCCTCGGCGGCCATTTCCTTGAACTGGCTGAACACCTTCAGCGAAAACCCCGTGGAGGCCACATTGAAGTTTTCCTTCACGCGAGTGACCTGATGATCAGCCACCTGCAGCCGGGCAGGGGACGGATCCGGGCTTAACGTCAGCACCTGGCCTTCAATACCCAGCGCACGGCTACCCTGGCATAACTGGAAAATCACCTGCTCGATGCCCCCGGTAGTGTCGGGGTAGTAGGTTTTGAAGAAATGCAGAATGCGCATGGAGTACCGGAAGTGGCTATCGAAGACAGCTGTCCAGCGTCCAAACATGAAACGACGGGCAGCAAGAGATACAGAGAATTCTAGCCGAGCGGCTAACAGGCGCGGGACTTTACTACCGCAAGCACGCCGCCTGCAAGGGCGGCACGTCGACGCGTCTTGTACGAAAAATGGACAGTCGGCGTGGGAACTTAAACCCTTTTTCATTTATGCGACGTTAGGGGGGTGATACACTCGCGCGCTTTTCCATACCCCCGTGGCAGTCAGGAATTTATGCGTAACGTTCATGAGAACAGCTTGCAGGCCGCTTTAAAAGCTTGTAAAGGCAGTTTCATATCAGTCGGCATTTTCAGCTTGTTTGTGAACGCGCTCATGCTGGTTCCTACTTTCTACATGCTGCAGGTCTACGGTCGCGTGGTGACCAGCGGTAGTTTGTCGACCTTGGCGATGCTGACCATCATCATGACCATTTTGGTTGTGACCATGGGGTCGCTGGAGTGGATTCGTTCCCGGATCATGGTCCGCGTCAGCACCAAGCTGGATGTTTTGCTCAGCCGCCATGTTTACAAGGCCAGCTTCAAGCGCGCCCTCGAAAGCGGTGGTATGGACGCTTCGGCACAGTCCCTCAATGACTTGACCGGTCTGCGCCAGTTCATGACCGGCAACGGCCTGTTTGCATTCTTCGATGCCCCATGGCTGCCGATCTATATCGCAGTTATGTTCATGTTCCACCCGTGGTACGGCTGGGTTGCTATTGGTAGTGCTTTGATTTTGCTTTTTCTTGCTTACGTCAACGAAAAGATGACGGGCAAGGCATTGGGGCAGGCCAACAAGGAAAACATCTCCGCAACCCTGTACACGACAAAAAACCTGCGTAACGCGGAAGTCATTGAGTCCATGGGGATGCTGAACACCCTGATGGGTCGTTGGAGTGTCCGTCAGCGCAACGTGCTACTCCTGCAATCGCAGGCGAGCGACAAAGGTGGCATCGTTAGTTCCATCTCCAAAACATTTCGCATGCTCATTCAGTCGCTCATTCTCGGTCTGGGTGCGTACTTGGCTGTTAACCATGAAATCAGTCCAGGGCTGGTCATCGCAGGCTCTGTGCTCCTGGGCCGTGCGCTGGCGCCTATTGATTTGATCATCGGCAGCTGGAAAGGCTTTATTGCCGCACGTTCGCAATACGACCGGCTGAATACTACGCTGGACAAGCTGCAGGCCGAGCCTGAGCGCATGGCGTTGCCTGCGCCTCAAGGCAACGTAGTGGTAGAAAACCTGATCATGAGTGCGCCGGGCTCCAAGACTCCGATTTTGCGCGGCCTCAGCTTTGGCGTGCCTGCCGGTTGTGTCGTTGGCATCATTGGCCCAAGCGCGTCCGGCAAATCCACACTCGCCCGAGCACTGATGGGTGTCTGGGTTCCGCAGAACGGTGTCGTACGTCTTGATGGTGCCGATATCAGCAACTGGGACAAAGAGCATCTGGGGCCGTATCTAGGCTACCTGCCGCAAGACATTGAATTGTTCGAAGGCAGCATCAGCGAAAACATTGCACGTTTTGCGGAGGTCGATGCAGAGCTGGTGGTCAAGGCCGCCAAAACTGCCGGCGTCCATGAAATGATCCTGTTGCTGCCCTCAGGCTACGACACAGTGATCGGCAGTGAGGGCGTTAACTTGTCCGGCGGTCAGCGTCAGCGCATTGGCCTGGCGCGTGCGATCTACGGGACGCCGCGTCTGATCCTGCTTGATGAGCCGAACTCCAATCTTGACGAGGTAGGGGAGCGCGCGCTGGCGGCTGCCATCCAAGAGTTGAAGCAGACCGGCGCAACCATCTTTGTCATCACACACCGTACGACCATCTTGTCGCAGCTTGACCGTTTGCTCGTCATGAATGCCGGCAGCATTGGTCTGTATGGTCCGCGTGATCAAGTGATGGAAGAGCTCAAAAAGCAACAACAGGTTACTCAACAGAAAGCTGCTCCGGCAGGCACAGGTACAGCACCGGCTGGTGTCTGACAGGACGATATCGATGACCCGTATTCTTAGTAACGAGACCGATAGCTTCGCTGGTCTGCCGACATCCGATAAAAAAACACGACGGTTGGGTTTCATTATCGTAATCGTAGTGTTCGGCATTTTTGGTACCTGGGCCGCCGTCGCGCCACTGGATGGCGCTGCATATGCTCAAGGCGTCGTGACCGTTCAAACCTATCGCAAGACTGTTCAACATCTTGAGGGCGGCATCGTAAAAGATGTGTTGGCTCATGACGGCGATATCGTGAAAAAGGACGACCCGCTGATCATTCTGGATGATGCCCAGCTGCGCTCCGAATATGACATGACGCACAACCAGTTGATCGCCGCCAAGGCCATGGAGTCGAGACTCACGGCCGAGCGTGACAACAAGTCTGAAGTTACTTTTGATCAAATGGTCGAACCGAATAGCCCGCGTGGTATTGAAGCGCGTGCAGGCGAGGTGCAGGTTTTCAATGCGCGTCGCGGTGCCCGTCTTGGTCAGATCGCCGTTTTGCAGGAGCGCATTGGTCAGCTCAATGAGCAGATTAAAGGCACCGGAGACATGATCGGCACGAAGAACAACTTGGAAAAATCCTACAGCGGTGAGATTCGTGAGCTTCGCGACCTGCTGGCACAGGGCTTTGTGGACAAGCAGCGCATGCTTGAGCAAGAGCGCAAACTTGACTCCCTCAAGTCTGAAGTCGCAGACCACCGGTCATCAATCACCAAGACGAAGTTGCAGATCAACGAAACGCAGTTGCAAATTCTGCAAATCAACAAGGATTTCAACGCCGACGTTGCCAAGCAATTGTCTGAAGTCCAGACCAAAGCCTATGACTTGCAAGAGCGAGCTGCAGCGTTGGCTGATCGTCTGACTCGCGTGGTCATTCGTGCCCCGGATGACGGCATGGTCATCGGTATGACGGTTCATACCATCGGTGGTGTTGTCCGTGCGGCGACTCCGCTGCTGGACATCGTGCCATCGGTTTCTGATCTGGTTGTAGAAGCTCAGGTTCTGCCCCAGGACATCAACCGGATCGCTATTGGCAAGCTGGCTGACATCCGTTTCACCGCCTTCAACGCCGCTACTACTCCACCAATCGAAGGTATCGTGACGAGCGTTTCCGGCGACCGCCTGATGAACGAGAAAACCGGGCAGCCTTACTATCTGGCGCGTGTCAGCGTGACCGAGGCGGGCGCTCATAAGCTCGGGGATCGTAAGCTATTGGCTGGCATGCCAGCAGACGTACTGATCAATACTGGCGAGCGCACGATGTTGCAGTACCTCTTGCAACCGGCTCGAAACGCAATTTCCCAATCGATGATTGAGGAGTGATTGTGCGCCTGCTTCCTTGCTTAGTGCTTGGGTTCGTGGTGTCTCAGGCCCATGCGGCTGAGCCCAAAACTGCCGAGCCCTCCAAGCCCAAACCGCCTGCTACTAGCGTATCGGCGACGGAATATTCCTCGGATCTTATGGCGCTTTATCGGGAGTCGCGCCTGGAAGACCCCCGGGTACTGGCGGCGTATTCCAAGAATCAGTCCAGTCAGGAGCGCCAACGAGAGGCGTTCGGTGGCTTGCTGCCGCAGATTACCGTCAATGCTGGCGCCAACCGGATCAAGCAAGTCAATGAGCAGACCAATGAGGTATACAACAGCGAGAACTACAGCGTCAGCTTGAGTCAGCACATCTATAACAAGGCCGCGTGGGAGAACTATCAGAAGTTCAAAAGCATGGCTAAGCAGTCCGATGGCGAGTCGAAGGAAGCGCAGGCTGAAGCGACAGTTGACCTTGCGCAGCGCTACTTCGCAGCCTTGGCCGCAGATGACGAACTTGAGTTGGTGCAGGCAGAGCGCCGGGCCACGCAAAAGAACCTCGACAGGATCAGCGCCCTGTACGAGAAGAAGTACGCAATGGTTACCGATGTGCTAGACCTCAAGGCCCGCGTGGACTCCCTCGCGGCTCAGGAAGTTGACGCACGTAATCAGGCTCGCTTGGCTCGTGCGGCGCTGTCGGAAATTGTTGGTCGTCCAGTCACGGAGAAGCTCAGTCGGGTTCGCAGTGACGTCGAGCTGAAGGTCTCCGAAGAAAGTCTGGAAAGCTGGATTGATTTGGCCCGCACGGAAAACCCTCAGATCAAAGCCAGCGAAATGGGCGTTGAAGCGGCTGAAGCGGCGCTTCGGGGTGGCAAGGGCGGACACTATCCTACCGTCAGCCTGAACCTCAGCGCACAGAACACCAACCAGGGTTACAACAACGCCCTTGCGCCCAAAACCGACAGCTATGTTGCCGGCATAGGTGTGCAAATTCCGATCTACAGTGGTGGTTCGACATCTGCCAGGGTGCGTGGGTTGTACGCGGATCAGCAGACAGCTGAGCAACAATTAGAAGCAACTCGCCGTCAGGTCGTAAAAGAAACGACAAATGCTTACTTGACCGCGGACTCAAGTGTCGAAAAAATACGCGCCAACCGAAATGCCCTATCTTCGGCTGAGCAGTCCAGCATCGCTTCTGAAAAAGCTTTTGCATATGGTGTTGTGAATGCGGTCGATGTCCTGACTAGCGTCCAAAACGAGTTCAAGGCTCGTCGCGACCTATTGAAGACTCAATATGACTTCATCACTAATCTGTTCATTCTGAATCGATGGGGCGGCAAGCTCTCCGAAGAAAGCGTCGAAAGCGTGAACGTCTGGCTGAGCAATAACAGTAAAACGGACCCAGTCCACGACCGGAGCTCTAAGCAATGAATGCACCTCAGAAGTCAGCAGTTATCACAGGTATTACCGGCCAGGACGGCGCCTACCTGACCCAGCTTCTGCTGGAAAAGGGTTACAAGGTTTACGGCACCTACCGTCGTACCAGTTCCGTCAACTTCTGGCGTCTTGAAGAAGTCGGCGTTGCGACCCACCCGAATCTGGAACTGGTCGAGCACGATCTGACCGACCTCAGCGCAAGCATTCGCCTGCTGCAGAAAGCCGAGCCAAGCGAGGTTTATAACCTGGCTGCTCAGAGCTTCGTGGGCGTTTCCTTCGACCAGCCACTGACCACCGCTGAAATCACCGGTCTGGGCGCAGTCAACCTGCTGGAAGCCATCCGCATCGTTAACCCGAAAATCCGCTTCTACCAGGCGTCGACTTCGGAAATGTTCGGCAAGGTGCAGCAGGTTCCGCAAACCGAGGCCACTGACTTCTACCCACGCAGCCCATACGGCGTGGCCAAGCTGTACGCCCACTGGATGACCATCAACTACCGCGAGTCCTACGGGATCTTCGGTTCCAGCGGCATCCTGTTCAACCACGAATCGCCGCTGCGCGGCAAAGAATTCGTGACCCGCAAGATCACCGACGCCGTAGCGCGCATTTCTCTGGGCATGCAAGACGTCCTGGAACTGGGCAACATGGACGCCAAGCGTGACTGGGGCTTCGCCAAGGAATACGTCGAAGGCATGTGGCGCATGCTGCAAGCGGACGAGCCGGATACCTTCGTTCTGGCCACCAACCGCACCGAAACCGTTCGTGATTTCGTATCCATGGCGTTCAAGGCCGTCGATATCAATCTGGAATGGAAAGGCAGCGCCGACAACGAACACGGCATCGACACCAAAACCGGCAAGACCGTTATCCAGGTCAACCCGAAGTTCTACCGTCCTGCTGAAGTCGAACTGCTGATCGGCGACCCTGAAAAAGCCAAGCGAGTTCTGGGTTGGGAAGCCAAGACTAATTTGGAACAACTCTGCCAATTGATGGTCGAAGCGGACCTGAAGCGTACGAAAAACAATCAATCTTACTAAGCGCGGGTACGCATGACGCAATCCATACTTCTTACAGGTGCCAGTGGTTTCACAGGGAAGGCAGTAAGCCAGGCCCTGCTGACCAAAGGATACAAAGTCATAGAGCTAAACAGCCGGAACGGGGCTGTTGAGGGACAATTGGCTTGCGATTTGAACGATCGCGAGGGGTTGTTCAGCGCTCTAGATGGTCTGGAAGTGGATCGCGTCATTCACTTGGCAGCGATTGCGTTTGTCGGTTCCGCCGATATTCAGGAGTTTTACCGCACCAATGTCGTAGGCACCTGTAATTTGCTCGACGCATTGGCGGCTGCCAAGCACCGCCCTCGGCAAATCATCCTTGCCAGCAGTGCCAACGTTTACGGTGTTCCAGCCAGCGCTCAGCCGCTGCCGGAGACCAGTCCGTTGCTGCCAGTCAACCATTACGCCTGCAGCAAATTGGCGATGGAGCACATGGCCAGGACGTATCAGGATCAACTACCAGTCACTATTACCCGGCCATTCAATTACACCGGAGTAGGGCAGGCTGATCATTTTTTGATTCCCAAGATCGTCAGCCATTTTGCCAATAAGGCCGAGTTCATCGAGCTGGGCAACCTTGATGTAAGCCGCGACTTCACAGGGATTGACGATGTAGTCAGTGCCTACCTGGCGCTCATCGAACATGACATTCAAGGTGAGACCTTCAACATCAGCAGCGGCGTCTGCGTGAGCCTGTCCGACATTGTCCAGGCTCTGATTGAGCTCAGCGGTCACCAGCTTGAAGTACGCAGCAATCCCGACTTCGTTCGCAGCAATGAAATCAAAAGCCTCTGCGGCGATTCTGGAAAGCTGCAGCGCATGACGGGGTGGAAAATCACTCAACCCATTCGTAACGTCCTCGGTGACATGCTAAACGCTGCAACCGGGCGCTGATCATCAATGGGGATTCTGCGCTTCATACTGGCTAGCCTGGTAATGATGAGCCACCTGAGTATCGGGTTTCATCAATACAACCTGGGCGTAATGGCCGTCATCGTCTTTTACCTTCTGGCAGGGCAGGTTGTGGTGCGCTTGTGGGCGCGTATGCGCGCTCAGCCCAATGCGGTCGTCGGCTTTGCCAAGGACCGGTTACTCAGGATCATGCCGCAGTACCTGGCGGGCATTCTTCTGGCCAGCCTGGTGTGGCTGTGGCGCAATCCTGTGTCGACGTTTCTACCGGCCAATCCGAGTATTTGGGACTGGTTCGCGAACGTGACGGTCATTCCGCTCAATTTCTATATGTACACCGGCCTGGACAGCTTCATGCTGATTCCACCTGCATGGTCGCTGGGCGCGGAGTTGCAGTTTTATTTGCTGACGCCTTTATTGTTCAGCCTTGTCTCCAGCAGGCTTTGGCCGATCTTCTTTGCCAGCTTTGCTGTGTTCCTTCTGGCCCAGTTCAATATCCTCAATACTGACCACTACGGTTATCGACTGCTGCCAGGAATTCTTTTCATCTTCCTGCTGGGTTCGATGTTCGCCGAGCAATCTGTCCTGCACCCCAAAAAGACTTCTCAGCGGATCGCAATGGCCGTTGCCTGGTTGGCTGCGGTAGCATATGCCTTTACCCTATTGCTGCTCCGTGATCACCAACCCTTCAGGGTTGAGGTCGCAGTGGGGTTGGCATGCGGGCCTCCATTGATTCTGCTGCTGCAAATGCACCCTTCAAAAGCGAGCTGGCTCAAGGTATTCAATCGTCGTGCAGGGGAGATGTCCTTCGGGATTTTTCTCTATCACTTCCCAGTGATATGGACGTTCGAGTCATTTGGGCTGGCTCATACCGGGTTTGAGGCATTCCCATCTGTCCTGCTTGTAAGCACTTTGCTGGCAATAGCGGGTCATTGGTGCATCGAGCGACCTCTATGGCACTACATGCGCCCTAGAGTTCTTGTGTGATTTTTCTTAGGAAATAAACGTTGTCAAACGCACTGCGTGAATTGTGGCGAACACGACATTTTATAAAAAGCGCGATCAAGAATGAGTTCGCGACCCGTTTCGCCCGTAGTCGACTGGGCGGTTTATGGATGCTCATCTACCCGCTGGCTCAGATCGTCATCTATGCCTTCATCCTGTCGGCGGTCATGGCCGCACGTTTGCCAGGGATTGCGGGTACCTATTCCTACGCAATTTACCTGACCGCAGGCATTCTCGGCTGGTCGCTGTTCACCGAGGTCGTCAGTCGCAGCCTCAGCGTGTTCATCGACAACGGAAATCTGCTGAAAAAGATGGCGTTCCCCCGGCTGGCACTGCCAGTCATTCTGGCCGGTAGCAGTCTGATCAATAACTTGCTGCTGCTCGTGGTTGCACTGGTGATTTTCACCCTGCTAGACCACTTCCCCGGGGTGAGTATTCTCTGGCTGCCACTATTGACGATCCTTACGCTATGCCTTGCCCTCGCGTTGGGTCTTAGCCTGGGTATCATCAACGTATTTCTGCGGGATGTTGGTCAGGTCGTGCCGATCATTCTGCAGTTCGGTTTCTGGCTGACCCCTATTGTCTATGTCTTGCAAATGATCCCGGAAAAATTCCGCTTCATCATTTACATGAATCCCATGACCGGCATCATCCAGGCCTATCAGAGCGTCATGGTGTTTGGCGTCACGCCGGATCTGAAATTACTGATTTATCCGCTGGTCTTTACCCTCGTGATGGCGGCCATTGCCGCCCAGTTGTATCGAAGAGCCGGTGATGAAATGGTGGATGCGTTATGAGTGCCGTACTTGAAGTCGTAAATATCGGCAAGGCTTACCGCACCTACAAGCGAGAGCTGCACCGAGTAGGATCCTGGTTTGGCTGGCGTGTGCCTCCCAAGACCGAGACATGGGTGCTCGAAGATATCAACTTCAGTGTTGAAGCTGGCGAAGCAGTTGGCATCATTGGGCAGAACGGTGCGGGTAAAAGCACCTTGCTCAAGATCATCACCGGCACCCTGAAACCCAGCACCGGCCATGTAAATGTACAGGGCAAAATTGCCGCCATTCTTGAACTAGGCATGGGTTTTCACCCTGACCTTAGTGGTCGTCAGAATGCTTTTCACGCGGCCAGCCTCTTGGGTTACACCAACGAGCAGATCGAAGCCGTCATCGAACAGATCAAGGAATTTGCCGAGATCGGCGATTATTTTGATCAGCCAGTGCGGACCTACAGCAGCGGCATGCAAATGCGAGTCGCGTTCGCGGTCGCCACGGCTTACCGGCCGGAAATCCTCATCGTTGATGAAGCGCTCTCTGTCGGCGATGCCTATTTCCAGCATAAATGCTTCAACCTGATTCGCGAGTTCCAGGCAAAAGGTACATCCCTGTTGTTCGTTTCTCATGACAGCGCCAGCATTCAGTCCCTGTGCAATCGCGCAGTGCTGCTGCACAAGGGCAAGTTGCTGAAAGTCGGCACCCCGCAAAGTATTATTGACCTATACAACGCCAGCCTCGCCGATCCTGACTTGAAGAACATTCGCCAGGACGACAGTGAAAACAGTAGTGGCGGGACGCGTTCCGGCACCGGTGAGGCGCTAATCGATCGGGTGCTGCTGCTCGACGACAGCCAACGACCGCTGGATACCTGCAGCACCGGGCAGCGCGTCAGTCTCACCGTGACTATTGATGTCCACGAAGAAATAGATGAGTTGGTGTGCGGGTTCGTTATTCGGGATCGCGCGGGCAATTGGATCTTTGGCATCAATTCCAAGGATTACGGCCATGACCTGGATAACCTTGTCCCCGGGCAAAAACTCGCGCTGTCCTATGACTTCGACCTGAATCTCGGGGAGGGGACTTACAGTATCAGTGTCGCTTTGACTCGCTCGCATCGTTCCCACGTTGAGAAAAACTACGACTGGCTGGACCTTGCCCATGTATTCAAAGTGGTGAATGTTTCCAAGAAACACTTTGCCGGCCTGGTATGGCTGGATGCCCAAGTCTCACTGACCTCTGCGTCAGAGGGTCCCAATAAAACTCCTGAACAAATAACTCCATGAAAACTTTGCTAAGAAAGATCTACTACAAAATCCGCTATATGCCAGTCATTGGCCAAATGGCTCAGCAATTTATTGCAGTGGTCCGCAACCGCGGCTACGGCGCCGTTCGGGCAGTTGACTGGGAGCAGGCGCGCATGATGGGCAGCCTTCAAGAGCGCCTGGAAGTGGTCGAATTGATGGTAAAGGCTCAGTCTCATGCAGTTACCGGCCTGAACAACGCCTGCAAGACGCTGAAAAGTGAAGGCACCCAAGCCGCAGAGGTTGCCAGTCAGACCACTCAAGCCGCCGCCCAAACGTCGCAAGTGCTTTCTGCACTGCAAGACGCATTGGCACGCCTTGAGCAGCAGACCGGCCAGCACGGCCAGCAACTTCAGCATCAAGGCAATCGCACTGAGTTCGTGCGCGACGAAATCATGTTCGAACTGCGCAAGGCCTTGAAGATCAAGCCTGCAGCTGCCCCAGGTGAGTCCTCGGACCAGGTCGCCATCGAGCCTCGCATCCTTGGTCACGTAAAACTTGAAGACGGTGCACCGATCCGCCTGAACGTAGGCTGCGGTCACATTCCTCATGCCGACAAACTCAACGTCGATGCCCGTGAACTGCCGGGTGTAGACATCGTTGCCGGTGCTGAAGACCTGCCATTCGAACCGGCCAGCGTTGACCTGCTGTACGCTGCGCACTTGCTGGAACACTTCCCGCGTCGCTACCTGCTGGACGTGCTGCTGCCTTACTGGCGCAAACTGCTCAAGAGCGACGGTGTGTTGCAACTGGTGGTGCCGGACTCCGAAGCCATGCTTGAGGCCCACAAGCGTGGCGAAATGAGCTTTGAAACCCTGACTGAAGTGACCTTCGGCAAGCAGGACTACGACGGCGATTTCCATTACGCGATGTACAGCCCCGACACCCTTTGCCAGTTGCTGCGCGAAGCGGGTTTCAAGCAGGTCGAGGTGCTCGCGAAAGACCGAATCAACGGCGACTGCCGTGAAATGGAAGTACAGGCGAGGAAATCCTGAACATGAGGATCAGTCTGGTCATCAACACCTATAACCGTATGCACACGCTGCCCAATACGCTGAACTCTTTGCAGTATCTGCGTTACCCCGACCTTGAAGTCATTGTCGTTGATGGGCCAAGCACCGATGGCACGCTGGATTACCTCAACGCCAACTGGGCTGACAAGGTCAAGATCGCAACGTGCCCGGCCGCCAATCTGTCGATGTCTCGCAACGTGGGTATCGACCACGCGACCGGTGAAGTGGTCGTGTTCATCGACGACGACGGCATTCCCGAGCCCGATTGGTTGAACGAGCTGTCCCGCGCCTACACCGACCGCAGCGTCGGTGCGGCGGGCGGCTTCGTGCGTAACCACAGTGGCGTCGAATTCCAGACCCGTTACATCATCAGTGGCCGAAACGGCGAGTCCGATGTACTGATCGATGACGCCAGCCAGTTGCCGCAAGCCAAACCCGGTGCCTTCAAAGTACCCGGCATGATCGGCGTCAACTCCAGCTTCCGTCGCAGCGTGCTGCACGAAGTGGGCGGCTTCGACGAGGAGTACGCCTACTTCCTCGACGAAACCGATGTGATTTTCCGTCTGGTCGATGCTGGCTACGACGTGAAGATGATCCCGAGCGCCGAAGTCCATCACAAATACGCGCCAAGCCATATCCGTAGCGAAAAGGGCATCGCTCGCACCTGGACGGTTATCGCCCGCAGCACGGCTTACTTCTGCTTGCAGAACGCCACGCCGGACATGCCCCTGGAAGAAAATCTCTACACCATCGAGAAGCACCGTCGCAAGCTGCGCACCCACACGCGCTGGGCCGAAGAGGCTGGCTTGTTGCCCGCTGAAGATGCCGGACGCATGTATCAGGAAATCGAAGACGGTTTCGATTCTGGTATTCGCGATGCCTTCAGCCACCCCTGGCGCCAGACGGTCAAGTTCAACCCTGATCGTGACTGGAAAAGCTTCCCGCGCCTGCTGCCTCCCGAGAAGCGCCTGCACCTGGCGTTCACCACTACGCTTTACCCACCGGCAGATTGCGGTGGCGTAGGCGTGATCATTTATCAGATGGCCACCGAACTGGCGCGTCAGGGTCACGAAATTACCGTGATCACCTTTGCCCAGCCAGGCATGCCGCACACCGTCGACTTCGAAGAAGGTGTGTGGGTGCATCGTCTGGCCGGTGGTGCAGGCGGCAGCCTGACGCCGGACGGTATGCCAGCGATGCCAACCGGTTTGAGCAACAACGCCGTTGGCGTACTGGCCGAACTGCAGCGTGTCAGTGCTCGCCGTAGCTTCGACTGGGTGATTGGCACCATCTGGGACCTGGACACTGCAGCGATCATCGCCAGCAAGCGTTTCCCGGTGGCGCTGTATCTGGTGACCAGCTACCGCTTGATGCAAGACAGCAAACCAGAGTGGAAGCCGGGCACTCATTACTTCGAGAACCACGTTCAGCCAATGATCGAGGCCGAGAAGTGGGCGCTGGAGAACGCGGATCTGGTCCTGGCCAGTACTCAGGCTATTCGTAATGACGTGGAACAGGCTTATGGCCTGAAGATCGCCGACGAGCGTATCGAACTGCACCCATTCGGCATGCGTGCTGGCACGGCTACGCCGGATAACACTCCGGATCTGCCGGTGCGAGTGCTTTACCTGGGCCGCTTCGAGACACGCAAAGGTATCGATACCTTGATGCAGGCGCTGCCTGAGCTGCTGGAGCGTCACCCGCAACTGCATGTCACCCTCGCCGGTGATAACAGTTTGCCGGGGCCGGATGGTCCGACCTACCTGCAAGCCTTCAAGCAAAAGCATGGCAGTGCATCGTGGATGTCACGCGTTGATGTTCCAGGGCTGCTGGATGAACAACAACTGCAACAGGCCTATGCCGACTGCGACATCTTTGTTGCGCCAAGCCGTTATGAGAGTTTCGGTCTGATCTACCTGGAAGCCATGCGCTACGGCAAGCCTTGCGTAGGTTGCAACAGCGGCGGTGTGGTTGAAATTGTCCAGCACAAGGAAACCGGTTTGTTGGTGTCTCCGGCAAATGCTGAAGAACTCGCCCATGCCATTGAGCAACTAGTCGTCTCCGCCGAGTTGCGCAAGCAATACGGTGAAGCCGGGCTGGTACGCTTCAACCAGAAGTTCACACTAGATGCGTTCGCGACACGCTTGGGTGATTCCCTTAATGAGCGCCTGAAGCTCATCAAGAAGTGATATTCAGGTATCGATCTCCTGCAACGGGAGATCGATACCTGTTGCTGTTAGTCCCTCCCGCATAACTCCCTACCGCTCTTGCCGTCAGCAAGCACTCCATCGTTGGGGGCTGTTTGCTGGCCTTTATCCTTATAGAAGGACGTTGCGTGCGGCGTTGAAGCTTGCGCTTGCAACGGTCTGCTACTGGATAGCGCTGCGCTGATGGCGGGCAAGCCCTCTTCCACAAATGTGTGCTGTTAACGCGAAATCCATCACAGTTGACGGACCAATCCCTCCAAAACCGCCGCTGCTATTAATCCATTGATAACGATTGCCTCGTGTGCCCTCCAAAAACCTTCTTAAAAACAGTCAATTTGGTCGAGGGTTGTCTCAATTCTGTAGCGTCAAACGTGCCAAATCCTCCCGTCAAAAAAAAAATATGGACAAATGGCCAATTTTTTTACGGATATTTCGCCAATTTTTTGGCTACGTTTCAGGGGGTTAACAGATCCCGACGAGCGGCGTGTAGCGCACAACCATCGGAAAACCCGCGTGTTTCATGGCGTTTTGGCATGCTGATGTCATTTTTCCATCGGTTTTCAGACATTTCTGAAAAAATACTGCGGAATTTTCCTTACGATTGGACTCTCAGATCCTACAAGTTGGATGGTTGCAGCCTACATAACCAGTGGGCATAATCCGACTACCTCTAGTCACGGCTAGAGACTACTGAGCTCAGTATTGCAGTGAACCTTAAGGAGTTACATTTTCATGGCTACCGCTACTAACGCACAAAAAATCGCTGGTCTGTATGCTGCATTCTTCGATCGCGCACCAGACGCAGCTGGCTTGGCTTACTGGGAAGGTCAATTCTCCGGTACTGCTACCGTTAACGATATCGCCGTTCAGTTCGCTGCAAACCCAGTTTTCGAAACCACTTACGGTTCGCTGACTGACCTGCAATTCGTAAACGCAATTTACGAAAACGTGCTGGGCGCTGCTGGCGACGCTGCTGGCGTTGATTACTGGGTTGGCGTTCTGAAGGCAGGCGGCGCTGACGCCCGCGCTAACTTCGTTGCTCAGTTCGTGAACGACGCGCTGACTGTTGACCTGTCGACCTTCACCAACCTGACCGCTGAAGAGCTGCTTGTTGCTCAAGGCCGTCAGGACACCCTGACCAACAAGGCTGACATCGGTCTGTACTTCGCTGAGAAGTTCGGTACTGCGTCGAATATCACCACCACTGGTGATATCACCAAAGACCCGGCTTACCTGGCTGCTAAAGCTGCAATCGCCAATGTCGACGCTACTGACGCTTCTGTTGCTGCCGCTGAAGGCCGTATCGACATCGCTGTTGGCACTTCTGATCCAGCCGGCTCCCTGGTTGGCCAGAACTCCGAGCTGACTGCTGCTCTGGTTGATCTGCAAGCCAAAACTGTTGCAGAAGCTGACGCTCTGAAAGCAGTTGCAGTTGCAGATAACGCTGCTGATGCTGCTCCGATCACTGACGAAGCTCTTCTGAAAGCTTTCGTTGACGGCTTCACTGACGCTGACGCTTTGGCTGCGGTTACTGATGCGACCACTCAAGTGGCTAATGCTCAGGCTGCTGTAGCGACTGCTAACAACGCTCTGACAACTGCTCGCACTAACAATAGTGACGCTACCCTGAAAGCAGCTGTTACTACTGCACAAGCTGCAGTGACCGCTGACTCCACAGCTAAAGGCTTGCAGGCTGCTGCAACTACGGCTAAAGCCGCTGTTGCAGCTACTACCGACGTAGCTGTATTGACCTCGATCCAAGATGCCCTCAGCGCATACGTTAAAGCTGGTGGTTTGACTACTACTGAATTGAACGCAACTACTAACGATACTGTCGCTGATCTCGTTAACACCGTTAACACCGCACTTGCCCTGAAAGTCGGTCCTGGCCTGACTGCAGATCAGATCGCTGCACAGCAGAAAGCTGTCGTTGATGCTTTCCTGACTGGCGCTGGCAACACTGATAAGGCATACGTTGTTCCTGTAAGCGCCCCTGCTACTGCAGCTGAAACTGCGTTGCAAACTGCTATTAGCTCCGCTGAAACTCGCGACTCTGCCTATGCAGCTTCCGTTAAAGCAGATGCGGACTTCGCCGCTGATGCTAAAGGTGCAGTACTGGTTAATGCTCAGGCAGACGTTGCAGCCCGTGATACCTTGATCAAAACTTCGACTGATGCAGCTGCCGCTGTTGTCAAAGAGCAAGCTGATCTGGCTAAAGTCACTGCTGCTTTCGACGCGCACACCACCGCAGAGCAAAATCTGACCGCTGCCGCTGACGCAATTGCTGATCTCGGTTACAACATCGGCTCGCTGACTGCTGGTAACGATCTGTTTGTTGCTGACGCTACTACTGCTGGTGCGACCAACATTGGTGCTGGCTTCGCTGCCGGCGATGAGCTGTTCATTGGTACTCAGTACGCGTTCGGCGGTGTAACTACCTCTACTACCGCTCTGACTGACCTGTTCACTAAAGGCAGCGCTAGCGCTCTGGAAGTGTTCTTTGAGCAGTCCGGTAACAACACCATCGTTCACGTAGAGACCAAAGCTTTCGCTAACGCTGAAGCCGCTCCAGCGAACGACATCGCAGCTATCACCCTGACCGGTGTTACTGCTTCGTCCCTGACCTTCGAGAACGGTTTCGTTCACGTAGCAACGGCGTAAGACTTCTTGCCAACCTTATGGGTTGACTTGAAATAAAAAACCCCGGCCTAGGCCGGGGTTTTTTTATCCCTATAATTCAGCAACCCATCACTTTTCCACAACCGTGTAGCCCTGTGGATTGCGATCAATCCAGCTCCAGGTATCGGTCATCATCGCTTCCAGCCCACGTTCCGCAGCCCAGCCCAATTCGGCCTCGGCTTTGGCTGTGTCTGCCCAGCATTCAGCAATATCCCCCGGGCGGCGGGCCACGATTCGGTAAGGGATCTTCAAGCCACTGGCCGCTTCAAACGCCTTGATCATTTGCAGCACGCTATAACCTTTGCCGGTCCCCAGGTTCCAGGTGGAAACGCCGGGTTTCGCCGCGATGGCTTGCAGCGCCTTGAGGTGCCCATCGGCCAGGTCCACCACGTGGATGTAATCACGCACGCCGGTGCCATCCACTGTTGGGTAGTCGTCACCAAACACCGCCAGTTCAGCCAGCTTGCCCGACGCCACTTGGCTGATGTACGGCAGCAGGTTATTCGGTAGGCCATTAGGGTTTTCGCCAATCATGCCGCTGCTGTGCGCACCAATGGGGTTGAAGTAGCGCAATAAGGCGATGTTCCAGCGCGGGTCCGACTTTGCCAAGTCCCGCAGGCATTCTTCGACCATCAGCTTCGAGCGGCCATAGGGGTTGGTCGGCTGGCCGGTGGGCACGTCTTCATTGATGGGCATCAATTCCGGCTCGCCATACACCGTCGCCGAAGAGCTGAACACCAAGGTAAACACATTGGCCTGGGCCATGGCCTGGCACAGGGTCAGGCTGCCGGTGACGTTGGTCTGGTAATAAAGCAAAGGCTTGGCAACGCTCTCGCCTACGGCCTTGAGTCCGGCGAAATGCAGCACTGCATCGATTGCATGCTGGGCAAACAAGCTGTCGAGCAAGGAGCGATCATTGATATCGCCTTTGATGAACGCCAGCGTCCGCCCGCTCAATTGTTCGATGCGCTCCAGCGCTACTGGCGAACTGTTGCTCAGGTTGTCCAGCACCACCACTTCATGCCCGGCTTCCAGCAGGGCGAGGGTGGTGTGAGAGCCGATAAACCCGGCGCCCCCTGTTACAAGAATCTTCATAGTCGGCTCAACGCTTCCATTTTATGGGCGGGTTTTTTCAATGCCGGGCATTTTACCTGTCATGCCCAGCCCCTGCACGAAGCGCCGTTTTTTGTGTGCGGAGGTTCCTGTAGGAGTGAGCTTGCTCGCGATGGCGGTGTGCGACCAGGAAATAACACAGGCTCGCCATTCCGGCCTTCCCAGTGGCCGGCCATTACCAGCTATAGATGACGAAATAGCGACGCCGACCAGAAAAAGGTTCCAGGCGGTAAAGGTAATTTCGTTAGATGAAATTAATTTCATCTGGCCGTTGACGGGGTCGCTGGTTAGACATCAAAGTGCTATCAGCATTTCGCCTGCCTACCTTCGGCAGCTTGGCGAGGAGCATGCAAGGATGTCGTACCAAGGTTTATTAGCCATTTCGGCAGTTTTTCTACATAGGGATTTCTCATGCCAGTCGCTACGAATGCACAACTCATCGGTGGTCTGTATGCAGCTGTTTTCAACCGTGCGCCAGATCCGGCGGGCCTGACCTTCTGGGAAAACGCCTTCACCGGCACCTCGACCATTTACGACCTGGCTCAAGGCTTCGCCGCCCACCCGGTTTTCGCCAGCACTTACGGCGGCATGAGTAACGCGCAGTTCGTAGCTTCTATCTACCAGAAAGTCCTGGGCGCTGAAGGCGACACCAACGGCTTGGCCTATTGGACTGCCAAGGCAGACAGTGGCATCTCCCGCGCTGATATCGTTGCCGAGTTCGTTAACGACTCGCTGACCGTAGACCTGAGCCTGTTCACCGACCTGACCCCAGCAGAACTAGCTGTTGCTCAGAACCGCCAGGACGCCCTGACCAACAAAGTCGACGTAGGCCTGACCTTCGCCGCCCAGTTCGGCGCCGACGCCAACCTGAACCCGGCTACCGACACCACCACCCAAGCCGGTCTGGAATCCGACCCGGCTTACCTGGCTGCCCAGGCTGCAATCGCTAACGTGACTGCAAGCCCAGCAAGCGTGACCACCGCCAAAGCTAACATTGCTACTGCTGTGGCCAGCCCGAACCCAACAGGCACGCTGATCGGCATCACGCCGCCAGTTGTGGTTGATCCGGGCACGCCGACGACTCCAACTACTTTTATTGCAACTGTAGACCCACTGGACAATTTCGTGTCCTTCACGGGTACTGCAACAGGTGACATCACCGTCGCCTGGAGTGGTACGCCTGGCGCCTCGATCGCAACCTTCACTCGTGACGGTAAAACCGTTACTGCAGACTTTGCTGGGAATGCCAGCAGTATTGCGCTGGCTGCTGACCAGGTTTTGAAGGCATCCGCAGCACAGTTGGCGGGTGTTGGAGTGAGTGGTACCACCGGCACAGTGAAGCTAACAGGTTCCAGTCTTACCGCTACCGAGCTAGCTAGCCTTAATACTAATATCAATCCTAGCCTCGACGTCGCGTTGGTTACCACGCTCACCGGTGACCTTGCCGATGTGAAAACGGCTGTGACTGCTGCCGGTATTGTTAACCTGGCTGCAAACGTCGGGGTGGCCGATGTTTCTGGCAACCTGCCTATAACGGATCTCAGTGCTATCGCTCTGAAGACCACCGGTACTGTTTCCGTAACGGGCGACGGAACGGGTACTGGCCCTACCGCGCTTAATGTCACAGGCTTGCTTGCGGACCTGACCAGTGAGTTGCTTGCAGTGGGCTCACGTGTAGATGTGGGGGCGGCAGATATTGATATCACAGACCTCAATGGTGACGTGGCGGCGACCGTTCTTAGTCAGTTGAGCTTGAAAACTGACAATGAAGTCTGGGTTCTCAATGGTATGAATGTTACTGGTAGTGTCGATGAAGTCACTGCTGCATTGGTTGCATCGAACAAGGTTGTTCTGGATCCCGACTTTTTGCCGACAGTGACATTGAGTGGACTGACTGCAGATGCTGGCGCGCTGAACTTGATCGACACCAAGACTCCTGGCGTCTTGATTGCCACTTCGTTCACAGAAGTCTCGGGCAGCGTTGCCGATCTTTTGACTTACACCTCGAAGCCTTCTGGCGAAATTCAGCACGCTGCTAACTATGCAATCGTCTCGACTGACAACACGATTACAGCGGCACAACTAGGCACTCTTGATGACGCGAATAGCACTGGCTCCGTCAGCACATCTGCTCTCAACGGCTGGAGCATCACCGGTCTGAGCGGCTCTATTGTGGCTACTGCTTCAGTAGATAACTTTGTGTTTAGCGCTGCGGATGTCGGTGTAACGATCACTGATTTTTCTGCTAATGACAAAATCGACGTTTCCCTGGTGTCTTCTGCCTCTAGCTTCACAGTGGTCGCCGGTCCACAGACAACGAACGCGAACCAGATCTACTTCCTGACGGGTGCGAGCAACGACGCTGATACCAAACAGGCATCTGCTGATGCCCTCAATCTTGCTGGTCCATGGACCGACGCTAACGCAACGACGTACATTGTAATTTCCGACGATGACAGTTCGGCAATCTACAAATTTACCGACACTGCTGATTCTCCAGATGGGGTCGACGTAACTGAGTTAACCCTGCTGGGTACCGTAGACTCGGTTCTGACTTCTGGTAATTTCACGTTTTCCGCCAGTTAATCCCGCTCCTTAGGCACACTCACTTCGGTGGGTGGCGCTGACAGAAAAACCCACCCCTGAAAGCGGTGGGTTTTTTTATGGGCGGGGTGCGAGCTGACGCAATCGCGGCATTCTGAGCTGGCCACTTACCCCACCTCCAACTCTCCTTTCAAGAAAATCTTCCGCCTTTGTTTGCGACCAATGTGTTCATGCTTTGCTGCTTCGTAGCAGCGCATAAATTGACCCATCTGAACAGTCTCAAAGCGCTTAACAAACTCCAGCGTCAGTTCATCAAACCGTGCCTCTTCAATAAAACGCTCCACATCTCTTTTATAGAAAAAACCTAGCTGAAAACCTAACGTCTCCGAGCAAAACTCTGATTTGCGAGTGAACGTATTCTCCATATCGATCACCCGGAGCGGTCCACCTTGCTCCACGGGCACCATGATATTCGCGGCCCACAAATCCAGGTGCACCAACCCTTTGCGATGCAGCTCGATAGTCTTCGCGAAAGCGCTCTGCACAAACGCTTCAACCTGCAATGGATTAGCTTCAAGCCACTGCAATCCATTGACGTGCCCGTCCAGCATCTCGGTCATCAATACGAACTCATTGACGATGCCCAGCGTTGGTCGCACCACACCAAAACCCACCACCGCAGCGGTATCGATGCCCAGCTCAACGGCGTTGACAGTATTAAGCAACTCTTCCAACGGCCAGTCGTAACGCCCCGACCGTCTGGGTCGTCCAAACATTACTCGGAGCTTTTTTGGCAGCGTGGCTATGCGCTGGAGCTTGACGAATAATTGCTCGCCCTCTCGACCCATGGGCAGGCTGGTTCGGCTTGGGCGTTTGGAGTACGGCGTGGAGATCAGTTCGGCTAGCTCTTCGAGCACCGAGCTTGCGGGCTTTGAGGAGAAATTCAGCGTCGCATTAGCGATTTTGTGGCTGATGGGGAATGTGGATTTAACGATTTCAAGCGACTGCAAAACAGGTCCTGACAATATTAAGAAAAAAGCATAATGCCACTGTTGAACAACTATGCCCACATGAAATGTCTGTGTACTGGGATTCGCTTGGAGCGGTGGGAGCGGTGCTCGCCCGCAATTGGAGGGTTGAGATACCACAGCGCCCCGCGTTTTCGACGCTGGCGGGCAAGTTTCGTTTGTTGATTAGGCCTGAAGGGCGACAGCTGGGCTGACTCGCTTGATTCCGAAACGAGGTTGCCGGGACTGAGCTGACCCTGATGGGTACAATCAGTTCGAGCACCGCTGTGGTGGGCTTGATACTCGCTGGTAACTAATTGCCGATTCTATCCGGCCTTTTTCAAAGGCGCGTCGGCATGGCGACTTTATCGGACGGGTTTACCTGGCAGCCACACCATTTTCGACGTATCCACCGCTGCACCGGCATTTCGAAGAGTCTGTGGCTGGCGAAGCTGAGCGGCAGCAGTATTGTAAGAAACAGGATCAACATCCACGGACTATAGAAAACTTCTCTGCTATAGCCCAGCAAGTCTACTGCCAGGGCGAATACTATCTGCAGTGGGAAATGGATCAGGTACGACGAATAGCTCATGTCGCCTATGGCTGAAAGCGGTTTGAGGAAGTTACGGATTGCTAACCCCAAAGCTGCTACTGCCATAACGGTAACGGGGAAGTTGATGCCGATCACGTACAAGATGTCTACCGACGGCGAGGGGCTTATATAAAACCAGGAGGCAAGCGCTAACAAGCTGGTTAACCAAGCCGTCGGTTTGCGCCCGAGAATATCTATGGTTTTGTCGAGAACGATGTAGGCGATACCGCCGCAGAAAAAGCAGAACAACCCGGTGCCTAGTGTATAAATACTGGGGTACAGGTAAGCGCCCAGAGCGACGAGGCAGGGGATAAGCCAGTATCGGAGTCGGCCTGTCAGGCACATCAGAAAAAAGACACCGTACAGCAGAACCTCAATCGAAATTGACCAGACGGGCGCATTGAATGACCAGTCGTTTTCTAGCCCCAGGCCGGGATCAACAGAACGTTTAGCAAGGCGTGGTAGGCATCGTTGGCTTGGTAGACAAAATAACTGCTGTGATTTTGTCCATAGCCAAACTGGAGCATGGCCACTAGCAAGAAGGTCGACAGGTGCAGCGGGTAAATCCTGCTGAATCTCTCGATGAAAAATTGGCCGGGTGACATCATTCGAGTGGATATGGACTTGGCAAACAACCAAAAGAAGACAAATCCGGAGATGCAGAAGAACATTTCAACTGCGAGCACGCCGTGCTGGTACAGGAATGAAAGCTCTTCGAAGAATGGTTGTCTTTCTGTCTGGAAATCGCTGGAGTTACCCCCGCTGTAGAAAAAGTGCTGCCAATGCCAAAAAACTACCGACAATGCTGCCAATCTTCTCAATACGTCTAGCGAGTAAACACGCTCAGGTCGCTGCTCTGTATGAGTGGTCATGAAATCCCTTTGGTCATGTGGCCGAAGGGGGGGCATTCTACGTAGGCTTCCGTATACATGCAGCAGTTTCGTCGTAGGAAAATTCTGATAATTGTCTTGGTGGCTTTACTAGATAGGTACTGTGTTGCATACCCCCTCCAGCCCCCGGATAATGCGCGCCTCACTACACGCACGTAGTACAAGAATGGAGTTGCTATGTTCACCCCGGTAATCCTGGCTGGCGGTAATGGTTCGCGTCTGTGGCCGCTCTCGCGCCAGAGCTTCCCCAAGCAATTTCTGGCCCTGGATGGCCAGGATCAGGGCACGATGTTTCAGCGCACGTTGGCTCGGCTGCAAGGCCTTGAGCATTCGCCTGCGGTGGTCGTTAGTAACGAAAATCATCGTTTCATCGTTGCCGAGCAATTGCGTGTGGCGAAGATGGGCAGCCGTCGCATCATTCTTGAACCGTTGGCGCGCAACACTGCGCCGGCCATTGCTTTGGCGGCACTGGAAGCCAGCGCTGATGGCAGTGATCCAATCCTGCTGGTGCTGGCTGCCGATCACCATATCCATGATGAAGAAGCGTTCCGCGCCGCCGTTCAGGTCGCTCAAGCTCACGCCGAAGCCGGGCGACTGGTGACCTTCGGCATCACCCCGACCCACGCTGAAACCGGGTTTGGTTACATCCAGTGCGGCGCTGCCATCGAGCAGGGTGGTTTCGCGATTTCCGCTTTCAAGGAAAAGCCTTCGCCGGAAATGGCTGAAGAGTATCTCGCCTCAGGCGTTTACCTGTGGAACAGCGGCATGTTCATGTTCCGCGCCTCGGTATTCCTCAATGAGCTGAACGAGCATCGCCCGCAAATGCTGGCAGCGTGCCGTGCAGCCCTGGCCGAGGCTGAAGCTGACCGCACTTTCCTGCATGTGCCGGCCGAGCAATTCGCGCTGTGCGTTGACGAGTCGGTGGATTACGCCGTCATGGAGCACACGGCTGCCGGTCTGGTTGTTCCGCTGGACGCAGGCTGGGATGACCTGGGCAGCTGGTCGGCGATCTGGGATGTCGGCCCGCATGACGCCGACATGAATCGCCTCGAAGGCGACGTCATGGCCATAGATACCAAGAATTGCCTGGTGCAGTCCCATCACCGTCTGGTGGCGACCGTCGGTCTTGAAGACCTGATCGTGATCGAAACCAAGGATGCGGTGCTGGTTGCCAACAAGAATGACTCCCAGCAGGTCAAGGACGTGGTCAAGCGCTTGCAGGCTGAAGAGCGTGCTGAGTTCGTGACCCATCCGCTGGTCAACCGTCCGTGGGGTCATTACGACACCGTGGATCGCGGCGAGCGTTATCAGGTCAAGCGCATCAGCGTGCTGCCGGGCGAGTGCCTGTCGTTGCAGATGCATTACCACCGCGCCGAGCACTGGATCGTGGTATCCGGTACGGCCAAGGTGACCTGTGATGATCAGGAGCTGATCCTCTCGGAGAACCAGTCCACCTACATCCCGCTGGGCGTCAAGCACTCCCTGGCCAACCCGGGCAAAGTGCCGCTGGAGTTGATCGAAGTGCAGTCCGGCTCGTACCTGGGCGAAGACGACATCGTGCGGTTTGAAGACCGTTATGGGCGTTTGCCTAAGTAAAGCTGCCTGGTAAAACCAAAAAGCCCGCATCCTGTGATGCGGGCTTTTTGGTTTAACGCCACTACGCGGTCTGATTGAAATGCTTTTTCTGTAGAAGCTCACGAGCAGCGCGAGGCAGCGATAGCGGTCTGCCTGATATACCGCCATCGCGGCCTCGCGGTGCGCGTGCGCTCCCAGGGCCCTGAAGTGCACTTCGAAACTCCCCGCTTTGCCGAGCAATTTTTCCAGCACCCGTCCATTCAAGTGTCTATAAGTTAAGGAAGCATTCGGACGAAGGGTCGATTCAGCTCCCGTTTCCAGTGCCGATAACTCGTCTGAACTCATTAGGATCGGTGCCGCCCATGTTTAACACCCGCTTGAAGAAGGAATTACAGGCGCAAGAAGCCGAGCTTTCTATTTATCGGCAAATGGAGCGGGGCATGGACTCGCAGATGTTGTCGGTGACCCTGGACGCGAATTACCGCATTACCCAAGCCAACGCCAACTTCTCCAAGGCACTGGGTTATACCGCTGAGCATTTGCAAGGCCGTGGCATGGATGAAATCGTTCCGGCTTACGTCAAGCAGCTCGACTGCTATCGCAATCTGCGCACGGGCATCGCGAACGGCGAGTCGGTGATCGACAATTATCGTTTCCTTAAAGTAGACGGCAGCCTGGCGTGGGTGCGGGCGATCTGGTATCCGATCATGGGCGACGACGGCAAGCTGTCGCATATCCGGTGTTTTGGCAGTGAGATTACCGACGCGATTGAGCTGGCGACGGAAAACGCCGCGTTCATTCAAGCGCTGTTGCGTTCGACTGCCGTGATTGAGTTCAGCCTCACTGGCCATGTACTGAAGGCCAATGACCAATTCCTTCGTGGGATGGGTTACAACCTGGCGCAGATCAAAGGCAAGCACCACAGCATTTTTTGCGATCCGGCGGAGGTTAATTCGCCTCAATACAAAGATTTCTGGGCAACGCTCAATCGTGGCGAGTTTGTCGCGAGTCGCTTTAAGCGTGTGGATGCCAATGGTCGCGTGGTCTGGCTGGAGGCGACTTACAACCCGGTTCATGACGCACAGGGCAATCTGTTTAAAGTTGTGAAATTCGCGACGGTTATCACCGATCAGGTAGAGCGTGAAGCCGAAGTCAGTGATGCGGCGGGCATCGCGTTCGAGATTTCTCAGCAGACCGATCTCACCGCTCAGCGCGGCGCCACGGTGGTCAAGGACACGGTCGAGACCATGCGCAAAATCTCCGAAGAAATGCAGTCGGCTTCTCAAGGTATCGAAGCGTTGGGCAAACAGTCGTTGCTGATCAGCTCTATCGTGCAGACTATCGGCGGCATCGCCCAGCAAACCAACCTGCTGGCGCTCAACGCGGCCATCGAAGCTGCCCGGGCCGGTGAGCAGGGTCGGGGCTTTGCGGTGGTGGCCGATGAAGTCCGGCAACTGGCTGGCCGAACCAGCGCAGCCACCGAAGAAATCGTCAACGTCGTGCAGCAGAACCAGAACCTAGTGGACGAAGCCGTACGCGGCATCGCCAACAGCCGAGGCCAGGCTGAACAAGGACTGGGGCTGGCCAATGATGCTGGCGCGGTGATTGTTGAAATCCAGGAAGGCGCGCGGCAGGTGGTTGGGGCGGTGAGTAGGTTTGCGAATCAGTTGAAGTAGAGGCAATCCAATAGACACCGTAACCCATGTGGGAGCGGTGCTTGCCCGCGATAAGGTCGACTCGATTCTAAGTCAAACCGCGTCCAGCCTTATCGCGGGCAAGCCTCGCTCCCACAATTAAACGTATTCCAGTTCAGCTCCGCGCTTTCGAACAGCCCACGCATTGCGTACCCTTGCGGACCACAAAGCCGCTTCAGGGGAACCGCTGCGCTCATGACTCTTTCTTTCAAACACTGGCGCAAAGGGCTGGCCTTGGCCGTGCCGTTTGCCGTTCTGCTGGTCGGTTGCGACAGTTCGGACAAGACGCCAGCGCCGCCACCTGCGCCGCCGCATACCACTTACACACCGGCGAACTGGGATGCATTGCCATCGGTTGCCGACAGCGATCTGCAAGCCGGTTTTGCCTCTTGGCGCAGTGCCTGTGTGCGGCTCAAGGCGGATGCGGTCTGGGGCGCGACCTGTGCAGCGTCGGCTACCGTACCGCTGGAAGCCGATGCAACGCAGATCCGCAGTTTCTTGCAGGACCAGTTGCAGGTCTACAGCATGCGCTCGGCCACTGGCAGCGCTGACGGATTGATTACCGGTTATTACGAGCCAGTCTACCCTGGCAGCCTGACTCAAACGCCTCAGGCCTCTGTGCCGATTTATGGCGTACCGGATGATTTGATCATCGTTAATCTTGAGAGCATCTACCCCGAGCTCAAGGGCAAGCGCTTGCGTGGGCGTCTTGAAGGGCGAGTGCTCAAGCCGTATGACGATGCCGCGACCATTGGCGCTCAGGGTCTGAACGCCCCCGTGGTTGCATGGTTGACCGATCCAATGGACCTGCAATTTCTGCAAATTCAGGGTTCGGGTCGGGTGCGCCTGGATAACGGCCAGCAATTGCGCATCGGTTACGCCGATCAGAACGGCCGGCCTTATCGGGCGATTGGTCGCTGGCTGGTGGAGCAGGGTGAGCTGAAGAAAGAAGACGTCACCATGGGCAGCATCGCCGCCTGGGCCAAGGCGCATCCCGAGCGCATCCCGGATCTGTTGGCGAGCAACCCCAGTTATGTATTTTTCGCCCGCAACCCGGACAGCAACGAAGGCCCTCGCGGCTCGCTGAATGTGCCATTGACGGCGGGTTACAGCGTGGCGATTGATCGGAAAGTGATCCCGCTGGGGAGTTTGCTCTGGCTGTCCACGACGCGTCCGGACGGAACCCCGCTGGTGCGCCCGGTGGCAGCGCAGGACACCGGTGGCGCGATTGCCGGTGAAGTGCGAGCTGATTTGTTCTGGGGTACCGGCGACGAAGCCGGGCATCTGGCAGGGGATATGAAGCAGAAGGGCAACGTGTGGTTGTTGTGGCCCAAGGGGATGGCGTTGCCTGAGGCTGCACAATAAGAGGCGCTATGCCTGAAACCACGCATGACCTGTAGGAACCTTCGGAGGTAAGGCGGCCGCGAAAGCGGTCTGTCTGACACACTGCGTCATCGTTCTTCGCGGGCAAGCCCAGCTCCAACGGAAGTACGCGGTCAGTCTGTGGGAGCGTGGCTTGCCCGCGATAAGGTCTGTGCGATCTAAAGTGAATCGCGTCTGGCCCCATCGCCAGTTCAGCACCGCTCCCACAGAGATCACATGACCCGTTGGAGCGAGGCTTGCCCGCGAATCCAGGCACGTCGCTCTCAAGGCTGGCACCTATCCAATGTGGGAGCGAGCTTGCTCGCGAAAGCTGCAGTCCAGGCGACAAATCACCGTCGGATGTAATGGCCTCTTCGCGAGCAAGCTCGCTCCACAGGTTCGGTATTATTTCAGACACACCTCGGTCCTGTAGATACCGTCTTGACCCTTCATCGCGCAAGCGCGATGAGGGGGTCAAAAGGTTTACCCGATTTCAGTACCCCATACACCAAATGCAGCAGCTTACGCATAGCCGCGCAGATAATTTCCTTAGGGGCCTTGCCGCTAGCCTTCATG
>Ga0247735_1000092_pt1 | contig 48231 bp, 48 predicted proteins | sample UWRJL178409R2_FD_180934 | JGI IMG/M metagenome (GOLD analysis project Ga0247735, IMG submission 180934) | Plant litter microbial communities from Arlington Agricultural Research Station in Wisconsin, United States - UWRJ-L178-409R-2 | ecosystem: Environmental > Terrestrial > Plant litter >... | reverse complement strand
ATCCCGCCGGATCGCCACCAGATACGAAAAAACCGATCAGAGCTACCGCGCGATGATCAATCTCGCCGCCATCAAAATTGCCCTGCGGTAAATGTCCACAGGCCTTAGGCCTTCGAACATCGCCACCGCATTTCGTGGCCACCGCTCCCGCGATTATGTCATGTTCGTGCTTCCACCCATCTTTCCCGAATCCGCCGGTCCGCCTTAACCAGAGTTGCACCATCAAAATGGTGCCGCCGGTGAAATGCCACGCGCAAGCGCCCACCCTCCACCTGCCCGAATGCCCTGACCCGAACTCGTAAAGTTCCGCTCTGTGGCCGCTTGGCGATCACCACCGTCATGCCTTACAAGAGCGGTATGCGTACCGATCTCAACCATCTGCCGCTGGCCAAAAGCCAAGAGCTACGAGAGGTGATGCGCGTCTTGTTCGCCGAGTTCGAGGATGCGCTCGCGGGTCGCAATGCGCCCCACCGAAAGGCAGGACGCATTCTCAAGATTGTCCTATTTGGTTCCTATGCACGTGGAGACTGGGTAGCCGATCCCGTTGGCGGATATTTTTCAGATTACGACCTTTTGGTAGTCGTCAATCATGAAGAGCTTGCCGATATCACCGAGTATTGGGCGCAGGCTGACGACCACCTCCTACGCGAACAAACGGTCAGCAAACGGATCGGAACACCGGTCAATTTCATCGTTCACAGCCTCACGGACGTGAACAAGCAGCTCAAACGCGGGCGGCCGTTCTTCGTCGATATCGTGCGAGATGGTATCGCGCTCTACGAAGCCCCGGACCACCCGTTCGAGCAGCCCAAGGCGTTACCACCAGGGGAAGCTTTAGCGGAGGCGAGGGCGAGCTTTGAGCATTGGCTTCCGCTGGCAATTCATGCTCAACGCATCGCCAAGATCAGCCTAGCGGACGCCGTTCCCCGCGACGCGGCATTCTTGCTACATCAGGCAGTAGAACGGCTGTATCACTGCACCCTGCTCGTCTTAACCCTGTACAGCCCGAAATCGCACAAGCTCAATTTCCTGCGCTCACAGGCAGAACGGATTGCGCCCACCCTGATCGACGCGTGGCCGCGCGACACCCGTTTCGCACAACGCTGTTTCGAACTGTTGCGCCGAGCCTATGTCGACGCCCGTTACTCACCACATTACAAGATCAGCGACGAGGAACTGGAGTGGCTGGTCGAGCGCGTAGCCGTCCTGCAGACATTAGTGCGCGAGGTGTGTGAGCGCCATCTCCGAACTCATGAGGGGTTGGCCGACCATCTATAGATCACCATATCCGCTATATTGATCGATAGACCGGCCGGTCATCGATCATGCTCCGAAACTCCCGTCGCTACGACCGACTCCCAATCCCGTTTAGAATCGAGTTCGCCGCAGGGTCCGAAAAGAGCGGTTCTCGAGGGAGAGCAGGCCCCCTTGTCCACGTGATGCAGCGCCAGGCGGCAAAGACCGCACTGCGCATCAAATCACCTCCGACGTCTTCATCTTGCCAGTGGGAGCTTTTCGCGAGCCGCACAATATGGGTCCACGATGGCGAGCATGTTTGTGAATGGCGCCCGGAAAGGGACCCCTAGAGCGCAGATTTACGGTTCGACACTGCAGCCGGTTCAAAGACCCGGATTGTCATCGAGCGCCGCGTCCGATAGCTCCGACGTGCCGGGCGCCGTGAAGTAATGTCGCCATTCAACTGCCGGGGACCTTTGCGGGTAAGGCGCGGGATGGCGATAAGATAGCGGACCTTGTCACAAAGGTTTCCAACGCCCGGCCCCCTTGCTTCTTGTCGAACAATGACTCACCATGTCGTCTCCGGCGCAAAAAACGCTGGAAGGGTGTGGAAACCCTTTGTGACAAACAAGCGCCGCCAGCTGTGATCTGCGGCGCGTCGGGCTCGATGCTGGACGAGCCACGACACTTTGTGTGCATTGGTGATCCGCGCCTCGGTCCGAACGAGTGGAGGCGGTGATGTCGAGTAAGATCGACACGACAGCAATGGACAGTGATCTGGATGAGCGGTTCCGTGCATTGTCGCCATGGCTATTGAGCACGGTAGCGCGCCGTTTCGGATTACGGCAGGCCGATGCAGAGGATGTTGTGCAAGAAAGCTTTATTCGGCTTAGCCGATACGACACCATTGCGCGTGCACGCCATCCCCGCGCCCTGCTGCTCAAAATCGCGACGAACGTCACGCGCGATGCTCAGCGCCGGTTGTTCAGCCGCGCAAGCACGCGGCACGTGGATCTTACCGCTATCCAGCAGGATCTGCCGCCAAGCCTCATCCAGCCCGGTGATCAGGCGGCGCTTCTCGACCTCAAATCCGCAATCCTAGAATTGCCAGAACCGTTGCGAAAAACCTTCCTGCTCGCGCGTTTCACGCCGCTCACCCACATCGAAATCGCCGAGCGACTTGGCATCTCGACCAAAACCGTGGAATGGCGCATCAACAAGGCCGTCGCGATCTGTCTCGCGCGTCTTGGACACTGAAGCGAGCAACGCGCATGAGTGGTTTAGGAGACGGATCAGACCAAGAGGCAGCCGTCTGGCTTGCGCGGCTGCAAAGTCGTTCAATATCGACGGCCGAACTCGAAGAATTCTGGCAGTGGCGGCGGGACCCGGCCAAAGACGCCGCATATGCGCGGGCCGAGGCGCTGTGGGAGAATAGCGCTAGACTGTCGAACGATCCCGACATCCTGGAAGCCCTGCACGGCAAGAACGCTGATCGCACGCGCCGCTCAAGGGCGGCGGTATCGTGGCCCACCTTGGCGTTGGTCGGGATGGCGACGGCGACCGCAATGGTCATCGTCAGCCTGTCGTTCCGATCCGACCCGAGCACCCTATCCTACCAGACCGCCGTCGGCGAGCGATCGACGGTCCAGCTGCCGGATGGCAGCAAACTTCAGCTCGATACAGACAGCGCCGTCGCTACCCGGTTCGACACCGATCAGCGACGCATCACGTTGTCCAAGGGCCAAGCGTATTTTCAGGTCGCGCACGCAGCGACACGTCCGTTCGTCGTCGATGCAGGAGATGGCGTCACCATCACCGCCACTGGCACACAGTTCGATGTCCAACGCGCATCTGACCGTATCGTTGTCGCGTTGGTCGAAGGCTCCGTCATCGTACGCCGCGGCGTCGCGGACCTTGCGACCATGAAGGCGGGGACCGTTCTCGAGGTCGCCATCGGCAATGGGGTGATTCCGACCAAGCGGACGCCGATCGAGACGACCGGGTGGCGCAACGGCCACCTGACCTTCCGCGACACCCCACTCGCCGACGCGGTCGCGCAGATCAATCGCTATACCGAGAGCAAGCTGGAAATCCGCAAGGCAGGCGCGACATCGGAACCGATCAGCGGCGAGTTCTCGACCGACGATCCCGAAGGCTTCAAACGTGGCGTCAACGCGCTGCTCGGCGAAGGCACCGTCGGCAACTAGGCTAATGGTTTCGTTACCGATATGGTATTTAGAATTGGCGCGACCGTGCTATCCTCGCTGGCGCAAGGACTGGACCGGAGACGTTTCCCATCGCCAAGCCATCGCCAAACCCAATTGCAGAAACCTTCAAGGCGATCCGCAAAATGCGTCGCATGCGGGCGACCGAAGTCGCCCAGGCGATGAACATGGCGCCGCGCTCTTATGAGAATCTGGAGGCGGGCACCGGTCGCATCACCTATCCGCGCATCGTCGCATTCGCCGAGGCGACCAACAGCGACCCGATCGCCATCCTCGCCAGCGTCGCATTCGAAACGCCGGATTTTGCGCTGCGCTGCGCGGACAACAAGCTCATGAGCGTGAACATGATCGCCATGAAGGAGATGAACAAAGATCTTGGTGATGACATCACCTATCTCAACGCCCAGACGCTCGTCGGTGGCTTTACCCGTCTCGTCCGCGACCTCGCCGAACACGTCCGGAAGCGGGAGACGTTCGCGGAAGAATGGTTGAAGGCCGGTTCGACCCAACTAAAACCGGACGTGAAGAAGGAGTTCTCAAAAGACCCGCGACTGCGCGAGGCGTGACGTTCAAAAAAACGTACGATCGCATTAGGGATGGTCCCCGTCCGCAACGTTCCTTCTTGCAGAGCCGATCTCAAAAGATCGGCCGACAAGGGGGCTTGATCATGACAATCAACACCACATTGCGGCAGGGACTATGCGTGGCCGCTTTGCTCGCGGGCGTCGGGCCGCCGGGAGTGGTTGCGGCACATGGCGTCCCGGTTACGTTCAAACTGCCCGCAGCCGATCTCGAAACAACGCTGCGCACCTTCGCGCGATTGTCGGGCAAGCAGATCCTGTTTCGTCCGCAGGATGTCCGCGGCTATCGTTTTGAGGGACTGGTTACGCCCTTGGCTGCGGATGCCGCACTCGCTGCAATCCTGCGCGGCACAGGGCTGTCCATGACCCAGCCGAGTTCCAATGTCATCGTCATTCGGAACTCCCTGGAGGGCAGTGACACCGGGTCCGCGCTGCACCGTCAGGAGGGGTCATTTCAGGCGATCCAAGAACGACCCGGCGCTGAGGCATCCATGACTGCAGATGCGGGTGCCGACCATGGAGCCCGGCATATTGACGACGTGCTTGTGACGGGGTCACGCATCCGGGGAGCACCGGCAAGTTCACCGGTTCTATCGCGTTCGCGCGAGGAGATCCGCGACGCCGGGATCAGCAATCTCGGGGATTTTGCAAGGACTCTGACCGAGAACTACTCTGGCGGGCAAAACCCCGGCGTCTCGAGCAGCCAAGGATTTCGCAACACCAACCTCAACAACTCCTCCGCCCTCAACCTGCGCGGACTGGGACCCGACGCTACGCTTACGCTGATCAATGGACACCGCGTCGCCTATGACGGTCTGTCGCAAGGCGTGGACATTTCCGCGATCCCGCTTGCGGCGATCACGCGCGTCGAGATTGTGGCGGACGGTGCTTCGGCGCTTTACGGTTCGGACGCGGTTGGCGGCGTGGCGAATGTCATCCTACGTCGCGACTTCACTGGGCTCGTTACCTCGGCGCGGCTGGGCGCCTCCACCGATGGCGGCAACGAACAGCAGCAATACAATGCCGTGGTGGGTAGCCGCTGGACGTCGGGCGGGATCATGGCGGCGATCGACTATACCCACAGCACCGCGATCACGGCGCGCAATCGCGATTACACGCGCAGCCTCGATGACTCTGCAACGCTGTCGCCCGGGCAACGGCAGATCAGCGGCGTGGTCGCCGGCCACCAGAGGCTGGCGGAGGGCGTAGAGCTGGAAATTGACGGCCAGTATAGTCGCCGCAGCTCGGCAAACCCCAATCCCACCACCAATACGTCCGACGTGTTCATAAACGGCCTATACCCAAAGCCCAAGGTCACCAGCTACACGGTGACCCCGACGCTTAGGCTCAGTCTACCCTACGCCTGGGCGGCATCGGCGAGCGGAACCTACGGGCGCAGCGATACCAATATCCGGTCGACGACCTTCAGCCAGGGAGCCGCAACGAGGCTGGCACGCCTCGCCTACGCCAATGAGGTCAAATCCGCGGAAGTCACCGCCGAGGGTCCGCTATTTCCGCTGGGCGGTGGCGATGTACGGCTGGCGCTCGGCGCCGGTTACCGCTCCGCGCGGCTGGATGTGCGCGTGTCGCGCACCCCGACCGGCGGGTCGACGGCGATCACCGAACAGACATCGGGCGCCCGCAATGTCAGCTTCGGCTATGGCGAGGTTTCGGCGCCGCTGATTGGGTCGAGCAATCGTATGCCGCTCATCGAGAGCCTGACCCTGAACGCGGCGCTCCGCTACGAGCATTATCAGGCGATCGGCGCAGCTGCCGCGCCCAAGCTCGGCCTGATCTACAAGCCTTGGCCGGATCTGATGATCAGGGCAAGCTGGGGACGATCATACAAGGTTCCCACGCTCTACCAAGCCTATCAGATTCGCTACGGTAACCTTGTCCAGGGTGACCTCTTCGCCGGTGTGCCCGCAGGGAAAGCGGTGCTGGCGATCGCCGGCGGAAATACCGCGCTACGTCCCGAACGTGCCGAGACCTGGACGGCGTCGGCAGCCTTCGAACCGCGCTTTGCACAAGGCCTGAAGGTCGAAGCGAGCTATTTCGACATCCGCTTCGGCGACCGAGTGGCCTCCCCGCTCACCAACACGCTGACCGCGTTCACCGATCCCGGCAACGATGAGATCGCCATCCTTAACCCCAGCGCTCAGCAGATCGCCGAGGCGCTAGCGCGGCTTCCGCAGGGTGCCAGCAACTTCACCGGGCAGCCGGACAGTGCCGTCGTGATCGGCGGTATTATCGACGGCTCGCTCCAGAACGCGACCGCGCAGACCGTGCGGGGGGTTGACCTGACAGTACAATATATTTCTCCGGTCGGCGCGGGTCAAACTTTGAAGCTTACGGCATCGACCAGCTACCAACAGAGCGATCAACAACTCGCTGCCGGGCGGCCGGTTGTCAAGCTGACCGGCATCGTCTTCAATCCGCCACACTGGCGCGGCCGCGTCGGCGCTACCTATCAGCGCACCAATTTCGGTCTGTCCGCCATTGCGAGCTACATCGGCGGAACGCGCGACAATCGCCTGCAACCTTTCCAGGACGTGCGTGCCTTCAAGACCTTTGATGTGGTGGCCCGTGTCAGATCCAGCGCGCCGCACGGGGCGTTCCGCGGCGTCGATGCGACGCTCGCGGTTCTCAACCTCTTCAACGAAAAGCCCGGCTTCGTTCGTAAGACCAGCACGGTCGATCTGCCGTATGACACGACGAACGCTTCAGTCGCTGGCCGTGTCATCAATCTCACCCTCTCGAAGGTCTGGTGATGCACATTCGTTATTGGGGTCGCGCAGTCTTCACGGTCAGTGCGCTTACCCTTCAGGTCCACCTGGCGGTGGCGGAAGGCAGAGCGTGCCCCGCCCCCCTCCCCGCCGCACCGGCGCAGCTTGGTGGCACGCGGCCTTTGACCCCCGAGGATTTGGTTCGGCTACGCGATATCGGCGCCAGCGATGGGGTTTTCCCGAATTCGGGCGCTTTGGCGCTGTCTCCGGACGGTTCGCTGCTCGCGTTCCAGATCCGTCAGGCCGACGCCGACACCAACCAGATATGCATCGCGATGGTGGTGATGTCGTTGCGCGCGAACGCCCGTCCACGCGTCATCGATCAAGGCGGCGCGCTGCTCCGCGCTTCGTATGATTTCCGCGGGAAGGCGGCTTTCCCGACCGGCGTGCCGCTCCCGATCGCGCCGCGATGGTCTCCAGACGGGCGCTGGGTCGCCTTTTTGAAACGGGTCGGTTCGACTCAGCAAGTCTGGCGTGCGGGGTCGACTGGCGCTGGAAGCGCGCAGCTCACGCACGCGCAAGAGGATGTGGAGGATTTTCGGATCAGTGAGGATGGTCGCTCGATCCTGTACTGGACCCGGCCCGCGCTCACCCAAGGTCGCCGGCTAATCGATCGCGAAGGCCTGTCGGGCTATCACTTCGATGATCGCTACGCACCGATGGCCAGCAATCGTCCTTTCGTGCCATCGCCGCTCCCGCAGGTGGCATGGCAACAGGCGGTTGAAGGTGGTGCCGCATACCGCGTCCCGCAGGCGGAAACTCTCAAGCCCGAGGAAGTGATTGGCCTGCCGATCGGTGCCCGAGACGCGAAGCGCGCGGCAAACGGTAGAAGCGTGTGGTTGGAAGCGTCCCGAATGGAAACCGCCGCTGGACGTGTCCGGCTCTTCGCCGAGAATAGCCCAGGCCGCGCGCTCCAGTGTGCCGCGCTGACCTGTCAGGATCGGATCGGCAAAATCTGGTGGACTGATAACGGAAAGGCGGTCCGGTACTTCCGGCGCGAGGGTTGGGACTCCGAAACCACTGCGATCTATGAATGGCAGCCGGGTGGAGACGCTCCCAAACGGATTTTCTCGACCACGGATGTGCTTGCAGATTGCGTGGTCCGATCGGACGCGCTTATCTGTCTTCGGGAGTCCGCCACCGAGCCACGCCGGGTCGTTTCCCTCGATCCGGTATCGGGTAGCTCTGCGGTGGTATTCGATCCCAACCCGGAGTTCGCCGCGCTTCACCTTGGTACGGTGCAGCGCTTGCGCTGGCGTAACCGCTTCGGGCTCGAGGCGTTCGGTGACCTGGTGCTGCCGGTGGGCTACCGGAAAGGCAAGCGATACCCGCTCATCATTGTCCAATATGAAAGTCGCGGTTTTCTGCGCGGAGGCACCGGGGATGAATATCCGATTCAGGCGTTCGCCAACCGGGGATACACCGTGCTGAGCGTCAATCGGCCTCGGATGATTGGTCTGCTCAGTGGCGCAACCTCCGCGGTCGAGGTGGAACGGCGCAATCTCATCGGCTTCGCGGAACGGCACAGCCTCCTCTCCGCCATCGAGATCGGAATCGATAATCTGGTGCGCCGTGGTATTGTCGATCGGCAGCGGATCGGTATCACCGGTCTCAGTGATGGCAGTACGACCGTCCAGTTCGCTTTGAGCAACGGCCGGTCGTTTGCGGCCGCGGCGATCGGCACCGGGCTGTGGAGCCAAACCTACCCGGCGATGGTGGGACCCATCGCGGCGCGCGAATTTGCCGCGCAGGGCTATCCGGGAATGCGGCAGAAAGCCGTCAATTTCTGGCGCCGCTTTTCTGTGGTCAGCAAAGCCGCGACCATTCGGACGCCCATTCTCATGCAACTTGCCGATGACTCTTATCTCGGAGGCCTCGAGAGCTTCACCGCCTTGCGAGACGCTCGGGCGCCGGTCGATCTGTTCGTCTTCCCCGACGAATATCACGTGAAATGGCAGCCCGCGCACCGGCTGGCCATTTATCGGCGCACGCTGGATTGGTTCGATTACTGGCTCAAGGACACGCGATCGCAAGCACCCGACCGCCAGCTCGATCTCGTGAGATGGGATGAACTGCGTCGGAACTACGCCCGCAGTCGCATCACGCACTCCGCCAGTACTCCAACCATGCCTCCGTCTCGACAAGCGCAAGGAGACGAACCTGCTCCACGCCCATATCGGGCGCGGGATCGAAAAGCGCCCGGTTGAGCGCGGCGCGATCGAGCAAGCCATTGCGCGCCATTTGGCCGTCGAGAAGCCGGTCAGCAATGTCAGTACGCCTCGCCTCGATGATGTCGTTGCAGAAGCTGTCGGGTCTGCCTTTGGTGGTCCGGTACGCTATGGCGTCCGGCAGGGCCCCGGCAAAGGCGACGCGCGCGACGGCCCGATTGACTCCGCCTTCTCGCCAGACCCAGCTCGGGATCTGAAGGCAGGCCTCTATCACGGGTTGTGCCATCAAGGGGTTTACCACCGGCAGGCCCATTGCCCGCTCACTGGTGTGGAGATTACGCTGAACCCGCAGCAATCCGGCGATATGCGCTGCTTTTCCCGGCAGGGCACCCGCAGGCGCATCAAGCCAAGCGTGTGACATGGATTGCTGCGCTTGGGTCGCGATAACGTCAGCATGGAGAAACAGCGGCTCGGCACGCCAACGATATGATGCCGCTGCTCGCGCTAGCTTCAGCGCGGATTGTACGGCTTGCAAGGGACTGCATCCGGTCAGCTTACAGGTGTCCATGAGCGTGCTAATCAAGCCGGGTCGCCAACCCTCATGACGCCAGCGATCATACAGCGCTGCGGCGGATTGAGAAAAAGCGAAGACGTTATCCCCGCCGTTGCCGGTGAAGAACGCGCCAATCTCCCGCACCCGCGCCAGACGGGCGACCGCTGCGTTGTAGGACTGGGCCTGGCTGCGCGAAACCGGCAGCGGCAAATGGGGGGCCGCAGACCGATCAAGCCTGATATCGCCGAGGTCGTAGAAACTCGCGATCAGCTCGACGTCGATCTCTCGAGAGAGCAGTTCGGCAAACGCCCGTTCGTCGCCGTCGGCATCCTCGGTCACCATGGTCATGCACAACATATGGCGGCCCTCTCCGGCGAGGCACGCGGCGACGATCGACGAGTCCAGCCCGCCCGAAACCCCAACGAGAACATCGGTGTGCAGCGACGCCCACGAGACCACAGACTGCCGCACTACCGATCGCAACCGTTCCGCGGCTTCCCCAGAAGTAAGGCGGGTCGGCGTGACGTGATCCCAAGGCGACCAGACCAGCCGGACGTCCTGATGATCAGCATCAACGCGCGCTGCGGTACCGGGAAGAAGCTCCTCGACACCAGCGATCGCCGTCTGGCTCGACGGTAGTCCGTCGGTATACAGATGTCGCGCAAGGCCGTTCCACTCGATGCCCGGCGACAACAGCCTAGCTCTGCGAAGGATGTCGGCATCGGACGCGAACACCGACAGGCCATCGGCTTGGAGCCGGTAGCACGGCATGGCTGCCGATGGATCGCGCAGGACGAGAGTGTGCGCGGCGAGCTCGGCCACGGCGACGTAACCGCCCCAATACTGGGTGATCAGAGCAGCACCCCCGCTGCCAATGATCGCGTCGACTTCGTCCGGCGCAAAGCGAGCGAGTACGCGGTCTCGACCGTGCCGGCGAAACACGTGCCCGATCAAAGCGCCATAGTGTCCGAGTGCGACGATGTCGCTTGCTGCACTGCTCAGGACATCGATCCTGCGGCCCTCGAAGACGAGAGACAGCCCGGTGCTACGCTGCGCGCGAGCAACGATCGACCGGCGGTAACCAGCATTGGAATGAACGAAGGCGATATATTGAGAGGCCATCACACCACCAGAATCGGCGTGTACAGCGCCGCCTCGCCGCTATCGTCGTGGAGGATCCGATCTTCCGCCTGGACCCAGCAATGCGCGAGAAAGGGATTGGTCCGGACTCCGAATACGAGGGAGGGCAACAGTCCGTAGCCGTGGCACACTGCGACAAACGCCAGCGATCGGGCCAGGCACCGGTCAGCCGGTCGGAAAACCAGGTTTGTTTTGGCGAATGCGGCGCTGACTTCGGCATAGATCCGGCGCTCGGCTCCGATCGGAGCGTCCCTAGAATCTCCACGCGTCCTCTCCACGCGTGCTCGCCGCCGCTCGGTCGTTGCAATGATTGCTGAAAACGACCGCAACCGCAGCGCCAACGCTGACGAAGCCTGCGCGCGGAAAGCGCGGACAACCGTGCCGAAGCTGGGCCTGACGGACTCGAACGTCGAAAGCAGGTTCGCACGACAAAGCGCAAGATGCGACGGCAATGCCGCGCCCGTTGCGCTTTTGCTGATCAACTCTTTTCGAACAAGGGTTTGTAAAGCCTCCCACTGCGAGGCCGTTACTTCGCTGCCCGAGCACAGGGCCTGAAAAGCGGTATCGGTGGCACGGGGGAGTGCGAAATACGTGTCAAGATACACGTCCAGGAAGATAACCCGCCCGGCCGAGACACAATAATGGAGTCCTTCTCGTAAGCGGTAGCGCATCGGCCTGTTGTCCAAAAATCTTTAGCGTTGCTGGAAACGCGCGGCGGATAGCCCGCCGCGCGCCCAATCAGTCGTCAGTGAGGCCGATGGTCGGCTGGCGGCCGTCCAGGCCATCGTTGAACGGCACGCCGAGACCCTTCGTCTCTTCGCTGACCGCACCCAACTCGATCAGATCCCCGTCGGGGGTTTCATCATTGCGTTGCATGATACGCTCCTTCGAATAGCCGCAATCCATTCGCGGCACAGCGACGTTACAGCGCCGTCGAGCTTTCACAGCGAACGTATATGTCCGGAAGGCTCGGGAGATTATTACCTCGGGAGAGATAAGCCAGCGTTTCGTAAAGTGTTATCATCGTAGCGGGGCGCAAATTGGCGGCTTCCTATCGTCCAACCGCCGACGCCGTCACGGCTATGATCTGGGGAGCCTTCTCGATCCGGCGCCGATGATAGGCGAGTATTTTCCTTCGAACGCTCTTTTGAACATCGAAGCGGCCCAGCGCCAATATCCGCGCTGCTTCTATCCCGGTGTCAGTGAACACTTCGGCTTCCGCGAGTCGGATGCCCTGAAGGCGTTCATTGGCGTTGCATATCTGAGTGGAAAATTCTCGGTTTCCGGTCGCGTCTCCGATCGCCTGGAAAATTCGAGCGGTGAGCGCGACCTGACCCACGACATCAGTTCCAACCGATAGCGTCCGCAGCGGCTCCAACGCGCGAACAAGGATCGGCTCGCGCGTGACGTGGAGCGCCGCAAGCAAATGCTGCGCATTCCAGAAGTAGAGATCGCGGAGACGCTCGGCATCGATCAGGCAAAAGCGAAATCCGCCTTCCTCACGATGTTCGACAAGCCCTTCTCCTACCAAACGCCCCAAGACTTCGCGTACGGGCGTCTGGCTGGCGCGGTGATGTTTTGCGAGGCCGGCCAGGTCGAGACGAGCGCCTGCGCCATAGCCGCCAGCAAGCAGTGCCGCTTTCATCGCTCGATATATGCGATCCTGAGTGGTGAGGTCGTTGGTCAAGCCTGCTCCGAACGGGAGCGCGACTGCTCCGCGCAAAAACGGTGTGCCTTGGCACCGTTGAGCGACAGTGATTTTTTCCTTCAAACCGCCGAAACGCGCAGGTTCGCGAACATTTGTCACTGACCCGTGCTTTACGGAACGCGAATCTCGTGGTTCTGACTGGCTTACCCCAAATTTTGGGGACAAAGCTTCAACTCCCGGCGGGCTTCACCCCAAGACATGGAGGTGCACTGGCGCTTTGCGAAAAGGAGCAGATTTCGCATCAATTTTTTCCAGTATGTGGCGGTCGTGCAGCCGCGGCGGTGCCAGTCGGGTGAGCATGGGAGTGGTCGGGTAAAGCGGGAGGTTTGGTTGAGGACAAACGAAAGGCCAGCGACGACGCCACTTCGCGCTTGATATCTTCGGCGACCTGTTCTGGCTCGCCACGAAGAGCCGGGATCTTCACTCGAATGAGACCAGCACCTCAAGACATCCGCGCGGATTGTGTCAGCAGTCCGACTGTCGCAAACGCAACTTCAGACGACCTCGTTCCGTCAAATTCTTTTGCACCTTCGGTAGTTACGACCTCGGATCCCATCTGTCTGGATCTGAATGTTCTGCTGGCATGCGCCGCGAAGCTTCTGCGGTTTCAAGGCCGTTTCCCCAGACCGTACGGTTGGATCTGCAAAGGGTGAACACGCTCTTGATGCTGTTTATTTCAGTATAGGCGGCAAAGTTGCGGCCGATTTTTTCGGAATTCTACTACGACAACAATCACGTCGTCGGCGTCGCGTTGCTGTCGTTCAGGAGCGGCCTGCAAAGGGCATACAATCGGACCGCCGATCTTCCGGCCGCCAGAGCGAAGTTGCTCGGTCTAGCTTGTCAACTTCGGCCGCCTATGTTTCGTTCTAAGCGTACTTAGAGATCGGGATCTATTTCGATGTCGCATTTTCGCCAAACCGAGATGCTGGATCATGCCTTAGGTCCAGATCGCGACCCATCACAGGGGTATGCCTCGCTAATCCGCAGGACCATGGCGGAAAAGCAAATCGGCCACCGCAAGCTCGCGCTCGTCACCGGAATTAGCAAGACCCGCTTGGGATGTCTGCTGCACGGCAATCCTGCCAAACGTGGCGCTATCTCGCTGGATGAGTTCAAGAGAATACTGCGAGGTCTCGACATCAGCATCGTTCGAGCCTTCATTACTGTTGAAAGCGACGGGGATCCAACTCTCTTCCATGATCGGCGCTTCGCGACGACCGTCGCTATGCTGACCGAACTGTTCCAAGGACTTCCTGCGACGCTTCTCGCGGCGCTCGACCAGATCGAGGGTATCGACGGGACGGAAGTACGCAAGGAGTGGGCCGGCCCCTTGCGCCAAGCGGTCGTAGAAAAGCTCGTTAAGGAAGTATCAGCCGTTATGGCTCGGCGAGAAACGCTGTCACAATTGTCGAACTTTGGCGTTTGATTTTACCGTCTGCTGGAGAATTGTTGGAGATTATGAATCGGCGCAGAACGAACATTGGCTATTCTCGGCGAGTGCGCGTGGACAGGCGTAAAAGGAGATGACACGTTCCCGCGTCGCAAACGACTGGCGCAGGACAGAACGGGCAGCTCACAGGGATCCTGATCATCTCGGCCGGCACGGTCATGTGCTACATCTCACAGTTGGCCCCTCGCCCGGCCCGCAGGGCCGTCGAACGTAGCACGAGATCGAGCAGCCGCGTCGCGAGATTGAAACTTGCTCCTTCCTCAGCAGCCACCAGATGCCGCTGGAGTAGGCGTCTGCCTCCACGAGTATCCACGAGGCCGTCCCGCTGCCGCGCGTGGTAGATCCTCCAGCCGCTGCGCTGATCCTCACGCCGGAGCGCAGGCGAGCGACGATGGATCTCCGCGCCCTCGGCAATCGCTGCGGTGGCGAGGCCGCGAACGTAGGCGAGCGGTTGGATCGTGCCGGCGCGGCGGTCCAATAATGCTCCGGAATAAGCCGCGCTGCCGATCAGCTGGTGCGCATTGCGGCCTTCAACCAACGCGCCTTTGCCGGGCGCGCTCCGATACTTTCGAATGGCCCTTGCTGCCGGCCGCGGAGTGCAACGTGCCCGCGTCCTTTACCTTGCATGCGATTCGATAACGTCGCACGAGGTCGAAGACGACATTGGGCGCGTTTCCAAGCTGATCGAGCAGCCGCTCGCCACGCTCCCCGCCGAGCTGTCGCGGCAGTTCATCAGGCACCACCCACATGCCCGCATTGTTCACGGCGCTGCCCATCGCCTTCGGCTTCCGATATGCTAAGACTATGGAAGGATTACGCTTCGAGGCTTCTCTGCCGATATACGGTGCGCGAGGCTCAGAACGGCGCCTAGATACGGCATTTACAGTGTTCCGCGTCGCGCGATCCTACGTGGCGACTGGGATACCGGCACGGTTGTACGTCAATTCTTAACCGAGCCCTGACCTTGGTCGGGCCGGGAAAAGTAGTAACAAAAATGGAGACGGATATGCAGGAGCATGAAGTGACGACCGACGAAAAGATCGACACGATTACCTTGGCGGCAGAGCTTACGGCAGCGTGGCTCGGCAACCCCAACACCCGCGCGGAACCCGATGCCGTCCCTGCGTTCCTGAAAACTATGCACGCCGAACTCGTCCGGCTGGAATCGACTGGCGCGGATCATGGTAGCGCCACGGTTCCGGCCGAGCAGGAATTTGCGCCCGCGACCACGGCCCGAAAGTCGCTGTCGTCTCCTGACCACATCATCTCTATGATCGATGGCAAGCCCTACCGGAGCCTCGGCAGGCACATCGCGGCGCACGGGCTGACCCCTGACGCGTATCGTGCCCGCTATAATCTCAAATCCGACTATCCGATGGTCTCGCCCGGATACAGCGAGCAGCGCCGGGCCATCGCCGTTCGGCTCGGCCTCGGCAGGAAACCGGCAGCGCCAGCCGCAGAGCCGGACGCCCAGCCCGCGACCCCACCACGCCGCAAGCTCGGGGTGACGACGCCGGCATAAGCTCCGCGACCGGCCCTCGCGATTTGCAGCTCGATGTCGCGTGACCGCGCATCGAGCAACAACATTGATGACCGCTCGGCCCGACCGCGATACTCACGCCACCCGTTTCCATTCAACAAGAGGAAAGCACATGGCCACCCTGGACCTCGCGACGAAGCTTGCCGAGGAGCAAGGCATCACCAAAGCCGATGCCCGTAAAATTCTGGATACCGTCTTCGGCGCGATCGCCGACGCCGCAGCGCGGGGCGAGGAAGTTTCACTGCACGGCTTCGGCAAATTCAAGGTGAAGGATACCCCCGAGCGCGCAGGCCGCAATCCCGCAACCGGGGAGGCCATCACGATCAAGGCATCCCGCAAGCTCACCTTCACGGTCGCCAAAGCCGTCAAGGATAAGCTGACCGCCTGATCTCGAAACCGGGAAGGAGAGGCTCACGCCTCCCCTTCCCTATCGCTCAGCGGTCGAATCCTGCCCCGACGGTATGAAGCTTCCGCCCCTCGGTCCGTGATTGATCGGGGTTTTGTCATCCGGGGATCGTTTGACGAAGGTCCAGCGCGGGCCAACCAGTTTGTCGCCATCGATCTTGTAGGAACCGGCGATGCCGCTGCCGGACAGGATCGCGCTATCGCCGCTGATCTCGTACTCTCCGCTCGCGCCGCTCGATAGCGCGTAGGTCTTCTCCCCGAAGGTGGCGACGACGCCGGGACTTGGCCCGTTCACCATGTTGTAATCACCTGCGATGCCCCGCGTGCCGCACCCCGCAAGGGCGAGCGCCACGCTGAGAAAAACCCACGCCTGTTTCATGTCGGTCAGCTCCGGTGAATTTCTACGCGCGGGTTTAACGCGGCTGACGCGGTTTTGCCTCGAAGAAATCCGGCGCGGTCGCCTCGATCGGCCCGGTCATAGTGATGACCTCAAGCATTTGCGGCTCCCGGAGGAACGCGGCAAAATCCACGATCAGACGGAAATCACCGGGCCGACGCTGGGCATTATCATATCCGGCGCCGGCCTCATCGTCGTCATCTTCATCGCACTCATCTTCCTCGTACACGGCGCGCGTCTCGATCGCGCCGACCAGAATGTCGGCGTCCGGGTCCGCGGTATCCAGCACGATGCGAGTATCCTCGCCCCAGCCGACGAAGAGATGGCCGTCAGCGACGCGGTACGCGCTCACCAGCGCGGAATCGCCCGACCATGTCGCAGTGCCGGCACCGTCGAGTTCGACCATGTAGACGAACGGCGCCCCGATATCGCCGGGCTGCATGAACCATCGACCTTCCGCACCCACCCCAGAAATCTCCTATCTTCCGAACCGATTGGCATTTAGAACATGTGAGGAACATAATCGAGTCCGCTTTGCGTTACAGCGGGCGTCGAAAGGGAAGCGAGATGTTGCTGCCACTGATGCAGCCGGTCCGGCGCGACGCGTTCACGATCGCGGGGCAAGGGTTCGGCGTTAAGGCGCACGACATAAAGCGGGATCAGAAATGCCCGGCTTGGACTACGCGGATCAACGGAATTCCCGTTGCAAGGAAGAACAGGACGACACCCGGCTGCCCACTTCAGGCGGAACCGTTGCACGAGACAGCTACGACTTTTCGGGTCGCAAGATCGTATTCGACGTTCACCTGCATACAGTGGCCATCGGACATAATTGGAACATCGGCCGGATCGTCGAACCACCGGCTCGCCCCAGCCGGTGTCGCTCGTGCAAAACTCGCGTCGTACTTTTTCTGTAGCTCGGCGACATCAGCCTCCGTGCAGTCCCGCATGTGACCACTGGAACTCAACCATGCGCATCCGCGGGCTTGTTGGCGCGGAATCGCGAGCAGGTATCTCCCTATGACGCTTCCGACACCCGTCAGGGCGTAGTTTCTGCCGTATGCACCGATCGGCTGCGCACCGTTCGGCATCACCACCGCCCGCTCGATTTCCGCCGCAAGCGCGGCAAGATCACGATACGGCAAGGCTACCCGTACACCGCTCGAAGCCACCAGTCTGAAATAGGGGACCGGCTCGCGGCTTTTGCCCTCGCCGACGATCGTCATCCCCAGCGCGGCCGTATCCGGCGAAGGCATTGTCGCGAGCCCGCCGAGGCGGAACGGGAACGCTGCGAGCGACGTGTGCCGCCGATTGGTGAAAGCGACCACTTGCGATCGCCCCGTGCCGTCAGCGGCGTTCCACAAGCCGATCCATGCGTGATCCGTGCTGTACGCCTTGTCCGCCGTGACGAAACGGTAGCCGGGTACGCTTGGCGGATTGGTCGGTTGCTCGGGCGTGTAGCCGCTGTTGTAGCCGCTTTTTCCGATATGTGGGGCTGCGATCGCCTCGACACCCCTCTCGCCCAAGCGGTTCTCCCATTGGAACCAACATCCAGATGAGCGGGAATGGATCGGGCCGGGCGATAGGTCGAAATCGGCGAAACGCGGATCGTCTGATCGGAGTAGCAGTCCCCATTCATAGCGGAGATAACCGACCCGTGCCTCACCGGGCGCGGGCCAGCCCTTACCGGGCCTGTAGGTGCCGCCTATCACGTGTGCCGGCAGAACCGCCGAGGTGATCCCGACCGGCTCAACAGCAGCAGCAGCAAGGCAGGTCGGCGCTGCCGCCATCGCAGTGAACAATGTCATTATCGCCGACATCCGCCCTCTCCCACCCTTCCTAGCGACTCTGTTCCGCGACAATGACCGCACGATAGAGCGCCTCTAACGCATCATGAGCAGCATCGACCGCTTCACGGGCCACCCTATGCCGCTCGAAGAAGTTCGCCCACCCTTCTTCGCTGGTGTCCGCCAGCGCCTTCCCCACGCCCTCCTCCATCAAACGATCGATATTGCCCTGCGCTCGCTGCACCGTGCGAAGCGTAAGATCGACTGCCAGGCGATCGGTCGGTTTCAGCCTCATGTCACATTCCTACCTGAAGCGTTCCCGCGCGTCGGAAAAGCCGGGCCACGCACGGTCATCTGTTCCGCCGGAAACGGCTTTTGAAGCCGCACCACCTCGTCATAAGAACCGCGCAGCCACGTATCCAACGTCCGCAGGATCGAGGATCGTAATCATGGCTTTAGGGTGGATCGGCGCCACGAGGGCATTCGCATCGCATGTGACCATCGTAAAGCCGTTGCCGGCCTCCGTCCGCTGCCAGAAGCCGGCGACGGCAAAGACCGGCTGTTCGGGCACGGCGAACCACATCTCGCCTTTCAGCGGGGGTTTGCCGTCGCCGAGGTCGTGCTTTTCGGGCGTGAACTCGCAGAACTCAGTCAGCGGGACGATACAGCGATTTTGCGGTTTTTCGGCAAGCCGCCGCCATTGAGGGAGCGCCAGGTTGCGGACATTGGTCATCGGCCACGGGGCCTTCCCGCCCAGGACGTCCCACGTCATCACGTCCCATGCGCGTTCGCCCGATTCCTCCCGCACGACGTAGTTGCGGCTTTTGGGGTTCAACTCCCTCGGATCGAAGCGATTGTCGCGGGGCCGCTCGCCAAAGAGCTTCGCGGCCAATCGCCACAGCGATTCAGGTTCACTCGTCATTCGGGCACGATTGCACATAGTACGCCTCAGTGGGTCACGGCACGATCACGTATGACCTTGGCCAATTCGGCTAACATATCGAGCACGCGCGGGTCCCCTCGCATGTGGCGAATGGCGCTGAAGGGCCATTGGTCCATTTGGGTCAACGGCAACTGGCGTATCACGTTCCGTTTCGCCGGCGCCGAACTGGTCGATGACCAGGATTACCATTGAGGCTATGACGATGATGCACAATCCCCCTCGCCTCAGCGAGCTACTGCGCGATGAGGTCATTTTCGCCCGGTCCCTGCCTGTTGCCGAGGCGGCAAGTTGGCTGGCCATGTCCAGGATCGCGCTGTCCCGCGTGTTGAATGGCAAGGCCGCGATCAGCGCTGACCTCGGCGTTCGTCTCGATCAGGCGGGGCCAGTGCGGCGCGGGTCTGGCTCGCGATGCAGGCCATTACGATCTATGGTGCGCAATGCAACATGAGCAGCCGCGCGTTCGGCGTTTGCAGGGCGCGGCGTGACGGTGTCTTGCCGCTGGCGAGCATTGTGGAAGCGGCGTTCCCGACTCCCGGCGACCGGTTACGCACGTCCGGGTCGGTCGTCGACGTCCTAGGGCTGCGACACCTCCTCATACCGTCCGGCACGCCGTAACTGGCGAACGATCCCGTTAAAGGCGGCAGTCACCCCCTGCGCGCGCCCGATCTCATTGTCCTGCTTGGCCGCGTCCCAATACAGCTCAAGCGGCCATCGCTCGGGGCAGTGGGGAAGCAGACAGCGGAGCGCCAGCCGAACCTCGACGCCATCGACCGGCCCGTCCGACGCGCGCGTGACCCCAGACCGTAAGATGTGGACTGACAAGGCGATCACGATGCGCTGGTGCTTCGGGAGCGTCGCCATCAATCACCGGAAGTCGTGCGACTTGAACCGCACGACATCCTGCGGATCCAGGCCATCGCCGTGTGGAGGCCAATAGTCATCGCGCGATTCCGGTTTCCCGCCCTTGTCACCGCGATCGGGTGAACCCGCGTGTCGAGCACCATCGCCACGTCCGGTTCGGTGCAGGAAAGACATCGCGCCGACCCGGTGAAGCAGGTCGCCATGATCGATGATCCGGTCACAGATGACGTGGATGACCTCGCCTTCCTTCTGAACCCTCCCCTTCATGCCGATCATCGACGCCGACATGACGGTGCGGCGTTGCCGCTCGAAGCGATCCGGCCACAGGATCCCGTTGGCGATCCCGGTCTCGTCCTCGATGGTGATGAACAGCACACCTTTGGCCGAACCCGGCTTTTGCCGCACGAGGATGATGCCGGCGACCTCGGCATGGCGACCGTCGCGGATCGTGGCGAGGTCGGCACAGCGCATCACGCCACGACGCGCCAGCTCGTCCCGCACGAAGACGAGGGGATGAGCTCGAAGCGAGAGCTGGAGCGAGCGGTAATCCTCGATCACCTCGCGCCCGTCCGTCAACGGACGCAGCACCACGTCCGGTTCAATTCCTTCGGCGCTCACCGCTTCGGCCAAGCGGTCCGCTGCGGCGAACAGCGGCAGCGGCGCCTCGCCCAGGCCCCCCACCTTCCACAGCCCCTGCCGTCGGTCGGCACCAAACGCATGGAACGCGTCGGCATCGGCCAGCTTTTCGATCGCTGCGCGCTGCACCCCCGATCGCCGCCAGACATCTTCGACGGACTCGAACGCCGTCGAACTGCGCGCGCCGACGATCGCCGCACCATCCGCATTCGACAAGCCGCGCACCTGGCGCAGCCCCAGCCGGACGGCTTGAGTGCGCCCACCGGTCGTCTCCAGCGTGCAATCCCACCGGCTTGCGTTGACGCACGGTGGCCGCACCTCGACGCCATGCTCGCGCGCGTCCCGGACGATCTGCGCGGGTGCGTAAAAGCCCATCGGCTGCGCGTTCATCAGGCTCGCGCAGAAGACATCGGGATGGTGATGCTTCATCCAGCTCGACGCGTAGGCGATCTTGGCGAAGCTCGCGGCGTGGCTTTCGGGAAAGCCATAGGAGCCAAAGCCCTCGAGCTGGCGGAAAGTGCGTTCGGCGAAGTCGCGCGGATAGCCGCGCGCGACCATCCCCTCGATCAGCTTCTCGCTGAAGTGCGACACGCCCCCGGTAAACTTGAAGGTGGCCATCGCGCGCCGGAGCTGATCGGCCTCCGCCGGCGTAAAGCCGGCGCCGACGATCGCGACCTTCATCGCCTGCTCCTGGAAGAGCGGCACGCCGAGCGTCTTCTCCAGCACGGCGCGTAGCTCGGGGCGGGGGTATTCGGGCTTCTCCAGCCCTTCCCGCCTGCGCAAATAGGGGTGAACCATGTCGCCCTGTATCGGCCCCGGCCGCACGATCGCGACCTGAATGACCAGATCGTAGAATCGTCTCGGCTTCATGCGCGGTAGCATCGACATCTGCGCCCGGCTTTCGATCTGGAACGTGCCGAGCGTGTCCGCCTTCTGGATCATGGCATAGACCGCCGGATCGTCGTCCTGCAGGTCCGCAAGCCCGACGCGGACGCCCTTCGCCTCCTCAAGCATGTTGAAAGCGCGGTTCATGCAGCCGAGCATCCCCAGGCCAAGGACATCGACCTTCATGAACTTCAGAGCATCGATATCGTCCTTGTCCCACTCGATGATCTGCCGGTCGTCCATCGCTGCGGGCTCGATTGGCACGAGATCATCGAGCCGATCCTGGGTGAGGACGAAGCCGCCGGGATGCTGGCTCATGTGGCGCGGTACGCCGATCAGCTTGCGCGCCAACTCCAGCGTCAGTCGAAGACGGCGATCGGCAATGTCGAGGTTGAGTTCCTCGACCTGCTTCTCGCCCACCCCTTCCGCCGACCAGCCCCAGACCAGACCGGCGAGCGATGACGTCAGATCCTCGGGCAAGCCCAGCGCCTTACCGACGTCGCGGACCGCGCCACGGGTACGATACCGCGTCACCACCGCTGTCAGCGCCGAACGATCACGGCCGTAGGTGTCGTAGATCCACTGGATGATTTCCTCGCGGCGCTCATGCTCGAAATCGACGTCGATGTCGGGCGGTTCACGCCGCTCGCCCGAGACGAACCGCTCGAACAGAAGCTCATGCTTGATCGGGTCGATCGATGTGACGCCAAGCACGAAGCAGACGCAGGAATTGGCGGCCGATCCTCGGCCCTGGCACAAGATCCCGCGCCTTCGCGCCTCGCGCACGATCGCGTGAACGGTCAGGAAGTACGGCGCATAGCCAAGCTCAGCGATCAGCCGCAGTTCGTGTGCGATCTGATCGGTATAGGCCTGCGGCACCGCGCCATCGAACATCCGCTCGACCGCATCGGTCGCCATCTGCTCGAGCGCCTCTTGCGCGCTCAGCCCCTCGATCAGCCGCTCATGGGGATATTGATAGGCGAGCTGACCGAGATCGAAGCTGCAGGCCTGTGCGATGTCGACACTGGCACGCAGCGCGTCGGGATAATCCTTGAACCGCCGCACCATCTCGTCGGGCGATTTCAGAGCGCGATCGGCTGGTCAGGATACGAACGGAGCTATCCAACCAGATCGGCGGGCTGATGAAGACGTTCGGCCTGCTCGTACCATAGACCAAGGGGGGCCGCTTCGATGAACAGGTCCGCCGCCTGCTTACTGATAACGAAGCGCTGGCGCGCATCATCCTGCCGGTACTCGAAGCCTGGCGCAGCGTCCGGCTGCGTGCAGCCGAATTGGCCGGCAGATCCTCGCCAACGCCCGGCAAAGCACTGATCGCCAGCTCCTGATGTCGATACCGGGGGTAGGCGCGATCACGGCGAGCTCGTACATCGCGGCAATCAAGGATCCGGCGAACTTCAAAAAGTCGCGATCGGTGGGTGCTTGGTTCGGGCTCACGACGCGGCGCTACCAGTCCATGACGGCCATATCTCGAGGCGCGGCGACGCCTACATGCGCGGGCTCCTCTACGAGGCGGCCACGGTCCTCCTGACGCGGACCCGAGGGGAGAGCGACCTGCGGACCTGGGGTCTCAAACTCAGGGAAAAGCTCGGGTTCAAACGCGCGGCTATCGCGGTGGCCCGCAAGCTTGCCGTCATCATGCATGCGATGCCGAAGTCCGGCGAACTCTTCAACAAGACCGCCACTGCCTGAACCCTTTCACCGGTTGCGCCTGCCATGAAGGCACAATGAGACGTCCCTGCCAGGACGTGGAGCGAACCATTCCGTCCAGACTGTTGGCACCGTCAGGCTCTGCCCGTAGCGTGCGTTTCGCACATCGGAAGGTTCACCCTGCGAAGCCCCCATTATGCGGCGACCCGTGTTGACCGCGAAGACGACCGTGCTCCTGGTATACGAACTTAACGCCAAATTGACTTGCACTATCGGCCGCTATTAGACGACAGTCTGGAACGCTGATCGGGACAGCCGTGGCGGGGCGGTCGGGTCCTGACTCCTACCACTCTTGGGAACGTTCCCGAACGGCGGTCGCGACAAATTCGATCCAGGCGCGCACCTTCGCGGCCGGTCGCCGTGTGGGGTGGGTGATGGCGTGGATAGCGCCCATGTCGGCCAGCGGCTGGTCGAGATGGATCTCTACCAGTCGGCCGTCGGCGAGTGCGGGCGTGGCGATGAAGCGTGGCCCGTACAGGATACCTTGCCCGCCGATGGCGGCCGTCATCAACGCGTGGCCGTTGTCTGCCGCCAGCGACCCTCGCACGGGGACGCGGATATTCCCGTCGCGGCCGAAGGCCCAGACGCTTGCCGATGTACGGTCGGACAGTGTGTAACCGAGGCAGTCATGCCCGGCGAGGTCCGCGATCGTACAGGGTGCCTCGCGACGGTCAAGATAGTCGGGCGCAGCGCAGAGCACAAGCCGCAGGTCCGCCAGCTTGCGCGCAACGAGCCCGCTGTCGGCAAGATGGCCGATGCGGATCGCCATATCCCAGCGTTCCTCCAGCAGGTCGACGTTGCGGTCGTTGAACCCCAGCTCGATCTTCACGGCGGGATGCCGCGCGGCGAAGACGGGCAACAGCGGTGCCAGATGTATCATTCCGAACACCGCCGGGGCGGTGACGCGCACCAGCCCCTCCACTGCCACCGTGCCCGCGGATGCTTCCGCTTCGGCCTCCCCCAGATCGGCCAGTATCCGTTCAGCGCGCTCCAGGAAGGTCATGCCCGCCTCCGTCAACGACAGCCTGCGCGTCGTCCGTCGGACGAGCGTCGTGCCGAGCCGTGCTTCCAGACTCTCCATATGACGCGCCGCCATTGTGGATGACATGCCCATCGCGCGCGCCGCCGCCGACAGGCTGCCGAGGCGGATGGCGCGCACGAAGACCTCCAGACCCGTCAATCGATCAGCCACGATCTTCCACTCTCAGTTTGAACTGCTAGGCATATTGGCTCGGTTAACATGTATCGGGCAACAGTCCATATGGCTCATGAGAAGGGACACGCCCCATGCCGACCCCGAAAATCCGACGAGCCACCCGACAGCATAGCTGTCCATTCTCCTCCGCGGCGACCCCATGCTGAGCACTTGCCGCCGCCGATAGCCGCGGCCGGTGCGGCAGAAGGTTAGCCCTAAGAGAATATTTTCGCCGGGAATTTACTGGAAACCGCCATCGCCGGTTCTCGCTTCAACTGATCGATCCACGACCTCTTTCACAAGGATGACATCATGACCACCGAAGCCACCGTTTCCAATGAGCCCGCGCAGGACTTCTCGCCCTTCGTCGGACTGCATTTCATCTACACCTATGCCAATGGCTGGAAGTATGAATGGTATGCCCGCAGCGAGGCCAGCTGTGACTACCGCATCCATCATGGCCTCGTCGGCGGTCGCTGGGTGACTAACCAGCCGATCAAACTCGTCCAACTCGCCTCGGGCATGTACAAGGTCGACTGGCACGAACCGACCGGCACCTCCGTCAGCCTCTATTTCGATATCGAGCGGCGGCTGATCCACGGCACCATCTTCTTCCCGCAATGGATCGCAGGCGACGGAGGCCATCCCGAGAAGACCATCTGCTACCAGAACGAATTCATCGCCGACATGAACCGTTTCCGCGACGAAGGACCGAGTTACCCGTTTGTGATCATCTCGGAATTCGCAGAAATCACTTTCATGGAACAGCGCGGCGCGAACAACGACGAGGTCATCAACGCTGCCCCCGGCCAACTTCCCGACGGCTATCTCGACCGCACCAACTAAACGTCGTAGTTCCCGCCCCACCGGCGCTCACCCTCATCAGGAGGACAATCATGAAGACACTCTGTCTATTTCTGGCCGCCGGCCTCGTCATGGCCACCGCGCCCGCACTCGGCGCCGCACCCGATTCCACGCTGCCCGGTTATAGCAAGGGCGCCGAGGTGATCCGCGTGCCCGGCCAGCGACCGCAGATCGACGAAATCGGTGGCGTCATCTACGCGCAAATCAAGTCGACCCGCGCGATGAAGGGCCTGCGTATGACGCTGCTGGTGCCGCGCACCGAGGACCTCAAGCCCGCCATCGTCTACGTACCCGGCGGCGGCTTCACCTCCGCTGACTATGAGAAGTTCTTCGAGATGCGCTCTGCGCTGGCGCAGGCGGGGTTCGTCGTCGCGGCGGCGGAGTATCGCGTCGTTCCCAGCACTTTCCCGGCGCCCCTGGAGGATGGCAAGGCGGCGGTCCGTTACCTGCGCGCACACGCGGCGGATTATGGCATCGATCCCACGCGGATCGGCGTACTGGGCGATTCCGCTGGCGGCTGGCTGGCGCAGCTTCTCGCCACCACCGGCGGCGAGAAGGCTTATGACAAGGGCGATTTTCTGGACCAGTCGTCCGCCGTGCAGGCGGCGGTGTCGATGTATGGCATCTCCGACGTGCGCAATATCGGCGAGGGCTTTCCAGCCGCGATCCAGAAGGTCCACCAGTCGCCCGCGGCAACCGAGGCGTTGCTCGTCAACGGCCCCGCCTTCGCGACCTTCGCCGGCGCGGCGATTGGTAGTGATCCCGCCAAGGCGCTGGCCGCAGGATCGATGGGCCATCTTGACGGCGCCAAGCCGCCGATGCTGCTGATGCACGGCACCGCAGACCAACTGGTCTCGCCTGTGCAGAGCAAACAGCTCTACGAGGCGCTTCGCGCACGCGGGGACAGCGTCGATCTCGTGCTGGTCGAGGGTGCCGGGCACGGTGACCTTCACTGGTATCAGCCCGCCGTCATCACCCGTGTCGTCGATTGGTTCCAGAAGACGCTCGGCGGCCCGACCAAGAATCCGACTGCGAAAGCCGACCCTCACGCCAATCTTTAACGCCCGCCGCTCCCCGCAGCGTCACATGCGTTTCGATCGCCGCGGCGACCAGCACGGAGCGCGGTCATGCCGGATTGAGCGATGTGAGATGCTGAGCGGTGAGCTGGGCACCCTGTTGGCATAGCTGGCGCAATCGTTCGGGGAAGCTGAGCATCTTTGCTGACCAAAGCGCTTCTTTCTGAGGGCGCGTTGGAACGGCTTGCCGTCCTGCCCTCACCCAGCTCGGTTTATGTTTTCAGCCTCGGACAATTCATACAGGCGGTGCGCGCCGCGGTAACAGAATCCGAACTGGATGATCGGGGCAAGATGCTCCGCTTCTGGCGCAAGGGCGAGCCTACTGCGATCGGCAATGCCGAGTTGGTCAGCTTCGTATATTTCGACCGACGGTGGGATCGACTCGATCCCAATCGGGGCGGTCGCTCGAACGCGACATCAAGGAGGTCGGCTGGGGCCCGATCAACCTCTTCCACTGTGCCGCGGCGAAGAAGCACGCGACCATCGACCGCCTCACCGATGAGAAAGCTGCCCGAGCAGGACACCGCGATCCGCTTCTTAACACTTCGGCATGATTTCGAGCATAGAATGGGTCATGCGGCTCGCGACGATCACAAATTGGGCTTATGGCCTCACTGTAATGCTCACGCTCGCGGCGGGCTGCACGATGCTGTTAGCCTCCACGGCACAAGAGCACGAGCGCGTCGCGATGATGCAACGCGAGTCTCTCGACGAGGCGGCGTCGACCATCGATGAGGACGTCGCGCAGTTGAGCAGCCTCGCGCGTCAGTTCGCGATCAGCGGCAGTCAGGCGGATCTCGTCGCCTACCGTCGTGAGGCGGCGGTGTTGAAGGCGGTTGAAGCCCGCACCGCCGCGATCCGCGATGCCGGTGCGAACGCGGCCGAGTTGCGCGCGCTCCAGGAGACATTGCACTGGGCCGATGGGCTGCGCGCCGAACAGGCGGCGGCGATCACCGCGCGCGCGCGCGGCGATCAGCACGGCGCGGTGGCGATCCTGTTTTCGCCCGAATATGAACGCGAGCTCGACCGCATTCAGTCGAGCGTCGAGCGCTTCCAGGAGCGCATCGATCAGCGCACCGCCGCCGCCGTGGAGATCGCGGTGTCGGCGTCGCGGACGTGGCGGCGCGTGTCGGAAATCGTGCTCGGCCTCACCGGCCTCGTCTTCCTGTGCGTGTTGTTCTTCATTTTCCGCCAGCGCGTGCTGCGTCCGGTTGTCCGGCTGAGCGATGTCGTCACCCGCCTCGCCGCGCAGGATTACGCGACCGAATGGCCGCATTACCCGCAGGTCGATGAGATCGGCGACATGGCGCAGGCGCTGCGCGTCTTCCGCGAGAACGGCATCGTCCGGCAACGGCTCGAAAAGGAGCGCGATGCCGATCGCGCCGTCCGCGATCTGCTGTCGCGGATGACCCAGCGGATGCAGCGCTGCGACACGGTGCAGGATCTCACCGGCGTGATCGAGCGGTTCGCGCCCGAAGTCGCACCGCGGCTCGCCGGCGCCTTTTATCTGTTCGAGGCCGAGCGCGACGTGATGGTGGTCGCCGCCCACTGGCACGGCCCGGTCCGCTCGCGCGAGGAATTCGTGCCGATGGCGTGTTGGGGGCTACGGCGCGGCCAACAGCATCGGCCCGCAGGCGGCCATATCGATGTGCCCTGCGATCATGTCGTGCAGGACGGCGAGATGCCGATCGACAGCATCTGCCTGCCGCTGATTGGGCAGAACGGTATGCTGGGATTGCTGTATTTCGAGCGCGGCACCGCTGCGGCCGAAATCGGCCCGGACGAGAATTACCTCAAGATGCTCACCGAAAACGTCGGCCTCGCGCTCGACAATCTGCGGCTGCGCGATGCGCTGCGCGCGCTGGCGATGATCGATCCGCTCACCGGCCTGTCGAACCGCCGTCAGCTCGAAAAGGCGTTCGAAGCCAGCCTCGCGCACGCGACGCGCACCAAAACCCCGGTCAGTTGCGCGATGATCGACGTCGATCATTTCAAGCGGTTCAACGACGAGCACGGCCATGATGCCGGCGACGCGGTGCTGCGCGCGGTCGGCGACGCGCTCAAGCGCGCGATCCGCAGCGAGGATCTCGCGTTCCGGTTCGGCGGAGAGGAATTCCTGCTGCTCATGCCCGGCCTCGGCGTCGCCGACGCCGGCGCGCGCGCCGAAGACATCCGCCAGCGCATCGCCAGCCTCGCGGTGCGCCACGAGGAGCGCGACCTCGGCCACGTCACCGCGTCGATCGGCGTGGCGAGCTGGCCCGAACAATGCAGCGCCGACCGGCTCGTCCAGGCCGCCGACGCAGCGCTGCTGCGCGCCAAGCGCGGCGGCCGCGATCAGGTCGCGACAGTCCTCTCGCGAGACGCTTGATCTTCGCGCCATTTGCGCGGAACGCGAGCGCAATGACAAAAACCTTGATCCCCTGTGCCGCGCGCCGCCTCTTAGCTCGGCTTTGTACGTTTTTCGTCAGGTCCAGGTCCAGAAGACGCTGTTGTTTGCGATGTGGTCGAGGGCCTGATCGAGCGGCAAGACGCATCCGCCCATGTCGTCGATGTCTTCCCATTTTCGCCGATGTGACCAGTAGCCGAGCCTGACTTCGTTGCCCGTGCCGACGGGCTTGAGGCGAGCGATCGGCGCCTCGGTTTCGAGCAGGTAAAGGTGGTAGGCGCCCTTGTCCTCGTACCAGCCGACGCCGCCGCCATTGGCTGCGTCGAACGCCTCGATCCGCTGTGCAATTTCGTCGTCTATCATCGCCTGACCCTGGCTGCCTTCGGGTCAAAGCATATCCGATTCAGCTCGCCGCATAGCAACCGCCGTAGCGTTGCAACCCGTGTCGCTCGCGATTCGAAGCGTGGGATGCTGGACCAGAACACGGCCGTAATCGGCGATCCCGTTCCCCTGATACTGCGCCGTTGGCTTCAGACGTGGCGCCCGTGCTTCACTGCACCTAGCTGGGAGCATGTGCTTGTTCTGGCGATGGGTGCGCTGCTGGCAACGGGTAAGCGGACTGTCACGTCATGCCTGCGTGTGACCGGCCGGGCTCAGGCCGCTAACTTTGCAAGCTATCACAGATGCCGATAAACCGACGTGTGACGCGCATAACAACGCACCCATTATACGTGCAGAAACTTTTCTCAATTTGATCCCCCGTCACCAACAAAGGATGTATAAACAGTTATGCGATTGACTCGCAATAGCGACATTGCCGGGGCCATTCGCTTCGACCGGGTAATTACCCACCCCCTTGCGGCTTAGCGAGATCACTGATTCAAGAGGGTCATGGGCCGTCCTGATCTCGAGCGCCTGAGCCGCGAGGAGTTGATCGAACTTGTGCTGCGCCTGCAGCGCCCTGCGAAGACGTCTCGGACATCGTCGAAGCCGCCAGGTGGTCAAACGACCGCTGGACGGCAGGGCTTCGGGGCTAGTGGCTTTACCGCTCCCAATGAGGAATCCGGACCAACGGGCAAGGGTACGACCGATTTCGGCGATCAGCTTGGGCACTCCGCGATCCAGACAGTGCGGGCGACGATGGTTGGCGATCGCAACCTGCTATTGAGCGCAGGCACCGTGATCCCCTGCACGCTCCAGACTGCGATCAACTCGACGCAAGCCGGGTTCGTGTCGTGCGTCATCAATCACGACGTCTATTCCGAGAACGGTCGCATCGTCCTCCTCGACAAGGGGACCAAGGTGCTCGGCCAATATTCGGGCGGTATCACGCAGGGTCAGGCACGGCTTTTCGTCCTGTGGACGCGCGCGCTGACGCCTCGCGGCGTGGCGATCGATCTCGGGTCGCCCGCGGCCGATAGCCTCGGCCGAGCCGGCCTGCCGGGCGGCGTCGATACGCAGTTCTGGGCACGGTTCGGTGTGGGGTTGGTGATCTCGGTGCTGGAGGATGCCTCGCAGATCGCAAGCCGGTCGCTGGCCGGTGAGGGCAGCAACACCACCCAGGTTCCTAGCAACACGGGATCGACGGTCCTTAACCAGACGATGCAGATCAGGCCGATCCTCAAGAAGAACCAGGGTGACACGGCCGCGATCTTTGTCGCCAAGGACTTCGATTTCCGCTCGGTTTATGACGTGGGATTGAGGCGCTAAGCGATGGCTTCCAATGTCACGTCGCTGATCTACGAGCATAATGCGGCGCCGATCCAGCGGCACCTCGAACGCGACGACGTGACTGAGCTGGTGATCAATGGGCCGGGTATGATTGGCCTCGAGACCCGAGAGGGGTGGGAGTGGCACGATGAGCCAGCGTTGGACAACGCCGCGCTCATGACGCTGGCGAAGCTGATCGCGGGTCTGACCAAGCAGGACATCAACTCGGAATATCCGATCTGTTCGTCGGTCCTGCCGGGTGGCGAGCGCGCGCAAATCGTGGTGCCGCCGGCCGTCGAGCAAGGCTTCATCTCGATCACGATCCGCAAAGCCTCCGGCGTGACGATGAACATCGACGATTTCGAGCGCGCGGGCCTTTTCAGCGAGGTTCGCGCGCATGGCCTGCACGCGGACGTCGATGGGGAGTTGCTGAGGTATCGCGACGCCGGCGACTGGAAGGCGTTCTTCAAGCTCGCGGTCGAGGCCCGCAAGAACATCCTGATCTCGGGCGCCACAGGGTCGGGCAAGACGAGCTTCTCCAAGGGGCTCATCAAGCTGATCCTCGACTATGAGCGGATCCTCACGATCGAGGACACGCGCGAGCTCGTCGTACCCCAGCGCAATCACGTCCACATGATGTATGCCAAGGACGGAAAGAGCCTCCAGAAGGCCGGTGCGAAGGAGTTGCTGGAATCGGCGCTGCGTATGCGGCCCGATCGCATCCTCCTTCAGGAACTGCGCGACGGCACAGCCTTTTTCTACCTGCGCAACGTCAACAGCGGCCATCCCGGGTCGATCACGACGGTTCACTCCAACACGGCCGAGGGCGCGCTCGAGCAGCTCACGCTACTGGTCAAGGAATCGGATGGCGGCAACGACCTCGACCGCCACGACATCCGCGCGTTGCTCCGCTCGCTGGTCGATATTGTCGTGCAGATGCACCGGCTTCCTCCCGGCGACGGGCGGCCAGCCCGCTATCGCATGACTGAAGTCTGGTTCGATCCAGCGAGCAAGCCGAACGATTGAGAGGATGCCACTATGAGCGGTAAGTGGGTTCGTAGCGACGAGGGATCGCAGCCGGGCGCTATCGTGTTCTTGGCCCTGATTGGACTGGCGGTGAGCGCGGCGATCGGCGCGATCGCCGTTCTCTGGAAGTCTCACCTGCTCAGCGTCCATACGCCGTGGCGCAAGGTGCCGGCCGCGCTGTGGGCGCTGAAGGCGTATCCGATCGTCTATAAGCCGTTCCTGATCGGGTTCGGGATCGGCCAGGTCCTGACCGTCATCACGATCATCTCGACGCTCTTCCGGCGGCAGAAGCTGCATGGCGAGGCGCGCTTCGCGCGGGTTGGGGAGGTCCGAAAGGGCAAGATGCTGGCTCCTGCAGCTATGCTCGCCGGCATCACCATTCTGCGCGAGCGCGTAGAGGGTATTGCTAGGTCAGCCCGGCTTCGGATGCCCGTGGAACGTGCGGTAGCGTTTATCCATGCCGCAGGGGTAGGGACGGTGACGACTTTGCTCGCACTCCCCAAGGAAGAACGCGACCCACAGCTCTCGTCGGTAATACGAGACAGCGTGATCGCAGCTATCGTCACCGACTCACCTAACCAGGACGATGTCGCTCTCGCGTCGTTGGCGGTAGGGCTGCGCGCTCACCTCGGCAACACTAAGGTGCTGACTCCAGGTGAATCCCTTTTGCTAACCGCAATACTTGACCGCCTCGCTATTCATAGCGAAAGTTGAAAGCCGTCCAAAAGAAGCGATGGTCAAGCCGGCTAGTCTTCTCACAAACTCGACCGAGAACGTGCACTTGTTCCCATGCCCCGGTTTACCTTGCGCCTTGATCCATATTTTACACGATTTTCCTGTGGAGTTAGTACTCAGATCGAACTGAAGTAAGGTTTCGCAATTCGCCAAAAGCCTGATCGAGATGTTCGGCTAGTCCCAGATTTGGATCGACAAACCACGACCTTATTGCATGGCTCAAAACCGCCATTCCTGTTTGCGCCGCAAGGTCAGCTCGTCGCGGCGCGACGTCACGGTGGCGCAACGCCTCGGCAACCACTCGAACGAGCGCAGCATGTTTGGCAACCTCGCGTTCCTGCAATGCTGGGTTTGCGGCGATTATATGCTGGCGGGGTTCGGAGATCTGGCGATTTTGCTCGAGCGCTTCGACGATAGTCGAAAACGCCCGCCGAAGCGTGTCGAGCGGAGAAAGCCGTGGCGGCTGACTCGCGATTGCGTCGGAGATGGCCGTGCTGAGCGCCATCTGGCCGTCGAACAAGACTTCTCGCTTGTCGGGGAAATGGCGGAAGAACGTCCGCTCGGTGACGCCGGCACGAGCGGCGATTTGAGCTGTCGTCGTCGTGTCGAAGCCATGTTCGGCGAACAACTCAAGTGCCGCGGTCATAAGGCGTTTGCGGGCGACATCGCCATTACGAGGCATCCGAACACATTAGCGTATTGTCAGTTAATGTCACCAACCATATATGTCAGTGACTGACGAAACGAAAAGGAAATGGCGATGCGTGTTTTCGTTACTGGGGCTACGGGCCTGATCGGATCCGCGTTGATGGACGAACTCATCCGGCACGGTCATTCCGTCATCGGGCTGGCGCGATCGGAAGCCTCGACACGTGCGATCGAGGCGGCAGGAGGCAAGGCGCTACCTGGAGCACTGGCCGACCTGAATGTCCTTCGCATGGGAGCGGCTGCAGCCGATGGCGTGATCCACCTGGCATTCGCCAATGATTTCAGCAGTCCTGATGCTTTGGCCAGATCCGTGGCTGAGGAGAGCGCTGCCATGGCTGCCCTTGGCGATGCGCTTATTGGCAGCGACCGGCCCATGGTCACCGTATCGGGTACTCCGCTCACGGCGGGGCGGCCGTCAACCGAAGCAGATCCGCTGCCGACGGATGGTCCGGTCGGGGGGCGCGGCCGTGCTGTGGAAGCGATACTGGCGCTAGCTCGTTCCGGCGTTCGCGTGTCCGCGGTTCGTCTCCCCCGTACTGTCCACAACAAGGGTAACGGCGGATTCGCTGGGCTATTGACTAAAATAGCGAGACAACGGGGGGTCTCAGGTTATCCGGGTACTGGCGCACAGCGCTGGCCGGCGGTGCATGCACTCGACGCGGCAGCCCTTTTCCGGATAGCGCTTGAACAGGCTGAAGCGGGAACCTCCTGGCATGCGGTAGCCGACGAGGGAGACAAGGTGGGAGACATCGCGGCCGTCATAGGCCGCAGGTTGGGAATTCCAGCCCAGGCGGTTGACGACTCGGTATTTGGCCCGCTCGCACCGATCTTCTTGGCGGATCAACCTTCCTCCAGCGCGCTTACGCGGAAGCTCCTAGGTTGGAGTCCGAAGCACCCCAGCTTGCTGAGCGATTTAGAAAACCTTCAACCGTGATATACGACAGGAGCCTCTACGGCGCTGCGCTCAAAACGTCCTGGAAACCAAGGCATTCGCAGCCAACGTCATCTGCTGGCTTAATTAATGGTCCGGAACCCGGTCAGGCATAAGGCGTACCGGCCATGGCAGTCGTTAGGCCAGCCGCACCCTTATCCGTCAAGTCCAGAAACACGGCCTCTGCGACGCTCTTATCCTGCGACGATCGGAATGCCACATGGCCTTGCATCACTGATGCTCCCCACACCGCTGCCATCAATTGTGCTGCAAGTTGAGCGTCTGCACTCGGGCTCTTATCGCCCACGTCTCTCGCCAACGTATCTGCCAACATGTCTGCGGCTTCGTCCCGGATAGCGCGCAATCTCGCTTTGAGAGGTTCGCTCGCCGCCAGCGCATCGTGGAACCTTTGGCTAGCCGGCGAGAACATGACGTAAGGCCTGTGCTGTTCGACCGCCCAATGTGCAAAACGCCGAAACGCTTCAATAGGACTCACTTCTGCTTCACGTTCCTCCAGTGCGCGCAGAAGGTCGCCTTGCCATTCCTGATCAAGATCAAAGAACATGTCTTCCTTGCGGCGGAAGTGATTGAACACTGTCATGCGCCCGACGTCTGCTGCCTCGGCTATCCCATCGATCGTCACCTTATCGAAGCCGTGCTCGGCAAAGAGCCGGGTGGCGGCATCCGATATGGCCTGTCTTGTCGCGAGGCGCTTGCGGGAGCGGCGCGACGGCGGCGTTGACAAACGACCTGTATCATTCATAATAATGTACTCAGTATATAGGGAATATCGGTCTATATCGATGTGCCATATCGTATCTTGATTCGGCATGGAACCCGCCGTCGAACACCATCAGGAGAGCACCATGCACAATCGTAGCGTTCTTATCTCGGGAGCCAGCTTTGCGGGACTCGCCACGGCCTATTGGATGACACAAGCGGGCTATGACGTGACGATAGTCGAGATCGCTCCGGAGCTTAGGAAGGGCGGCACGCCGGTGGATATCAAGGGCGACACCATCGGCATTGTCGAACGGATGGGTCTTCTGGATGGGATCGCGGCGAACAGGATCGAGACGCACTCGGTTGAGCTTTTTGGTTCGGACGGGGCGATCGAGCCCGGCACGCCAGTTTTGCAGCCCTCAGACGAAGGAGGGGAAGGTGTCGAATACGAGATCGAGCGTGACGTGCTGACTCGCCTGCTGTTCGATCTGGTGAAGAACGATGCCAGGGTCATCTTCGGTGATGGCATCACCCGTATGGAAGAGCAGCCAAGTGGCATCAACGTCCAGTTTCGGCGTGGTGATCGACGTACCTTCGATCTGGTTTTCGGCTGTGACGGTCTGCACTCGAACGTCCGCAAGCTGTGGTTTGGGAAAGAAGCCGAGTACAGCCACTTCCTCCAAACCTATGGTTCGGTCACCATCGTGCCTCGTCTTCTCGCAGCTGAGGGCACCATGGCAGTGTATCAGACCCCTGGGAGGATGGTCATTCTTACCGCATATCGCGGCAAGACCGATATCATCGCGCTGTTCTCCTCGAACAACTGGATCGACTATGATCACCGGGACAGGGAGCAGCATGTCGCCCTCGTGGCTGATCATCTCGCGGCAGAAGGATGGCGCGTCCCCGAACTAATCGGCGAGATCGAACGGGCCGATTACTTCTGGTTCAGCGACCTGTCGCAGATTCGGATGCCAAGCTGGACCAAGGGGCGGGTCGGACTGGTCGGCGATGCTGCCTTTTGCGCGTCCCCGGCCGCTGGCATGGGGGGCTCACTGGCACTTAACGGCGCAGCGGCACTCGGGGATGCGTTCGCTGCATGCCAGGGTGATTACGTAGCTGCATTCCAGAACTACAACGAAATGTTCCGGCCGGCGGTCGAAGCGGTCCAAGCTCATGCGATCGACTTTTGTTACGAGATCGCCGCAGGGAAGGTTGCCTGACGTCGGCGCACCCTACCTCCCTTTCTAATTGGAACGTGCCGAGAGGGCGCAAGGCCTGATCGCAGGAGAGAGAAACTGGTCGATTGGCGCTGTTCAAACAGCGCGAACAGACCGACGACGTCGAGTAAGCCGAAGTCCGCCGCAATCAACTGCGTTCCGCCAGGACTTTCAACGCGCGCAGCCACTCCTCATGTGCGGTCAGCAGCCTTTTACGAGTGCGACGACCAATCATCGCCAGCAGTAGGCCTCGTTGCGCTTCCTCAGTAACGACATGGCATCCAGTCGACGTCGGCTCGATGTACCATGCGTGCGCGCCGCTGGTGCCTGCTGGCCCCTTGGCCGACCATAGCAGAAAGCGGGAAGGCTCGAACCTATCGATCTCCGGCTCGAAAAAGAAGCCCAGGGTCTTGAAGCGGAATCGGCAATTTGGACCCAAGAGCGGGCCGGCACGCAAGATCGATACATCGGAACAATGACTGTACCAGCTGGGCCATTGCTCGCAGTCGATCAGTAGCGACCAGACGATTTCTGGCGCGGCGACAATGTCGATTGTATTTTGGGCAAAGACTTGAGCGGAACTGGGCTCGCGCCTCTCCGGCCAGTCGATCCTAGGGTCGGGTATGATTTTGGCAGGTCGTGCGAGTGCATGCGGCATTGCAGTCTTCCCTTCGTCAGAGGCGAAGTTTGACGTTTTGATCCCTAAGAGTCAAATCGTCAGGATACCACCCAGTGGACCAGCCGACATATCCTTTCCAAGTACCGCTCTCGCGACACCAATCCATCGGCGGATCCGAGCAGCCCCTTTGCAGCGGCAACGATGGTGTCCGCCGTGGCGTCGGCATCCGTCTCCATTCCGCCGGCTACCAAGGCTTTTACGACGCAACCTTGAAACGCCGCATCAGCTACGCGAGCGGCCGGACCTACCAAGCGGTGTGTGGCATCGATCAGCTCTGCGCCATGCGGGCTTTCCTTCAAAAGCGCGAGGGTGCGACCGAATTTGGCATCCAGCAGACCGACCATGGCAGTTTCGATCGGGTGTCCTTCGTCGAGCACCTCTCGGGATGCCCGTAGTGTGTTATCGTTCATCTCATCAACGACGGCGAGGAGAACCTCATCCTTGTTCGTGAAGTAATGATAGACTGCGGTACGCGACACTCCCGCCCCCGACGCAATATCGGCAAGGCTAGTTCGCTTGAAGCCGAAGCGCAGAAAGGCCTCTCGCGCGCCGGCCAGGATACGACTTCGACGGTCACTGGAGTCTTTCAAATCATCGTTCATGCTAGTGGCATCCTGTCGTCACTACATCGGACCCCGGATCGCACCCACTGATCCGTGATCAACACGCCCGATGGTCATCGCGACGGCTCGCGGTGGCCGATTGAGATTGCCGATCATCGAAGGTCTGCCGTGCCGCCTCAACCTCGGTAAGGTTTTTCTCCGCCCAAATCCACACGCCGCAGAAAGCGGCACCCAGACTCGAGCCGAGTGGCGTCAGGTTGTAGTCCACGCGTGGGGGTACAACGGCATGGACCTTGCGCGATACGAGGCCGTCGCGTTCCATCTGACGCAAAGTCTGGGTCAGCATCTTCTGACTAATGCCCGCTACCTCACGCGAAAGCTGGGTGAAGCGCAACTCCCCCTTCTCGGTCAGTACCTCGAGGATCAGCATCGTCCACTTGTCGGCGACGCGCCCGATCAGGTCAGTGACCAGTGCCTCGATGGCGGGGTCGATCTCTGCCGGGGGGGACAGCTCCGAGATACGTCGCGCCCGCCTCAGCGTCGCTTCATCGAATGGCAGTTTGCTCAAGACGCTCTCCTTTTGGTAAGTATCAATCTTTCTGGTGCCTTCTTTCGCAAACGCCGTGGCAACGTAAATCAAGTCCTGTCGGTTTTGAAGGAGTTCCGAACATGAAGCAGTCAGGCAACACAATTCTGGTGACCGGGGGCGGCTCCGGCATAGGCGAGGCTCTCGCACAGCGCTTCCACGATCTTGGCAATACCGTCATCGTCGCCGGCCGCCGACGCGACGCGCTCGATCGCGCGATCGCCGGGCGTCCCAACATGCATGCCATGACCTTCGACGTAGAAAGCGCCGACAGCATTCAGAGCTTTGCCGAGGACTTGGTCGCGGCGCATCCGGGGCTCAACGTGCTGTTCAATAACGCCGGCATCATGCGCTACGAACCGTTGGATGAGAAACGAGACCTATCGGACGCTGAGGCGACGATCACCACCAATCTGCTCGGCACAATCCGGCTCATCAACGCGCTAATCGATCATCTGGTTGACCAGCCAGACGCGGCAATTGTCAACGTCACATCCGGACTCGCGTTCGTACCGTTGGTCGCGAGTCCGACATACAACGCGACCAAGGCCGGCCTCCATTCCTACACCGTCGCCATGCGCGCGGCGCTTCGCGGTCGGGTTGAAGTGATCGAGCTCGCTCCGCCGGCGGTGCAGACCGAGCTCACGCCGGGTCAGGAAGCCAACGCAATGTTTTTGCCGCTCGACGCCTTCGCCGACGAGGTAATGACCCTTTTCGGGCAGGTGCCCACACCTCCCGAGATCCTGGTCGCGCGCGTCGGCTTCCAGCGCTTTGCAGAGCGAGAGCAGCGTTTCGACGACACGCTCGCCAAACTCAACGGCTTGGCGCAATGAAGGAGGCATGACGATGGACGGAGGGAATGGTAGCGGCGTGACTAGGCGCGCAGCTATCGGCGGCACCGCGTCTTTGACGGCAGCATCGCTGCTATCAGTGCCTGAAGAGGGATTGGCAAGGGGGGCTTTGCCGACTTTGCCGCCCGCGGGTGCACTCGCCATCCGACCCATCGTCAACGGCCGGCCGATGCCGGTCACAATCGATCCACGCACGTCGCTACTCGATCTGCTGCGTGAGCGGCTCGCGTTGACGGGCGCAAAGAAGGGCTGTGACCACGGCCAGTGTGGTGCCTGCACTGTTCACGTCGACGGGCGCCGCGTCGTCTCATGCTTGACCCTCGCCGCCAAGGTTGACGGGCGTGAGGTGACGACGATCGAGGGGCTGTCCGACGGCGAGCGTCTGCATCCTATGCAGCAAGCCTTCATCGACCACGACGCGCTTCAGTGCGGCTATTGCACGCCAGGTCAGATCATGGCCGCGGTCGTCTGCGTCAGCGAAGGCAACGCGACCTCGAAAGCCGACATCCGCGAGTATATGAGCGGCAATATTTGTCGCTGTGGTGCCTATGTTGGCATCGTCGCTGCAATCGAAGCCGCCGCCACGAAGATGGAGAAGGGCTGATGCGCTCGTTCAGCTATGCTCGGCCTGAAACCGCATTGGCGGCGATCCAGGCGTTTGCGAGTGCCGGCAGCGGCGCACGCTATATCGCCGGCGGGACCACGCTTTACGACCTGATGAAGCTCGATATCGAGCATCCGCAGCACCTGATCGACGTCACCGCGATCCGCGGCCTCGACCGCATCGAAACCAGCGGCGATCGGCTGCGCTTCGAAGCGCTGGCACCGATGAGCGCGATCGCAGCCAACCAGACCGTGCTGCGAGACTATCCGGTACTGGCTGAGGCGCTGTCAAAGGCGGCGTCGCAGCAGCTTCGCAACATGGCGACGGTGGGTGGCAACCTGCTTCAGCGCACGCGCTGCTTGTACTTCCGGAACGGCGCCGGTGGCGTGTCGGTGGGCAACACCTATCCATGCAACAAGCGCGAGCCGGGATCCGGGTGCGCCGCCATCGGCGGGGTCGACCGCGGCCAGGCGGTGCTGGGGCAGAGCGCATCGTGCACAGCGGTATCGCCCGGGGACTGGCCGGTCGCCCTGGTGGCGATGAACGCGTATGTCGAGGTGCTCGGAACCTCCGGGACCAAAACGCTCCCGGTTGCGGATCTTTACCGCATGCCGGGGGACACGCCGCACTTGGAGTTCACACTCCAGCCCGGCGAGATGATAACCGCTATCGTCGTGCCCAAGACGCCTGCTGGGCGCCGATCGACCTACCACAAGATCCGTGATCGCGAGAGCTATGCGTTTGCGCTCGCCTCCGCTGCGGTTGCGCTGGAGATGGATGGCGACCGGGTGACGCGCGCGCATATTGCGCTTGGTGGCGTCGCGACGAAGCCGTGGCGGGCGACCGCGGCGGAAGCAGCGCTCGCCGGGCAGCAATTGACCCCAAACACCGCGCTCGCCGCGGGCCACGCCGCTTTCGCCGACGCCCGCCCCGGCCGGCATAACGCATTCAAGATCAAGCTCGGCGCACGCACGGTTGCCGACGCGCTGACGATTGCCGCCGCGAGGTCCGACACATGAGTACCGTCCCGTTCCCTAACCGCCCGCGCGTCGATGCGCGGGAGAAAGTTCTTGGCGCCACTCGCTACGCCGCGGACGTCCACGTGTCGGGCACATTGTTCGCGATGCAAGTTCCGGCGACAATCGCCAAGGGACAGGTGACATCGATCCGAGTTGATGACGCATTGCGTGTTGCGGGGGTGGTCCGCATTCTCACTGAGGCCGACTTCCCACCGCCCCCTGCTCCTGCTCAAAGTGGTGGCCCGCCGCCCCCGCCGACGCTCACCGCCGACATCGCATATCGCGGACAACCCGTTGCGCTGGTGATCGCCGAGACACTTGAAGCAGCGATCGAGGCATCTGAAGTGGTTCAGGTGCGTTATACGCCGGCACCGTCTTTTACCGCGCTTGTCGACGAACCGGGCGCGGTGCGTGAAACGGTGGAACCGACAGAGAGTGGCGATGCCGTGTCGGCAATGGCGCAAGCGACGACACGTCACCGAGCGGAGTACGTAAGTCCGCCCCAGCATCACAATCCGATTGAGCTACTATCGACAACGGCGGTCTGGCAGGACGCCGTCCTGACCATCTACGAGGGCACGCAGGGAGCCGGCAACATCAAGGGTAGCCTTATGCGGAGCCTACACCTCACCAGCGAACAGGTGGTGGTGAAGAGTGCCCAGGTGGGCGGCGGCTTCGGTCAGAAGGGCGCGGTCCAGCGCCAAACGGCGCTCGTTGCGCGCGCCGCGATGCTAACCGGCCGTCCTGTCAAACTAGTCGTGCCGCGCGGGCAGATTTTTCACAACGCCACCTTCAGGCCTGAGAACCGCCACCGCATCGAGATCGGCGCAGACGCGGCCGGGAAGATGATCGCGGTCCGCTATGACGCCGAACAGCAGCAATCCCGGCGAGGCACCTTCCCGCCTGAATATCATGAGTCGGTGCCGATGATGTACGGGATCCCCGACTATCATGGTACGGCCGCCAATATTCGCATCGATACGCAGGCGCCAGGCTACATGCGCGCTCCGACGCCGCATCCATCCTGCTTCGCGTTCGAAAGCGCGGTAGACGAACTCGCCGTTAAACTCGGTGTCGATCCTGTCGCCTTCCGCCTACGCCACCGCGCAACCACCGATCCGATCCATAAGAAGCCGCTATCGTCCTGTCTGCTGAACGAGTGTCTCACAGAGGGCGCGCGTCGATTCGGTTGGGAGCGGCGGATAGCGACACCGGGATCAATGCGGCTGGCCGACGGAACGCAGGTCGGTTTTGGCGTTGCTTGCGGGGCCTATCCCGCCTCGACCCACCCCAACGTCGTGACGCTCCGCGTGGGTGCTGACGGAACCACTCGGTTCACCGCGTCGAGCCACGAGATGGGTCAGGGCATCCGCTCGACGATCGAGCAGGTGCTCGTACGCGATCTTGCGATCGACCCTGCGCGGCTTGAGATCGTGATCGGCGATACGACCGTCGGACCGCAGCACATCACGGCCGGCTCCTGGGGCACGGCTAGCGTTGTTCCGGTGGCGGAGCAGGTCGCAATTCGTTTCAAAGCAGCGATGGCGGAGCTGCTCGCGGGCCGCTCGCCAAGCGGCAACCTTCACCGCCAACTTGCCAGCGTGCGCCGTCCCTACCTGCAGGTGGAGACATCCGGTGTCGGACCCGGCCAAGGCACCAAGGAGCTGGCGACCTTCCGCCGGGGGGGAATGGCTGTCGGTGGCCCCGACTATCCCGACTTCACGAGCTACAGCTACATAGCACACTTTGTAGAGGTACATGTCGAGGCGGGCACCCGCCGCGTTCGCGTGCCCCGCGTGGTGAGCGTCGCCGACTGCGGCCGCGTCGTCTCGCCGCGAACCGCCGAGAGCCAAGTTCGCGGCGGTGTCGTCTGGGGCATCAGCGCGGCACTCCGCGAGGTAACCGAGGTCGACCCGCGCTACGGCGGCTGGCTAAACAACGATCTGGCGGATTACGTCGTCGCGGTGAACGCCGACATTGGCGAGATCGACGTCGGCTTCATCAACCGCCCTGATCCGCTCATCAACTCGCTTGGCGCCAAGGGCCTTGGTGAGGTCGCAATGGTTGGATGCGCCGGTGCTGTTGCCAACGCAATCTATAACGCAACAGGTAAGCGCCTGCGGGAGATGCCATTCCGAATAGAAAAGCTGCTCTGACGGTAACGCACCAAGGCGCCATTTACTGGCGCTTCTCAGACATCTCGAGGCTAGGCTGAGCCAAAGCTCGATAGCTCGTGCGGATTCGCTCGTTCGTCAGTCTTGACCCGATGTCGGCTATGCAGGTCAGGCTGATCGCGGACTGGGGAACCATGACCCTCTATATATCGAAGGTCAGAGTTTCCGGCTGACGCGATGATGATGGTGCGGCTCGCGGAGTGCAGAGTCCGTATCGAACCCCGCTCCAGTCCGAGCGTTGCAAAGTTAAAGCACCGAGCTTTTTTGTGGTGCTCGCCGACGGACGCCGGCTGCCGATCGACGCACTATACGTCGCGTTTAAGGAACGAGATCGCGGAACACCTCGGCTGCAGAGTTGAGGAGGGGCGCTTCGGCCCGATCGTCACGAGCGATACCGCAAGAATGACGACAGTTGCAGGAGTTTACGCCGCGGATGACAAAGCCCGTGCGAAAAACGCACTGATCGCGTCGGCAGCCGCGGCGGAAGTCAGCATCGCCTTGCATGCCAGGCTGGTGTTCGGAGTGATCCTCTGACCAAACGCGACATGCTCGCTAAGGACGTTAGCTATTGCCTCGCTCTTCAAATGTGCTGACCGAGAAAGGCGCGCATTAGCGTCGCGATCTCAGCATGGTGCGTTTCCAGCGCAAAATGCCCGGCATCGAGCAAGTGGACCTCGGCATTCGGCAGATCGCGCCGATAAGCCAGCGCGCCTGCCGGGGCGAACGCCGGATCATGCCGCCCCCAAACGGCGAGTAGAGGCGGGCGATGCGCGCGGAAATAGGCCTGAAAGTCGGGATAGAGCGCGATGTTGCTGCGATAGTCGAGGATCAGGTCGAGCTGGATGTCATGTGCGCCGGGCCGCGCCATGTACGCGGTGTCGAGTTCGTAGCCGTCAGGGGAGAGGCGGCTCCGATCAGCGCCGGTGCCATATTGCCAATTACGGATCGTCTCGGGTGTCAGCGACGCGCGGCAGGCATCGCGGTTCTTCGCACTGGGGTCGCGCCAATAGGCCTGCCAGGACCCCCATTGATCGGTGAACCCTTCGACATAGGCGTTGCCGTTCTGCGAGACGATCGCGGACACCCGCTCGGGATACCGCGTCGCGAGCCGCAGGCCGACGGGCGCACCGTAATCGAAGAGGTAGAGTGCGTATCGAGTTAGACTAAGCGCCTCGACAAAGCCGCCAACGACCTGAGCCAATGCGTCAAACGTGTAGGCGAACGTACCACGCGCTGGCGCCCTGGTCTGGCCGAAGCCGGGCAGGTCGGGCGCAATGACGCGGTAGCGGGTGGCCAGCTCGGGAATGAGATCGCGAAACATGTGGCTGGCGGTAGGGAAACCATGGAGCAGAAGAAGGATTGGCGCGTCGCTTCTTCCCGCCTCGCGGTAGAACACGTCTACGTCACCGACGCGTTGCGTGAGATAGCGGACCGTGATCATTTCTTCTCGCTGTTTATTGGAGGGGCCGCGGGCCGACATCGCCACGGATGGGACTGCCGCGAGGGTCGGTCCAACAGCGAGTGTGGTCAGAACGGTACGGCGAGACGGCGTGGCGGTGTTTGGCATGGTATTTCCTCAGGTAAGCCGTCAACATAAACCTTTCGGGATAGAGCAGAACGCCGCCAATCCGGTTAGCTCAATTGCAGAAAGTGAAACAATGGACCGGCTGGATGCGATGGCGTTGTTCGTGACGGCAGTGGAGGAAGACTCGCTGGCGGCTGCGGCGCGGCGCCATGGCCGATCTGCCGCGACCATCACACGCGCGGTGGCTTTGCTCGAAGCCAGCGCGGGGCGAGACGCTTATGCTGCGGTCAACCCGTCGATTGCGCCTGACGCCGGCCGGCGATCGTCATGTGACGATCTGGCGCGAGGTGCTAGGCCAACTCGGCGCGCTCGAACCGACCGCCGTGGGCGGGCAAGTGCAGGGGAGCCTGGTGCTGACGGCGCCGGCGCTGTTCGGACGGATGAAACTCATGCCAGTCCTCGAGCCCTTCCTCCACGACCACCCACTGCTTGCTGCCCGGGTGCTATTGCTAAACCGCGTGGTCGACCTGATTGGGGAGGGTGTGGACGTCGCCGTTCGTTTGGCGCCCCTGCCTGATTCCACGCTGACGGCGATCCGGCTAGGTGTGACGGCTTGCAATGATGTTCGCCGGAACTGCAATAAAGGGCCGTTCCCGGCTCACATTGCGTGAGACGGATCGATGCGGCTGGCGCACGATCGTTGAGACACAAATCACATTTGCTGCGACGGACGCAAGATGTTGGCGAAGCGGTGCGGGATGGCGGACGCAGTGGGGCTCACCTCAAGGTTTGTTCGCTAAAAATGATAAGACGCACAAAGAGCGAACAGGGTGATCCGCTGATCTCACCCCTGCAAGCAAACATTCCGCAGGGCAGCATAGGGTGAGATATTACGCATCCGGGCACCTAGGTTGGGGGTCAGGGTGCGCGACTCCGCGCAACGTCGATCAAGAGCCGTTCAACACCTTCAAATGCTGCACTGCGTTGTCGTTGTTCGGATCGAGTTCCAGCGACTTTGCATAGTTCAGTTTCGCCGCCGCGTTGTCGCCGGCCTTTTGATAGGCCTCGGCCAGGCAATCGAAGGCGTTGCCGCTGGTTGGGTAGAGCACGGTCACCAACTCGAAGACCTTGATCGCTTCGCGGGTCTTGTCAGCGAACAGCAGCTGATAGCCCCAATGCCGCAGGTCCGCCTCGGGCAGTTGGAACGCTGCGTCACTCTTCTGCAGACCTCGGTAGATGTCGATCGCGTGGTCGAACCCTTGCTTGCCGAGCGCGGCCGCGAAGTTGTCCAGAGTCGGCGGCAGCCCCTGCGCGAGACGCACATTGACTGTCAGCATATGGGCCGGAACGTCGTTGGCGGCGGGCTTGTTGGCCACGAAGGCCAGGCCCGTCACATCGCCCTTCAGCGTGCCGTCGAGGAAGCGCCGAACATAGCGGGCCGTCCAACTATAGGCCAATGACGTCTCGTCCCGGCTGTAGTCGGCGAAGCCCCAGCCATTATCCAAGGCGAAGCGCTGGTATTCCGAGGTGAAGTTTGCGTGGACCATCGGCGCCATCGTGATCCGGTATAGGTCGGCGTACTTCATCCGGTTCATGAGGCTGTCGGACACGTCCTGGCTGAACGTCAGCAACTCGTCGATCGTGTAGGGATGCGCCCCGACAAACAGGAAGGGCGCGGTCAGGCGGGCCGGGACAGCGTACTTCGCTGACGCCACCAGCGTTGGGAAATAGCGGACCGAGCCGTCGAGGCTGACGAGCGCCCCGATGCGGCTGTCCTTGGCGGCGGCCAGGACATTGGCCATGCCGCCCCAGCTGTAGCCGACCACGCCGACATGCTCCGGGTCGGCGTTGGGCAGGGAACGGGCGTAGCCGACCAGGAATTCGATGTCGGCGACCTGGGCTTCGGCGCCCTCCAGATCGTGGGTCATGTCACGGCCTGAGGCACCCGTGCTTGGGCTCGACAGAACGATGTAGCCATGGCTCGCCAGGAATTCGCAGAGGTCGGCGTTCTCGTGCGCGGACGCGCCGAAGCTGGGGGCATAGATGACAACCGGAAACTTGCCAGCCTCGGGCTTAGCGTCACGCGTCGCCCACATCCGCCTGTCCATTTCGGCGCGGATTGTCGCCGCGCTTAAGCCCGCCCAACGTTTCTCGACCCATGTCGCGATCAGCTTCGAGACTTCTGGCTGGGTGAGTTCGAAGCGATCCTCGGTCACGGCTGTCCGAATATAGTCGCCATAGCGGACAGCCGCACCACCCTTGACCGCCGGATACCAGACCAGCGTCTGCACCGGCCTGGCGCGTTCGGCGCGCGGCTGCGCGGTCAGTAGATCCGTTTTTCCGCCATAGGTGCGGCTGAAATCATACTGCTGGACGACCCGCAGCCCCACCGCATGAGGACCACGCGCATTCGAGAACACAAAGTCTGAAGCCCACGCCGGATCACAGAAGAACAACAGGCAAAGAGCCAGGTAAGGCAGGATACGCAAATTGATGGCTTTCATGGGAAGGCTGGCGCGGAGATGTCTTAGCAGACCGAAGGTCGGTGTCATCACCATCGCGCAATAACAACCGGCGTGAGCAAAACATTTCGGGTGACTACCGGTAGTTGGTGCGGCTCACCCCGCCATGCTACAAAAGACCGCCGCCATTGACATCGATCACCGATCCCGTGACGAAGCCGTTGGTCATGGCGAACAGGTAGGCGCTGGCCAGATCCTCTGGCGCGTCGACGCGCTGGACGGGGAGTCCCGCTGCAACGCGGGTTAAAAACGTCGCACGAGCGTCGGACCCACATTCCCCCCAAGTTGCGGTGTCTACTACGCCCGGACTGATGACATTGACGCGACGTGGCGCGAGTTCCTTCGCCAAATGGCGCGTTGCCGCATCGACGGCCGCATTGCCCGCGCCTTTGACCAAGCTGCCGGTGCCGTATTTGCGGGACATCTGGCCCGAGGTGAACGTGATCGACGCTTGGGCCGAGAGATAGGGGAGTGCCAATCGGACGGCCTGAATCGCGCTGAAGAGCTTGGTATCGAATGCTGCAGACAGGGCGTCCCATTCGAGCAGCGGTAGCGCCGTTGCGGCGGTTCTCGCGCCTGCGGTATGCACGAGGTGATTGATGGGTCCGATGGCGGCGAATGCGCTGCCAAGTGCTTCGACATCGCAGGCATCGGCCGGGAGCGGCTCTACTCCCTTGGGTGCGATGCCGGATCGGCTAATCGCGACGACACGCGCGCCCTCCGCGCTTGCGAGTTCGGCGACGGCGGCACCGATACCGCTCCCGATCACGACAACGGTCTGGTTCAACAGCATTTTGCTCATTGTTTGGGTATTCCTAAGCTCGGCTTTGTACGTTTAGGTGGCGAAGCACAGCGCGTTTGCCATGCGGACCAGGCGAGCGGGAGGAATTATCCGGGGTTCCCGGTGCGGCGGGGAATGCGAATTAATGTCGCCGACCCAGAGCTGAAGCCGGACGACACCGATGGCGTCGCTGAATGTCAGGCTGGTTTTTCGATACCACGCGGCTGCGTAAGGCGTGCTCGTGCTGGTGAGAAGATCACCAGCCCACAGCGAGATAAGGCTGTAGAATCCGAGAAGTGCCGGCGTGGTTCGAACGATAGCTTTGTCGGTCCATTGACGCTGTGTCTCGACGCCCAGGTGAGCGCGCGTTTCGGCGAATGTGACTTCGATTTGCCATCGGCGGACGTACAGGGCGATGATATCGGCGGGCTCTATGGTGATGTCTGTGCTGAAGAAGGCTTGCGGACTGCGCTTTGCTTCCGGGTCGCGAACCAGCACCCATCGGATCGGCAACACCGGGGTGCCCGGCCTGTACCACAAGGCGATTCCGGATGTGATCTCGAGCGCCTTGCCGCTGGCATGGCCATACCAGGCGGACACGAAGATCCTCGTCCAGCATGTCGCCGGGTTGGAAAGCAGGGTCTTGAGCTTCGGCAGCGCCAAGCCTTTTTGCGCGGGTCGTCCCATCGTGCGCGACGTTCGTTCTGCGGGCGGTGCAAACAGGTTCGCATCCAGCCGTAAGCGGCTGATGAGCGTTGCCCGCCGTACAATGGCATGGGCCAGTTCATGGACAGCGAAACTGCTGTCGCCGATGAAGATGATCTGGCGACCTGGCAGCCAGCGAGACAGCTGCAGCGCGCCTTGCCGCGCCCAGTCCGTCAGCAATTTGTGGCGACAGCCGCGCGCCCGATTGGATCGCTCGGAAGGGGCGAGCAGCGTCAGGACCGGCAACGCCTTGATCAGGCTGGTCCATGACACCGGGGTGAGCACCATGAAGCTCAACCAGCGCAGTCCGCTGGCTTTTACGAAATGGCCATGACTGGAGCGCACCGGGTCCCGGTATATTCCCCGTGCGCTGATCCGACCTCCCCATCGGCGTTCAATGGTGTCGTCCATACCGATGACGACAGGGCCATCCGGCACGAGGCGGCCGACCACAATGCCCAGCAGTCTTCTGGCAACAGCACGCGAGCTCCAGCGGGCGCGGTTGAGGATCTGATGATAGCTTGCAAAGTTAGCGGCCTGAGCCCGGCCGGTCACACGCAGGCATGACGTGACAGTCCGCTTACCCGTTGCCAGCAGCGCACCCATCGCCAGAACAAGC
>Ga0247735_1000090_pt1 | contig 49405 bp, 44 predicted proteins | sample UWRJL178409R2_FD_180934 | JGI IMG/M metagenome (GOLD analysis project Ga0247735, IMG submission 180934) | Plant litter microbial communities from Arlington Agricultural Research Station in Wisconsin, United States - UWRJ-L178-409R-2 | ecosystem: Environmental > Terrestrial > Plant litter >... | reverse complement strand
TGACCTTTTTGATGCTGTCGATCGGCAGCGTCGGCGGTCTCGTCGCCAGTGCCGTCGGAACCCCGTGGTGGGTTCAGATCCTGGTCGCCGGGACACTGGCCGTGCTGCTGCTGTTCGCGGTTCGTCCCGCTTTGCTGCGGGCGTTGAAGCGCGGCGGCGACCCGGCGCGCAGCAACATCGATGCCCTGATGGGCATCAGCGGCACCGTCATCACCGATTTCTCGGGAACAGCCGGGTCAGTCAAGCTGGCCAACGGTGAAACCTGGACGGCACGCCTCCCCGAGGTTGCCGGAGCACTCCCCCTGCAGGCTGGCGACCGAGTGGTCGTCACCGCAATCGAGGGAGCGACGGCTGTCGTTGTTCCCGCTGAAAGGACAGCACTATGACTGACGGTGTGACCTTCGGGTCGATCGTGTCCATCGTTCTGCTCGCATTTGTCGCAGTTTTCGTATTGGTGGTGTTGTTTCGCGCCGTGCGGATCGTGCCTCAGGCGACGGCCGGGGTTGTCGAGCGGCTCGGGAAATATCACAAGACGCTCAGCCCCGGGCTGAACATCCTTGTCCCCTTCATCGACCGTATGCGTCCCCTGATCGATATGCGCGAGCAGGTGGTGTCCTTTCCCCCACAGCCGGTGATCACCGAAGACAACCTTGTGGTCTCGATCGACACCGTGGTGTATTTCCAGGTGACGGATGCTCGTGCCGCGACGTATGAGATCAATAATTACCTTGGAGCAGTCGAACAGCTGACCACCACCACGCTGCGTAACGTGGTTGGTGGCCTCAACCTCGAAGAGGCCCTCACCAGCCGCGACAACATCAACGGGCAGTTGCGCATCGTGCTCGATGAGGCAACCGGAAAATGGGGCATCCGTGTTGGCCGGGTGGAGCTGAAGGCTATCGACCCGCCCCTGTCCATCCAGGACTCGATGGAAAAGCAGATGCGCGCCGAGCGTGACCGCCGAGCATTGATCCTTACCGCCGAGGGAACCAAGCAGTCGGCGATCCTCACCGCAGAGGGTGCGCGCCAGGCCGCGATCCTCTCGGCCGAAGGTGACGCCAAAGCCCAGGTGCTGCGTGCCCAGGGTGAAGCCGAGGCCATCAAAACCGTGTTCGGAGCCATCCACGCCGGGGACGCAGACAGCAAGCTGCTTGCTTACCAGTACTTGCAGATGCTCCCGAAGATCGCGGAAGGCCCGGCCAGCAAGCTGTGGATCATCCCGTCGGAGCTGACCGAGGCACTCAAGGGAATCACCGCCGGATTTACCGCACCCCGAGCCGATGGCGCGGCCCGTCCCGACGCGACTCCTGCCCCGGTCACCCCACTGGATTTCACCCCCATCGACCTCGACGCCAGTGCCGACCTGACCAACACGCCGCCCATCAGTGCAGAGACATTCGAGCGTGGAGCATCCACCTCGGTCGGCTCTTCCCCGGCGACGCCCGCAGCATCAACCACGGAGCCACCAAGCGATGAGCAACCTCGCGCCTGAGCGCATCCCGTCGCCACATCCGTACTTCGACCTGCCCCTTCCCCGGGTGCTCGCGCACCGGGGGTTGGCGGTCGGTGTGCCGGACAACACACTGCTGGCGTTCCTGCGTGCACTGGCCCACGGGGCTAACTACCTCGAGATCGACGTCCATGCCACCCGGGACGGCGTCGCGGTGGTCGCCCACGACATCGACCTGGTGCGCCTGGCCAATCGACCGGAGCGCATCTCGGAGTTGACCTTCAGCGAACTGAAACGAATCCGTCTCGCAGAGAACCAGCGGGTAAGTTCACTCGCCGAGGTGCTCGACGCCTTCCCGGATGCCCGGCTGAACATCGACATCAAAGCGGCGGAGGCCGTAAACCCGACGGTTGTCGCCATCACCGCCGCGCGGGCACACCACCGCGTGCTGATCACCTCGTTCAGTGAGCGGCGACGCAAAGCCGCACTGGCCCAGCTGCCCGGGGTGGCCACCTCCGCCTCTTCGAGCCGTTTCACCCTCGCACTAGTGGCATCGATCCTCCACCTGAAGCCGGTGGCAGCGCGGGCGCTTCGTGGTATCCACGCCGTGCAGGTGCCCGTGCGCTACAACGGGATCACGATTGTGACCCCCCGGCTGGTGAAGCTACTGCACGAACTGGGTATCGAGATCCACATTTGGACGGTGAACGACCGCCACACAATGGAGCAGTTGCTCGACCTCGGAATCGATGGTTTGGTGACCGACCGGGCCGATATAGCCCTCGGATTGCTCATGGAAAAATACCCGCGAATCCGCTAGGTGGGACTGGGAGGTCACTGTGAATGGAGCGTGGCTGAAAGGTTTCGCCCAGCCAGTGGGTTTATAACTTTGAATGCATTGCGAGTAAGGAGGCCACACAATGGCAGACCGTAGTTTGCGCGGCATGAGACTTGGAACCCAGAGCTTACAGAGCGAAGAGGGCGTCGAGTTTTCGCCGCGAAAAAAGAGTGTGTACCGAACCGCGGATGGAAACACTTTTGAGGTGATCTTCTCGGCGGAAGCCGAGGTGCCTGAGGTGTGGGAATCACCGAAGAATGGAATGGAAGGCGTACTGCTTTCCAGCGACGGAACTCCAGTGGAGACGTCACAGGTTGAGACCAAAATCCCGCGGAGCCACTGGGACATGCTGCTAGAACGTCGCACCCGTGCGGAGCTGGAAGAACTGCTGCAAGAGCGGCTCGACTACCTTCGTGCGCGGAAGGGACAGACGAAGATCGGCGCTTAGCCCCTCTTCGTCACTCCCCACCAGGTCACCCGGAGAAGTGCTTCAAGCACTATCCCCCCGTGCATTTTCGAGCGCCCCGTCGCCCTTTCCACAAAGGCGATGGGGTGCTCTTTTATTGTGTGCCCACTTTTTTCCAACAGCCAGGCGAGTTCGACCTGGAAGCAGTAGCCCTGCGAGGACACCCCCGTGAGGCTCACATTGCGCAGTGCATCACTGCGGTATACCCGGAAGCCCGCCGTCAGGTCCCGTGTGGTCGAGCGAAGCACTGCGCGGGCATAGGAATTGCCCGTGCGGGAGATCATCTGGCGAAGCCACGGCCAGTTTCGCACGCAGCCGCCCGGGATCCATCGCGACCCGATGACCAGGTCCGCCCCGTGCTGGGCCAGCAGCAGCATCGCCGGCAATTCCGCCGGGTCATGCGAGCCGTCGGCATCAATTTCGACCACGTAACTGTATGACCCGTTCAGGGCATGGTCGAAACCGGCGAGGTAGGCCTGCCCGAGCCCCTCCCGCGCCGCCCGGTGCAACACGGCGATAGCCGGATCGGCGGCGGCAATCCGTTCGGCGAGCAGCCCGGTCCCGTCGGGGCTGGAGTCGTCGACCACCAGCACGTGGGCATTTGGCGCCGACTGGCGGATACGGCCAAGCACTGATTCAAGGTTTCCGACTTCGTTGAAAGTGGGAACAATGATCAGTGTGTCAGACACGGCGTTTCCGTTCGGTGGTTGATGCGATGGCAAGCGCGGCCAGGCCAAAGCCGGACACAAATATCTCCAGTGCGCGCCCGAGCGGGACCGCCGGGGTGACGGTCGTGCTCAGGGGTACTTCGGCAACCATGACGTCTGCGGTGTAACTCGTCAACTGGTCGATAATCGAACCATCCGGCGCGATGATGGCGCTGGTTCCGACCGTGGAGATATTCACAACGCTGCGGCCGAGTTCAAGGGCGCGGATGCGGGCGATGGCGAGCTGCTGCACACTCTCGTCCGTCCGACCGAAGTCGGCGTTGTTGGTTTGCGCCAGCAGGACCTGGGCGCCGGAGCGCACCGCGTCGGTCATCACAGCGTCATCGGTGATGTCGAAACAGATGTTGATCCCGGCGATGGTGCCGTTGACATCAAACACGGTATCGGTGGTGCCCGGGGTGTACTCGCGTCCGATCAGCCCGATGAGATCCGGCGCGAAGGGTTCCCAGAATTCCCGGTCGGGAACATATTCGCCAAACGGGACCGGATGCTTTTTGTCGTAGTAGTCGACGGCGCCCTCGCCCGCCTCCCACAGTAGGGACGTGTTGAAGAACTTGTCCCCGCGCTGGGTGATGGCCCCGGCGATCAGCGGAGCATCCAGCCGTTCACTGACGTAGTCGAACACCCCGGCGGCATACGCCGACTGCAGCGGGTCGATGTCGGTGGCACCCTCGGGCCAGACCACCATGTCCAGGTCGTACCCGGCGTCGAACAGGGGTTCGGTCGCCTCGAACTGCGCTGTCAACAAGTCGCCCTGTTCGCGCGTATCGAAATAGGCAGCCTTGCCGTTTCCCTGTACGGCCGCAATCGTCGAGGTGCCCTGCAACAGCACCGGGAATACGGGAACAAGTACCACGGCGCCCAGCGCGCCGACAACAACGACACCGCGTAGCAGTCGTGGTGCACTGCCGAGGCGAACGGCCTCGATGGCCAGCGCAACGAGGGCGACCATCACAAAGCTCACGCCGGAGACGCCGAGCCAGGCAAACAGGTCGGAGAACGGTCCCTGGAACTGCGACAGGGATGCTCGCCCCCAGGCGAATCCGCCATACGGCCAGGTGCTGGAGATTGCCTCACGGGCGGTCCAGAGACCGGCCACGATGAGCGGCAGCAGTCCGAGGCGCCCGAGGGTGGACGGCCATGCCGACGCGCACCAGCGGTAGGCCAGTGAAATGAGGAGAGCCCCGACCGCGACAAAAAGCGACTGGAGGAACGACAGCGCCAGCATCGGCACCGGGCCGAGGAACAGGGTCGCCCATTCGATGTGGATCAGATAGAACGACATCCCGGCGACGAAGCCAAGCAGCAGTGCTGTGCGCGGCCGGCGGTCAATCAGGCTCAGCAGCACGAGGGCGATGCCCACAAAGGTGAGTGGCCAGAGGTCACGGTCGGGGAAGCCAGCATCCATGATGGGGCCGGAGGATGCGGCGAGGAGGAAGGCGGCCCACAGGGGTAGCCGGGGCCGTAGCTCTGGATTCACGAATCGGACCTACGCGACGCTGCTGTACGCGACGATCCCGCGCCGGATGGAGTCCAGTGCCTTGCGGGCGTTGGAGCCGACAGGGGCATCGGCCACCACGGACAGCTGGTCGAGCAGGTCGATGGTCTGCTTGCTCAGGCGCACGAAGTCTCCGGCGGCAAGGTCGGCGATGTTTAGTACGGTGTCGAGGGTCGCGCCCTGCGCCCAGCGGTACATCGCCAGGGTCAGGCCGGTGCCGAGCGGCTGGCTGCCGGGAAGCTTGTTGTCGCGTTCCAGGTCGTCCAGGCGCGCCCAGAGATCCCCGGTGCGGTCAAAGGCTTCGCGGAAGTTGCCGCGCGGCAGGTTGCGTTCGTCTGGTGCACCCTCGTCGCGGCGCGGCTCGTAAACCAGGGACGCGGCCATCGCGGCCAGCGATGCGGGGTCGAGTTCATTCCAGAGGCCGAGGCGCAGTGATTCGGCGACGAGCAGGTCGCGTTCGCCGTAGATCCGCTTCAGTGTGCGGCCGTCCGCGGCAACGGTGGTTTCCCCGTTCGGCCCGTCGACGAGGTAACCGAGGCTGAGCAGGATGTCTGTCACCCGGTCGAAAACCTTCGCGACCGCGCCGGTGCGTGTACGGATCTGCGCTTTCAGCTTGTCGTTCTCTTTCTTCAGCTTCCACCAGCGTTCGGCCCAGCGGGCGTGCGCTTCACGCTCGTTGCAGGCGTGCACGGGATGCTGCTTGAGGCGGCGACGCAGGGCGACCATCTGGTGCTGGCGGCGATCGCGGTCGGCACGGGACTGCAGATCCGCCCGCACACCCGACTTACGCTCGAGGTCGGTGAGTTCGCGCCGGATTCCGATGTACTCACCGAAGTCACCGAGGTGGCAGCTCATCGACTTGGCGTAGCCGTCGAGGGACTGCTGCTGGGTGCGCACCTTTCTGGCGATGTCGACAACCGCACGGTCGGCCTGGAACTGGGCGAAGGACGACTCCAGGACCTCCCGGGTATGTTCGCGCCCGAACTGGTCGATAAGGTTCACGGCCATGTTGTAAGTCGGTTTGAAGCTCGAGTTCAGGGGGTAGGTGCGGCGTGAGGCGAGCGAGGCGACCGCCTGCGGGTCGAGACCGTCGACCCATTGGATGACGGAGTGTCCTTCGACGTCGATGCCGCGGCGACCGGCGCGACCGGTGAGCTGGGTGTACTCCCCCGGGGTGATCGGGACACGCGCTTCACCGTTGAACTTCTCGAGTTTCTCCAACACCACCGTGCGCGCGGGCATATTGATACCGAGGGCGAGGGTCTCGGTGGCAAATACGAGGCGGACCAGCTTCAACCGGAACAGTTCCTCAACGACCTCCTTGAAGGCGGGAAGCATTCCGGCGTGGTGGGCGGCGACACCGCGCTCCAGCCCCTCCAGCCACTCGTAGTAGCCGAGTACGCCGAGGTCTTCGTCGCGCAATGTGCGGCAGCGTTCCTCTACGATGGCGCGGATCTCGTCGCGTTCGTGCGCCTGGGTGAGGCGAACACCGGCGCGCAGCACCTGGCGTACCGCGGCGTCGCAGCCGACCCGGCTGAACACAAAAAAGATAGCGGGCAGCAAGTTTTTCGAATCGAGTAGTGCGACGAACTCAGGGCGGTCCATCCGGGCGCTCTCACCCCGGGCGCGCTGGTGGTATCCCCCGGCACCGCGACCGCGGCCACTCGGCGCCCGGCCGCTGCCGCGCGCCATCTGCACCAGTTCCGGATTGACCCGGTTCGCCCCGGCGATACCGGAGGCGTCGAAGAGGTCAACGAGTTTGGTTCGGGTGAGCACATGCTGCTCAAGGGGAACCGGGCGCTCCTCGGAGACGATCACATCGGTGTCGCCGCGGACGGCCTGCAGCCAGTCGCCGAACTCCTCCGCGTTAGACACGGTGGCGCTGAGAGCAACCATCCGCACGTCCTGGGGAAGGTGGATGATCACTTCCTCCCACACCGCACCGCGGAATCGGTCGGCGAGGTAGTGCACTTCGTCCATGATCACAAAACTGAGGTTCGTGAGCAGGGCGGAGCTGGCATACAGCATGTTTCGCAGCACCTCGGTGGTCATCACCACGATGCGTGCGGAGGCGTTGATGTTCGTGTCGCCGGTGAGCAGGCCAACCTGGTCGGTCCCGTACTCGGCGACGAGTTCCTGGAACTTCTGGTTGCTCAGTGCCTTCATCGGCGCCGTGTAGAACACCTTCGCCGCAGCATCCTGCATCGCAAGGAAAACGGCGAACTCGGCAACGATGGTTTTGCCTGCACCGGTTGGCGCGGCGACGAGGACGCTGTTACCCGCTTCGAGGGAGGCGCAGGAGGCGAGCTGGAATTCGTCCAGATCGAATCTCTGCCTGCTTCGGAAAGCTTCCACCTTGGGTTGCGAACTGCGTGCACGGGATGCCGCGTAGCGCTCTGCGGGGGAAAGCTGGGTCACGAAACCTCCGTTGCGAACTCTGCCGCAATCTTGTCTGCTCGTTTTGCTTTGGCGCGGTCATGCCACCAGGCGACGCCGGCGGCAAGGTAGTACAACCCGACCATTGGCAGCGCGAGGAGGAACATGGTCACCACGTCGGACGCCGGGGTGGCGAGGGCGGCGAAGAGGGCGATGCAGAGGATCGCCACCCGCCAGCCCTTGATGATGGCTTTGGCGCTGAGGATCCCGATGAAGTTCAGCAGCACAAGGAAGACGGGCAACACGAACCCGATACCGATGGCGACCACCAGCTTCAGGACGAAGTCGACGTAGTCCTTCGTGCGGAAGATGGAGGTTGATTCCGCAGGGGCGAAGCTGGCGAGCAGCTCGATGGTGTGCGGGAAGATGATGAGGGCGGTGGCGCAGCCGGCGAAAAACAACGGGAGCGCGGCACCGAGGAAACCGACGGCGTACCGCTTCTCGTTGCGTTTCAGCGCTGGCACGATGTAGGCCCAGATCTGGTACAGCCACACGGGCGAGGACAGCACAACACCCACGGTGACGGCGATCTGCAACTTCACATCGAACGCCTCGGTGACGTTGGTGTAGTTCAACTCCGCCGTGCGGTCGGATGCTGCGGCGATCTGTTCGATCGGGGTCCGCAGGTAATCGAGGACGAAGTCGGAGAGGATGTAGCCGATGACGGAGGCAACCACGAAGCCGATGGCGGCGATGACCAGTCGTTTGCGGAGCTCGACGAGGTGTGCACCGAACGACATTCGCCCTTCGTGGTCAGCGCCTCCCCGGTTGCGCTTGGCCATCGCCTCTAGGGCTTAGCGTTCGGGTCGGTGGGGTTCACCGAGGTTGTGCGGATTGTGTCGTCGGCTGCCGGTGCGGTCGGGGCGGCCGGGCGGGCCGCGGCGGCGTCAGCTGCTGCCGCATCTGCTTTGCGCTGTTCGGCTTCCGGGTCTTTGATCTCAGATTTGAAAATCTTCATCGACTGGCCGAGGCTGCGGGCGAGGGCGGGAAGCTTGGGCGCACCGAAAAGCAACAGGACGATCGCGAGGATAATTATCAGGTGCCAGCCGTTGAGGTTGCCGAGCATGGTGCCACGTCCTTTGCTTCACTTCGATGAGTCCGATTATTTTAGCGCGTTGGACTGGGAACACGGTGCGCCACCGGATATGGGTGGGTCGCGCCGGCGCTAGCGGTAGCGGGCAGCGCCGGCAGCGGCCCACTCGGCGACCACTTTCCTGGCTTCCGGTGGGTCGATGACGGTGGCGACGCCGGACATCGACGCGAGGAGTCTTTTCAGGCCGTGGTAGTGCGAAACCCGGATGCAGGTACGCAGCCGTCCATCCACCTCGGTGGTGACTGCTCCGTCGGGTATGTAGTCGATGAGGAGGGCAGCCGCGGCAGGCGCGACATCGATGGTGACGAGGAGATCGTCGGAGGACCCCTCGAACAGCGAATCCGGCAGCACAACGTCCTTGGCGCGGAAGGTGATCGGTGCGGTGGTGATCTCCGGGTTGGAGATGCGGTCGAGGCGGAAGGTGCGCACACCCTCCCGCAGGTGGCACCAGGCGCGCAGGTACCAATCGGCGTCCATCGACTCGATCCGCAGCGGGTCGACCCGGCGTCGCTCGGCTTCGCCGCGGGAGTTGAGGTAGTCGAACTCCATCTGGACGCCGTCGGACACGGACTGGCGGATCAGGGCGAGGGTCGAGTCGGTCTCGGTGGCCTGGACGGCGACTTGGCTCGGTTCCGCGGAGGAACCGCGGGACAGCTTGGCCATCAGTGTGGCGATGGCGGCGCGGTCGGCGTGCTCGGGAAGGGCAGAGAGGTACTGTAGCCCGGCGATCAGCGCGGCCGCTTCCCTGGCGGAGAACCGGGGTGAGTCATCGATCGCGACACGATTCGTGAGGACGATCTGGTCGTTCTCCTCGAAGTCGTCCCAGTTGATGTCGAACAGGTCGCCGTGCTGGTATTGGGCAGTGTCCCCGGGGATTCCCGAGACACCGATCAGGCGCACCGCCTCCCTGATCTGTTCCGGTTTGATCCCGAAGTGGGCGGCCACCTCGGAGACGGCGACGCGGTCGTGGTCAACGAGGTAGGGAACGAGGGAGAGCAGGAAGGCGAGTTTGTCCTGTGCTTTGGCCTCAGCCATGGTCAGCCGCCGTTCTGGTCAGTCGGGAGTAGACGGCGTCGCGCAGTGCCGGTGGTGACACAACAAACACTTCCGGGCCGAAGCCGGCCAGTTCGTCGGCGAACAGGTTGATGTCGGTGTAGTGCAGCTGGAGGGTTCCGATGTCGACCTCGGCGGTTCCGCGACGTTTGCGCAGCCGGGTATCGGCGTCGCTCTGGGGTGCCACCTCGACGATGCTGGTGCGTGTGCGCCAGATCTCATCGAGTTCTGCGAGGGCGCGTCCGGTTGCTTCTGCGGGGAAGGGTGCGTATTTGGCATTTGTGGCCACTACCGGAGTCACGATTCGGCGCAGCAGGAAATTGCGCGGTTCCATCACCGCCTGGTCCTCGCCGTGCAGCATCCACCGGCCTTCATGCTGGATGAGGGCGATGGGCGCGACGGTGCGGGTGCGGGCTTCCGCCTCGCCGGGTTTCAGGTAGCCGAATCGCACAAGCACCTTCTTTTCCAGCGCTGCGCTCAACGGGTCGAAGGCGCTCTCGCGGATCCGCAGGCGGGGGGCATATCCGAGCACGGGTTCATCGGAGGTCACACCGAGCGAACGCAACTTCAGGATTGCCCGGCGGGACTGCCCGGACAGTGATCCTTCCCGCCAGACCATCGCGGCCAGGTTGAGCAGGGTTGTTTCTTCCGCCGAGAAGCTGATGTCGGCAGGCAGCTCGTAGTCGCCGCGCGGGATGCGATAGCGCAGGTGCTGGTTGTTACCCGGCTCGGTCGGTGAGTCGAGGGTCTCCAAAGGGACTCCGAGTTCGCGGATGTCGTCTTTGTCCCGTTCGAACTGGCGCTCGAGGCTGACATTGGGCTGTGAGACGGAGTACCGCTGGCGGTAGCCCTGCACCGTGGAGAGGATCTCGGTTTTGGTCAGCCCGTTGTCGGTGGCCAGTAGGGCGAGCACCAGGCTGAACAGCCGCTCTTCGACGGGGATCCGTGGGGACGAGCTTGCAGGTGTCACAGGGTTCCTTTTGTCGACGGCATCCGGCGAGAGTCTCTGGTGCCGGATGTGACTACTGGATTCCGAGCACGTCGATGACAAAAACCATCGTCGAGCCGTCGGGGATGGAGCCCGGGCTTGAGCCTTCCGGGTATCCGAACTCGGGCGGGATGACCGCGAGGACCTGGCTGCCGACCTTCGCCCCGATGAGTGCCTGCGCGAAACCGGGAACGAGTCCCCCGGCTCCGTCTTCGTCCATGGCGGTGGCGGTAAGGGTGGTCGCCGCGCGGGCGCCGCTGTCTGTCCAGGTCGACTGGAAGACCGTTCCGGGGGTGCCGGCTTCGTTCCAGAGCACTCCGGTGTACTGGAGGACCACACCGTCACCCTCCTTCACCGTGGCGCCGTCACCCGTGCGGATGTCGGCAATTTTCAGCTCGGTGGGCGGGTTCGTGCTGGGAAGACTGATCCCGGGGATCCCGGTTGTGTCGGTGACCACGGCGGGCATTCCCGACTGGATCGGCTGGAGGGCTCCGGTGGCGCGGCCGAGGTAGCTGGCGGCAACGTCGGTGACTACAACAACGGCATCATCGTTGGCGAGGCCGAGGGTGGGGTCCAGTGTGTCGGCCCCGAACATGTCGGCGACGGTCACCACGGTGGCGGTTCGGCTGCCAACGGCCTGGCACTGGATCGACTCGGCGATCACGCTGATCGCCGGTGTGGAGCCTTCGAGGCCAACGTTGACCCGCAGGGGGCTCGTCGGGTCGTAACCGGTGGTGGTCAACAGTGCGCCGGTCGCCCCGCTGTAGATGCTGGCCTGCACATCGGCGACCTGCCCGGAGAAAAGTTCGTCTCCGGTCCCGGGGGTGATCGAGCTCACCTGGGTGTCCTTCGCCGCGATGGGAGTCGGGAATGTGACGGTGGGCTGGGTGCCTTCGTCGCCGGTTGCGGAAATCAGCTTGGAGGACACCCCGGACTCGACGAGGGGGTCACAATCGGTGGGCGCGGGAATGGCACTGCACCCAGCGGTGACTGCCACGAAACAGGCCGCGACGATCACAGCGACATTCTTGCGCACGGCGCCTTCTTTCCCTCGGGCTGGACGATGCGAATTCACTCTAATGGGTCCTTTGCTTCACTGGCTGCGCCGGGAGCCGTGGCGTCATCCTGGCCGTCGGCGCCCATGGCGGCTTCGGCCGCGCGGTGCGCTTCACGGACAGTTTTGCGCAGCGCTTTGTCGCTGAGGGATCGTTCGCCGAGTGCGCCGGGCGTCCACGCTTCCACGTCCGCGTCGGAATAGTCGGTCTTCGACGGGCGTCGTTTCAGCTGCGGAGGAACGGCGCCGGGGGCGAGGCGTCGGGCGGTCAACAGGAAGCCGGTGTGGCCGATCATCCGGTGGTCTGGACGCACTGCGAGGCCTTCAACGTGCCAGGTTCGCACCATGGTCTCCGAGCTCTGCGGCTCCGTGAACAATCCGGTACGGCGCAGGGCCTCCGCGACGCGGGACAGCTGGGTGACCGTCGCGATGTAGCAGATCACTACACCACCGGGGGTCAGCGCTTCCGCGGTGACGTCGAGGCATTCCCAGGGAGCGAGCATGTCGAGCACCACGCGGTCCACGGAGCCTGCGGTCACGGCGGTGGGCAGGGATTCGACGAGGTCGCCGACTGTGACGGTCCAGTTCGACGGGGATGCCCCGAGGAAGGAAGCCACGTTGCCCTCGGCAACATCGGCGAACTCCTGGCGTCGTTCGAAGGAGTTGAGGGTGCCGGTGGCACCGATGGCGCGCAGCAGCCACAGCGACAGGGCGCCGGAGCCGACCCCGGCCTCGACGACGTTGGCGCCGGGGAAGATGTCGGCCTGGGCGAGGATCTGGGCAGCATCCTTCGGGTAGACGATTGCGGCGCCGCGCGGCATCGACATCACGAAGTCGGTCAGAAGTGGTCGAAGCGCCAGGTATTCGATGCCGTTGGAACTGGTGACGACGGACGCATCCGGTGCTCCGATGACCAGGTCGTGGGCCAGGATGCCGCGGTGGGTGTGGAATTCGCCGCCGGCCTCAAGGGTCACCGTGTTCAGGTGTCCTTTCGGGCCGGTCAGCTGCACACGGTCGCCCGCGCGGAATGGGCCGCTTTGGCGGCGGAAAGCGTCGGTCATACGGGGTCCTTCGATTGGAACAGGGCGCTCAGGTCGGCGACGGTTCGTCCGGCGAGGGTCGGCCAGATGTCGTAGCCGTTGCCCTCCGACAATGGGCTGTGCAGGGGAACCCCGATGGTGTGTGCGCCGGAGGCGACGGCAGAGGCAGCCCCGGGGATGGAGTCCTCGATCGCGACGCAATCGGTGATCTCGACACCAAGCAGGCTGGCCGCCTTCAGGTACGCCTCGGGGTGGGGTTTGTTGTTTTCCACGTCGTCACCGGCGACGATAACGTCGAACGCGGTGAAGTCGAGGGTTGCGGCGAGGCCTTCGGCCAGCAGTCGCATCGACGAGGTGACCAGGGCTGTCGGGATGTTGCGTGCCCGCAGTTCCTTCACCAGCTCCATGGCGCCGGGGCGCCACTCGACACCGTTTTTCACTTCGCTGTGCACCCGGTCGGTGAGCCAGTCGATGATTTCGGTCGGGGTGAGCTTAACGCCGCGTCCCTGGAGGATGGTGGCGGAGTTCCAGAGGCTGGAGCCGACGAGGGTCAATCCGTCCTCGTGGGTCCAGACGCCGCCGTAGGACTCGACGAGCAGCGTTTCCGCCCTCATCCAGTGCACCTCGGTGTTGATGAGTGTGCCGTCCATGTCCCAAAGAACCGCGGCGGGGAAAGTAGTCACAACAACCCATTCTACCGGGGCGGCGCGCCCGGCCTCGGCCCGGGGGCGCGCTGTGGGAGGCCGCTGGTTCTATCCTTGGAAGAAGATGCGCGGACCACGTTGCAGCTAAGCAAAGGATTTTTCGTGCCAGAGACATCGAAATTCACGAGCGGCCGAGTGCTCGTTGTTGCCTTCGAGGGCTGGAACGATGCGGGAGAAGCGGCCAGTGGCGCCGTTCGGACCCTCAAAGAACAGCTTGAGATGTATCCCATCGCCGAGGTCGATCCAGAGGATTACTTCGACTACCAGTTCAACCGACCCACGGTCGCCACCGACGAGGATGGCGCCCGCGGCATTGTCTGGCCAAGCGTGACCGCGTATGGGCCGGTCAGCCATGCCGAGGGGCCGGGCTCCAACGTCTACCTGCTTCTCGGCTCCGAACCCTCCCGGGGCTGGAAAACCTTCACCTCTGAGATCATCGAGGTCGCGGAAGATGCCGAGATCACCGGCATCGTTTTCCTCGGCGCGATGCTCGCCGATGTGCCCCACACCCGTCCGATCTCCGTATTTGTCAGCAGTGACAACAGTGAGGTCCGCGAAGCACTGGGCGTCGAGCGCAGTACCTATGAGGGACCGGTGGGCATCCTGTCGATCCTCGCCCACGCCGCGGATGAGGCGGGCATCCCAACACTGTCGATCTGGGCGTCAGTGCCCCACTACGTGCACAATGCCCCGTCACCCAAGGCGACCCTCGCGCTGATCGAGAAACTCGAGGAGTACGTCGCGGTGGTTATCCCGCGCGGCGACCTCGTCGAGGAATCTGCTGCCTGGGAGAGCGGTATCGACACTCTCGCCGGTGAGGACGAAGACATGGCCGCCTACATCGAGCAGCTTGAGCAGGCCCGTGACACGGTGGACTCCCCCGAGGCCAGCGGCGAGGCCATCGCCCAGGAGTTTGAACAATACTTGCGAAAACGGGACGGCAAAGACGGCCGCGGCCCGGCCGGCGACGAACCCTGGCGGCCCCCGGCGGTCTGATCGCCCGGATCTAACCCGTCACGCTTACACGCACCCCATCCGGCCGCACCGGCCGGATGGGATGCGTGTGCGCTGATCTACTGGCGGCGGTTCCCGGGATGCTGCTCCCACGCGTTGTGCGTTAGCAGAGCCGGATTCCGAGGAGGGCGTCGATCGCCGCGACATCGGTGGGAGAGGCCTCCACATCGGAGGCTATCGCTGCGTCGACCAGCCCGATGGCGGCAGGAAAATCGAGGTCGTTCGACAATGTGCTGCGCAACTGCGCAAGCAGCGGCGTTTCTGCGGCCTCCCCGGCGCGGGCGCATTCCGCCCAGGCAACCCACCGGGTGAGGCGCAGCTGCGCGATGTCCAGCAGGGAATCGGTCCACTCCCAGTCGCGGCGGTAGTGCTGCGCGAGGAGGGCGAGGCGAATCGCGCGCGGGTCCACACCGGCGGCGGTGAGGGCGGAAACCAGGACAAGGTTTCCGAGCGACTTGCTCATCTTTTCGCCCTCGTACCCGACGAGACCGGCGTGGGAGTATGCCTGCGCGAGCGGGACCCCGGTGAGGGCGGCGGTGTGCCCCGCGCTGAATTCGTGGTGCGGGAAAATCAGGTCGGAACCGCCGGCCTGCACCGTGATGGGCAGGGCGAGGTGCTTCTCAGCGATGACCGAGCACTCGATGTGCCAGCCCGGACGTCCCTCCCCCAGTACGGTCTGCCACCGTGGCTCACCGTCGCGCGCACCACGCCAGAGCAGCGGATCGAGCGGATCACGTTTGCCGGGACGGTCGGGGTCCCCGCCGCGCTGGGCGCTGAATTCGAGCATGGTGTCACGGTCGTAGCGGCTCTCGTCGCCAAGCTCCCATGGTGAGGATGCTGCCGCGGCGGCGCTGTCGAAGTAGACGTCGGTGTCGACCCAGTACCCGATGCCTTTGTCGAGGAGATCCTTGACCGCCTCTGCGGTGGGTTCGATCATCTCGGTGACTGCGACGTAGTTGTCCGGCGGGATGATGGACAGCGCCTCCATGTCCCCGCGGAAAAGGCTGGTCTGGCTCTCGGCGAGCTCGCGCCAGTCGACACCGGTCGCGGTCGCGCGCTCGAGCAGCGGATCGTCCACGTCTGTGGTGTTCTGCACGTAGCGAACGTCGAAGCCTGCGTCGATCCAGAGTCGCAGGAGGCCGTCATAAGCGAGGTAGGTCGCGGCATGACCGAGGTGGGTGGCGTCGTAGGGCGTAATGCCGCACACGTAGAGTGACGCGGTCGGGTCGCCGGCCACCTCGACGAGGGTGGCGCGTGCAGTGTCCCAGATTCGGGGCGCGGGCCCCTGCCCTGGTAGGGCCGGAACCCCGGGTCGGTTCCAAGATTTCACCGTTTCAGCCTAGTCGGCTGCCGGCCATCCCACGGACGGCCGACAGTCGGTCCTAGGCAGCGGACGCGGCCTATGCGAAGTACTGGTCTCCGACCAGCCCCACGCCGTAGTTCACTTCCTGTGCGCTGAATGGATGCGCGTGTGCAGTGACTACGCGCTTCCACACCACATCGGGACGTTCGTCTCCGGTCGATACGGAGGAATCCCATTCGTCGGAATCGATAACGATCCGAGCAATTACCTTGGCCATGATGTTCCCTCGTCGTTCGCGATAGATACGCGATACCGAGGTCCGGGGTATCAAGCAAAATCTTACTCGCTTCGACCAAAAACGTCGAGGAGAAACTTCGTCAGACGCAGGGGTGGAGACAACGAGGGATGCTGCGCGGCGGCACGTCTGTCGCACCCTGCCACCCAGTGCCGGGGAGTAGCAGAACTTGAAGAACTAGAGGATGAGGGTACGGCTGACAACCTGGTCGGCAACGTCACGCAGGCCGAGGCTGTTGCTGCGTGCATGGTCTCGCAGCAGCCGGAACGCAGCATCCATGTCGACGCCCTTGATCTGGGCGACAACACCCTTGGCCTGCTCGATCACCACGCGGCTGTTCAACGCATGTTGCAACTGCTGCTGTGCGATGTCGCTTTCGCGCAGTGCGCGTTCGTGCAGGATGCCGATCGTCGCTACGTCGGCCAGCCCCTGTGCCACCGAACTGTCTTCTTCGTTCAGCACGCCGGGTTCGGCACGGAAAAGCGTCAGCGTGCCGATGACCGATCGGCGAAGGCGAAGGGGCACGGCGTGGGCTGATCGGAAACCCTGGTCGAGGGCGTCACGCTGGAACTCTGTCCAGTTCGGACCGAGCGCGGCAATGTTGTCGACGGCGACGGCCTTACCGGTGGTGAAGCACTCGATGGAGGGACCGTGGCCGGTGCTGAGCTGCATCATGCCCACCAACCGGCTCGATTCGCTGGTCGAAGCGATCAGTTCGAGGTCTCCCGTGTCATCGGCGAGAAGGATTCCGGCGGCCGAGGCGGACAGGATGTCCGCTGAGGTGTCAACGAGGGTTTGCAGGAGTTCGACCACGTCGTAATCGGCCACCAGGGTGTCTGCCAGGGCCACGAATGCGGCGGCGAGCCTGCCATCGCGCGTTTGACTCACCATGATCCCACTTTACTGCTGCGCTTTCCTCGGACGTTCACGGCCGCTCCCCGGACAAAAAGTCGAGGCGTCGCTCGACAATATCGGTCGCAACCTCGCGGACGGTGCGCCCGCTGGCAAACGCATGCGCCCGGATCAGCAGGGCGGCGTCCGCGGCGCTGATGTTCAGTTGCGCGAGGACCATTCCCGTCGCCTGGTGCACTTCGCGACGCGAGGAAGGCGACGGGGGAAGGCCGTCCGAATCGAGGGCCTGGTCGTTGGCGGGATCCTGCAGGATCGATCGCAGCACCTGCCAGGCGGCGACATCGGCCAGCGCGGACGCATCCGCGACCTCAGACAGGGTGAGTTCGGTGATCTGCGTGGTGAAAAGGTCGACGGCGCCGATATCCAGCGAACCGACGGTGAGCGGGAAAGCGAACATCGCCCCGACCTTGCTCGCCTGGGGGTCGTCGTACACGGCGCCGATAAAGATCGGCCAGACCGATTGCGCCGCCTTCAAATCGGTCGTCAGTACTGGCTGCCCGCTCGCCAGGGCCTCCCAGCACGGTCCCTCCCCCAAGTCGAACTGCAGCTCATCGAGCCGCGACGCCGTGGAGTTGCTCGAGCACACCGTCGACTGGCCGAGGCTCGTCGCCAGGATTGACACGGACGCTCCAGATACCGGGAGGAGGGCCACGAACGGTGCGCACAGGCTCGTTTTGCGCTCGAAAGAAAACGACAGTTCGCGCTGGGCACGGATAAATTCATCCCGGCGTGATGGACCCTTCGATGCGTCGTCCTTATCCGGCGACATCAGCGGATGGTCCATCCGGCGCCGTGCGCCAGGGTCCCTGCCTGCGACATGGTTTAGGCATCCTTTGGTTTGCGCGACTGTTGTGCGCGGAGAAGTGAACGTGTCGACGTAAGTCCACCCGGGTACCGGCAGTGCCAGACTAACCCGTCGGTTGTGTCCAAGCGACGTCCGCAGCGGGGTTGCTTCTTCGAGGAACACAACGTTCCCCGTGGATGCCTAGGGAAGCAGCACGCCGGTGGACAGGAGGATGACGAGCGCGATGCCGAGCAGGATGCGGTAGATCACAAACGGCAGGTAGGAGCGCTTGGAGATGTAGTTCATAAAGAACGCGATAACGACGAAACCGACAACACCGGCAACAACCGTGGCGACCGCTGTTTCCGCGGCGCCGAACACCTCGGGGGTGCAGTTCGTCGCGGCGGCGACACACGGATCCTTGATCGTTTTGTAGACCTGGTACAGGCCGCTGCCGAAGACGGCGGGAATTGCCAGCAGGAAGGCGTAGCGGGCGGCGGCGCCTCGTTCGTAGCCCATAAAAAGACCCGCGGTGATGGTGCCGCCCGAACGCGAGACGCCGGGGATTAGGGCCATCGCCTGGGCGAACCCGTAGATGACCGCGTTGCCCCAGGTGAGTTCCTTAATGCGTTTCTGCTTGGTGCCGACGTAGTCCGCGATTCCCAACAGAATGCCGAACCCGATCAGGGTAAAGGCCACGATCCACAGCGACCGGAGGGTGGTTTCGATCTGATCCTGGAACAACAGCCCGAGTATCACGATGGGCAGCGAACCCACAATGATGAACCAGCCCAGGCGCACATCGGAGTCCTTCTGGGGAACCTTGCCGAACAACGCACGGAACCACTTACCGATGATTCGGGTGATGTCGTGCCAGAAGTAGATCAGGACGGCGGTCTCGGTGCCCAACTGGGTTATCGCGGTGAACGCGGCGCCCGGGTCCTCGCCGGTTCCAAGGAAGCTGCCCACAATTCGCAGGTGTGCACTGGACGAGATCGGAAGAAACTCGGTGAGTCCCTGGACGAGCCCGAGGATGATCGCATCGAGAAAGTTCATTAATGTCCCCCGCTAGTAATTGAGCAGTAGGTCGCCGAGGACCCCCCGACCAAACACTAATGCGTCGAGCGGAACTCGCTCGTCCACGCCATGGAACATACCCGGAAAATCCAGTTCTGCCGGTAAACGCAACGGCGCAAATCCATATCCGGTAATACCGAGGGTCGACAACGCCTTGTTGTCCGTGCCGCCGGAAAGGATGTAGGGAAGAACGGTTGCCTCCGGGTCATGGGCGATGAGAGTATCCACCATCGCGTCGACGAGTGGGCCCTCAAACGGTGTTTCCAGGCCGATGTCCTGATGCATGATTACGATCTCGATCTCGTCCCCGATGAGTTCACGTATCTCGGCGAGCACCGCTTCTTCTTCCCCGGCGAGGGTTCGAATGTCCACAAGGGCTTCGGCGAAATCCGGGATCACGTTGTGCTTGTAGCCCCCGGCCAGCAGGGTTGGGTTTGTTGTTGTCCGCAGGCTCCCCCGAATGAAACCGCCCGCGGTGCCGGTGCTGAGGACGATTTCGTCCGGGCCGACCTTCTGGGGGTCAGTCTCCATGATGCGGGCGAGCTCGCCGATGAGCTGCTCAGTGGTGGAGGTCAGGTGAATCGGCCATTCCCGCCTCCCGATTTTTGCCACCGCCTCGGCGAGCTTGGTGATGGCGTTGTTCTGCATCACGCGACTGCCGTGGGCGGCGGTGCCGCGGGCAACGAGTTTGATCCAGATGAGGGCCTTCTCGCCCGTCTGCAGCAGGTACGCGCGCTGGCCGTTCATCGTGATCGAGTAGCCACCGACCTCACTGATGGCCTCCGTCGCCCCGGCGAATAACTGCGGCTGCGTTTTGACCACATGCTGGGAGCCGAATACTCCCCCGTTCTCCTCGTCTGAGAAGAAAGCAATCACCAGGTCCCTGCGCGGCTGCTTGCCCGCCCCGAGGATGTCGGTCAGGGCGGCGATGATCATCGCGTCCATATCCTTCATATCCACGGCGCCGCGGCCCCACAGCATCCCGTCTTTGATCTCTCCAGCGAATGGGTCGACTGACCAGTTGGCAGCATCCGCGGGGACGACGTCGGTGTGGCCGTGTACAACCAGCGCCGGTCGATTGTCGCTGGCAGGGATGCCCTCGTAGCTTCCCTCGACGCGGGCAATAACCGAGGTGCGTCCCGGTGCGGCATCGAAGTACTCGGGGGTCAGACCGAGCTTCTCCAGATGCGCCCCGAGATACTCGGCCGCCTCGGTTTCTCCGTTCGACCGACCTTCGCCGTAATTGGTGGTGTCGAAGCGAATCAGGTCGCGCGCGATCGAGGCAGTTTCTTCCAGCATGGGTCAACGCTACCGGTCCTCACCGGTATTGCCGGGGATCACTGATGGCTTGGGGATGCCGGTGAGGCGACACGCCCGGACTGCAGCAGGCGGATCCCAGTGTTTATAAGCGAAGGCAACCACTCGTGTTTTGCGCTGCTACCGACGTGATAATGTCTTTTCTCGGCGGGTGCGAAAGCGCCCGCTGGAATGTGCGCGCGGATGGCGGAATTGGTAGACGCGCTAGCTTGAGGTGCTAGTGCCTGTTATGGGCGTGGGGGTTCAAGTCCCCCTTCGCGCACAGTGTGATGTCTCAGGACATTGTGAACGGTTGAACCCCCGGAAATGGGGGTTCAACCGTTTTTTAGTTTCGGTTGGTAGCTCTGTGTGGCATCGATCTTGTATTCGCCCAGCATTGCTCCCGTGGTGCTCATCACCGTCGCATCGAAGTTGTTGCCCACCACGATGATGTCCGTTCGCGCGTTGCCGCGGCCGACTCCCAAATGCAGCATCCGGTTGCCGTAGCGCAGCGAGACTTTTCCGACTTTGGCGACGGTGTCCGTTCTCCGGCTCACACAAGTCGAGCGTCGGGATCGGTCCGAGCGCTCGGGCGACGGGAGAAAACAGTGCAACAACAAGCCCGCCCTCGTCGGATGCTCCCAACGCTTGCAGCACCTCGAGTGCCTCGTTGTCCCAGTGCTAGTCAGGGATACCCGAAATGAGATTCTCCGGCGATAAATCCCGTACCCACCGCGCAAGCGTGGTTCGAGAAATCCCGTGCTCGGAGGCACCCTGGGCGACCTTCTCTCCGCTCGCGCGGAATTCGCGCACGATGCGTGCCCGTTCCTCGGAGTCGTAGCGTGAGCCCTGGGGAGCAGGGAGTGATTGTTGGCATCTGACGCTGCGCCCGCCGGTCGGACATGTCGAAATCCCCCCAGTAGGTTCCATGATTCGGGGCTGTCCCTGCAACGCAGAACGACTTACGCTGCCTAGGGCGACGCCGAGCGGTGTCGTTCCGTCTGACGGCTCCCGTCGGACTTGGCTTCCGTTCTGTCGCCGCGATCACTTGACTCGCGGCGCAACGTCCGCTCGAGGAGAATCGCATGCCAGCCAGCCGCAATCCGATCGACGACCTGCGCGACACCGTCAGTCACCTGGTCGAGCAGCTGAAGCTGCCCGGGACGGACAGGGTGGACGACTTAGTGGGTGACTTGTTCGGTGGGCGCCCCAAGCCCGCCCGCCCCCTCGCCGAGGTGCAGGATGACCTTGATGCGCTGGTCGGGCTTGACACCGTCAAGGAACAGGTGCGCGCGCTTGTCGCCTTCCTGCAGGTCCAAGCCCGTCGCAAGGACTATGGCCTCCCGGAGGTGGCGACGTCGCAGCATCTGGTATTCCTGGGCAATCCAGGTACGGGTAAAACCACGGTGGCACGACTTCTGGCCGAGATGTACCGTGCCGTCGGACTGCTGCAGAAAGGTCACCTGGTCGAGGTCGACCGGTCGGGGCTTGTGGGGCAATATGTCGGGGCGACGGCCATCAAGACGGACCGGGTGATCCGGCGGGCCCTGGACGGGGTGTTGTTTATCGACGAGGCGTACGCCCTGGCCCCGGAGGATGGCAGGGCAGACTTTGGTCCGGAGGCGATCGAAATCCTGCTGAAACGGATGGAAGATCATCGCCACCGCCTGGTGGTGATCGTTGCCGGCTATCCCCGCCTGATGGAATCCTTCCTGCTGTCGAACCCCGGCTTGCGGTCGCGGTTCGCACGAGAGATCACCTTCCCGAACTATTCGGTGGCCGAACTTGAAGCTATCTTCAGCGCAACTCTGTCCCAACACGAATACGTGCTGGAGCCCGGAGCTGAGACGATGCTCCGGCGCATCCTTGCCGGACTTCACACGGGCGAGGACTCCGGTAATGCCCGCTTCGCCCGCACCCTGTTCGAGCAGGCGCTCAATCGCCAGGCGCTGCGATTGTCGCTCGACGATGTACACAAACTTGACGCCCTTGGTCGCGATGACGTGATGACCCTCACCGCTGATGACCTCGCTGAGGCCGCGCGCGCCCTCGGCGAAGGTCCAGGGCCGGAGTACGAACCGTCGCGCTGGCGGCGCTGGCTTGGCTGAGAACATCCGGTTGGTCGCCCTGCCGAAAACCTCGGTTAGCTGGTTAGAGGAACTTCGCGATCGCTTGGTCGGTCGTCAGCGGCTCGCCCAATGCCTCGATTATTGCAATTTCGCGCTCGTCGAAGTACTTCTTCAGGTTGCGTGCGGCATTTTTCTGTTTGGACGATTGTGCTTTTTGGAACACAGCGACCTGTTCGATGATGAATTCTGCTGTGGCTTCGGTGAACGCCGACACATCGATGTCGGCCGCGACACTTCTGGCCGGTTTGCCCTGCTGGCTTCCACAGCGGTAAAAAATCGTTGCGGTACCCGGCGCGTTGGACCGGGTCGCCGCTGGCATGATCCAGATCGGGTTGGAGAGCATGGGGCCAGCTTTCTGTCGTTCAGGGTTGGAGTGTTCCCGGGCCGGGTGCGCAGACGCCCTGGCTGCGGGAGCACGGTGTCCACGCTAATGCCCTACCGCCCGGCCGGCGCTCCGACTGTCACCGGGCGTTGGAGGGCGGAACGTTTCGCCGCCATGACCAGAAGGTGGCGACGCGATGACGGTGAGCTGTCCGGCGGGATTTGAGCGGGGCTGAGTCGTGCTATTCTCATACGTCGGCAGATGCGAAAGCACCTGCCAGTGTTGCGCGCGGATGGCGGAATTGGTAGACGCGCTAGCTTGAGGTGCTAGTGCCTGTTATGGGCGTGGGGGTTCAAGTCCCCCTTCGCGCACACTGTTTGAGACAGCAGGCTGTTTGAAAAAGACAGCGGTAAAGGCCCCGTCAGAGAAATCTGCCGGGGCCTTTGCTGTTGTGCATCGAAACTGCGGCCCTACAGGACCAAACTGTCAAATCAGGCAACCCCGGCACGTCGTTTCAGTAGAATCACCGTTTCTACCCGGCAGGGAACCTAGGCTGAACAAATGCCTGATTTAGACACCCCGAAGACACCGCTGAATACGCTCCTCACCGACAGGATCGGCTGGCTCGGTCTTCGCAGCGGCCAGATCCTGCTGGCCATCATTCTCGCGGCCGCTGTGGTCTGGGGACTCGTCCAGCTCAAGCTGGTAGTCATCCCGGTCCTGATCGCTCTTATCATCGCCTCCGCCGCCTCCCCCGTGCTGCGCCTGCTGAAAAAGCGCGGTCTCTCCTCCATCATCGCGACCTGGATCACCCTGCTCGCCGGGATCGCCATCTTCGGCACCGTGATCACCCTGATCGTTTTCGCGGTGGAGAACCAGTTCGATGAGCTCGTGGTCGCTGCCTCCGACGGTATTGATACGCTGCAGGGTTTCCTGGTTAATGGTCCGCTGCCCATCGACCAGGAGCAGATTGACTCCGCCATCGACGGCGTTGTTGGATTCCTCACCAGCAGCCAGTTCGGCTCCGGCGCGATCGCCGGGGTGTCGGTAGCCGGACAGCTCGCCACCGGCGCGGCCCTCGCGCTCGTTATCCTTTTCTTTTTCCTCAAGGACGGCGCGAAGATCTGGGAGTTTTTCATCAGCCCCCTCAAGGGTGAACGCCACGCCCGCGGTGAACGGATCGGCAACACCACCGTTCGCGTGCTCGGCGGATACGTCCGCGGCACGGCAACTGTCGCGTTTGTAGATGCTGCAGCGATCGGTATCGGCCTCCTCATCCTCCAGGTTCCCCTCGCACTGCCGCTGGCAGTGCTGGTCTTCCTTGGTGCCTTTATCCCCCTGGTTGGCGCAACAGCGACCGGGATCCTTGCCGCCCTCATCGCCCTGGTTTTCAACGGCTGGGTCGTGGCCCTGATCGTGCTGGCCATTGTGGTGGCGGTCAACCAGCTGGAGGGCAACTTCCTGCAGCCTGTCGTGATGGCCAACTCGCTCAAATTGCACCCGCTCGTTATCCTGGTCGCCCTGACAGCGGGAACCATCCTCGGTGGTATCACCGGCGCCGTGCTTTCGGTTCCCATTGCCGCGGTCGCCTGGGCCATCGCCAAGGTGTGGAATTCGCCGGAAGAGCCGGCGAAGCGCGCCGCAGTAGCGACTCCTGCCGCCGTGGGCGCCTCAGTTGTGCAAAAGGCCCCGCCCAAGCCGCCGCTGGCGCGCGCCCAGCGCAAACCGCGTAAGCGCTAATCCGCGGGACGTATCCCACCCGATACACCAACGGCCGCCGTGTCAGATTCTCCCGAAAGAGCATCCGACACGGCGGCCGTTGTTTTTTCTTCTACGCGCAGAGGCACCTGCTGGTGCTGGTGCGCGGACTAGCGGGCTTCGTCGGGCTGCACATTCTCAATGATCGGGATGCTACCGGTCGACAGGTGCACCTCAACCTCTTCAAGTGACTGCCCGCGGGTCTCGGGGACGCTGGTGATCGCGAAGATCAAAGAAAGCAGTCCGAGCACGGCGAAGATAAAGAAGGTCACTGAGATTCCCCAGGTTGCGACCACCGTGGGGAAGGTGAGACCGATGGCGAAGTTGGCCAGCCACAGGCACAGCACGGCGATACCGAGGCCGAAGCCGCGGAACTTCAGCGGGAAGATCTCTGCCAGCATCAGCCACACCAGCGGCCCAATCGTGGCCTGGGTGATAAACACGAAGATGACGGTCAGCACAAGGATGCTGTAGGCGCGGCCGAGGCCTTCGGGGATAACCATCGAAGCGGTGCCGATCAGTACGTGCGACACGGTGGTGCCAATGAAGCCGACAATCAGCAGTGCGCGACGGTCAAATCGCTGGATGAGCTGGAAGCCGACGAGTACACCGGCAAGGGACAGGGCGCCGTTTGCGGTGTTGGCGATGAGGGCGCCGTTTGCGCTGAAGCCCGCTTCGGTGAGGAGCTGGGTGCCGTAGTACATCACCGAGTTGATTCCGGTGACCTGCTGGGCGACGGCGAGACCGATACCGATGAGGAGAACCCGGCGGATCCACGGGGTGCGCAGGTCGCGCCATCCGCCGGTCTGCGCCTCGGTTTCCTGCTCGGCGAGCATACGGACTTCGGCCAGTTCGGCAACCGCCCTGGCGGGAGACCGCAGTTGCTTCAGCACGGTGAGGGCCTCGTCGTCCCGGCCCTGCGACATCAACCAGCGCGGGCTTTCGGGCATCCGCAGCATCCCAATAAAGAGGGCGATCGCTGGCAGCACGGCGATGGCGAGCATAACCCGCCAGATTCCGTCCTGCTCACCCCAGATGTTGCCGATGATCGCGTTGATGACAAAGGCGGAGAACTGGCCGATCACGATCATCAACTCGTTGCGGGTGACGATACTGCCGCGGCGTTCGGTCGGCGCGGCTTCGGCGAGGTAGACCGGGACGGTGACGGAGGCGCCACCGACGGCGAGGCCGAGGACAAAACGGGCCACCACCATCACCTCAAGGTTGGGCGAGAAGACACAGCCGAGGGCCCCAACAAAAAAGACGATCGACAGCAGCAGGATATTGTTGCGGCGCCCGAACCGGTCGGACAAGCGTCCTCCGAAGAGGGCGCCGGCGGCAGCTCCGAGGAGGAGGATGCTGGTGACGAGTCCCTCGGTGAAAGAAGTCAGGCCGAAGTCGCGGGTCATCGGGGCCAGGGCACCGTTGATTACTCCGGTGTCATAACCGAAGAGCAGTCCGCCAAAAGTGGCGACCACAGCGACAAGGCCGAGGCGCTTGACATGGGGACCTTCGCCGACCGGCGGAAGGATGATGGGTTTTGCGGGTGAAACGTTCGGAAGCGAAGACATGGGTCTTTCGGGGTAAGGGTGTAATCCCGATCCTCTGCCAGCGGGAGGCGCCCTGCGGCGACGGGCGAACGGAAATGTCGCACGTCGTACGCAGGTCGGATCCTGCGTCGGAGAAGAGAGATTGGCATGCGGCCACGGTGGCACTGCACACGGGAGAATCGATCGCTCCCTTGCCACCGTCCTGGGTAAGGAGGAGGTCTCGGGAATGTTGGGGAGCGACTCGAGGACTGCGATTGCGGAGAGGGAGTTGTGAACTGGGCCGTTCCGCGTCGGTGGGGATGAACCACATCAAGCCTATCGAGCGGGTGCGCCTTCGCCTAAACGGCCGCCGCAGGCGAAACCCGCCAGATCACTACTTTTCGCCGGAGTACTGGACGGCGAAATGCAGGGCTTCGTCCGCCACCGTCTTCCAGCCGTGGTCGATAGTTAATGAGTGCCCGCGGTCCGGAATGGAAACAATCTCCGTCACCCCCGGGTTCTGTTTTTGACGGTCGTAGGACGCGCTGACAATCGCCCAGGGTGAGGTGTTGTCCTTATCCCCGGAGATCAGCAGCAAAGGTCCGCGGGCGGCGGAGTGTGTGTCAACGGTGTCTTCCGACCACGGGTTGAGGTTGGCCGTCGCCGCCTGGAACAGCGGCACCGCGGAGCCAGCGACATGGAAGGTGTTGTACAACTCCCTCGCTTCCTCCTCGGGCAGCGCGTTCGTCCAGCCGAAATTGAACTGCTCGAAGGTGAGGGCGACCGAACGTGTGTAGTTGGCCGGGTTGGCCAGCACGGGAGCGGCGGTCCTCAGGGATGATCGCGGGAGCGGGAGAACCCCACGAAACGGCGCGGGGTCGATGGCCACTGTGACACGCGACAGGCCTAGCCCCGCCAGTTTCTGCGCGATGACCCCGCCAAACGAATGCCCAATTACCACGGGCTGTGAGGTAAGCCGATTGATGGCGTCCGCATAATGGTCGGTGATGGCGCCGAGCGACTTCTTCGCAAACACCTCCGGGTGCGCACGGGCCTGCTGCACGGTATCCGGATCATCCGGCCACCCGGGAGCCACGGTGACAAATCCTTCGTCCTCGAAGAAATCCCGCCACCGGTCCCAGCTGCTGGGCAACAACCACAGGCCGTGGACAAAAACAACGGGCGTACGCCCCGACGCGTTCGCACGCTCGATCTGGTCCAGTTCCTGGTCGGTCAAAACAGTCATAACTGTCACCTCACGCAGTAGCCCCACGGGAAGTCTGCCCTGCGCCGGGGCAGGATTCAACGGGTCGTCCGGTACCAGCAGGGCGGGTCAGCGTCCCCCTCCGCCGCCGCCTCCCCCGCCGCCGCCGGAGAATCCGCCGCCGAACGAACCACCGGACGAGCTTCCCCCGCCGCTGCCGCTACTGACGTAGACCGGTGTGGCGGCACGGGCGGCACTCGAGCTGAACCCGCGCAGCGATGACGAGAACGCCACGGCATTAAACGTTGATGAACCGACAAACCAATCCGGCGCCTCGGTTGCTTCGTACCGGACCGCCAGCTCGGAGGCCCACTGCTTTTCGACACCCCAGAGAACAGCCCACGGCAACAGCTTCTCGTATAGCTTCACGACCTGTCGTTCGTCGCCGATGTCGACGCGATCCGCGCCCTCTGGGGACTGCAGCATCCGGAATCGTTCGGCTTCCGCGAGGTCGAGGTAAACCTTGAGGCCCTTCACAAAGTCGCGCTGTTCAGCACCGGCGTCGGTCAGCGGGCGGGCCGGTAGTGCGCAGAGCGCAGCGATGATGATTCCTGAGATCGCGGGAAACAGGATGACCATCCCGGCAACGGATGGCACCGGGGAAGCGATCAGGTTGGCGACAAACAACAGCAGCGACAGTGCGCCGAGGGCCACCATCACCAGGAGGAGGGCAACGGGTGCCACCCAGCGGGGACGGGCCCGCCACCCGCGGGCGTTGACGTAGGCGCGGGTTGTCCCCACCACCTTTTTGAGTCTGGCTGCCAGCGCATTGTCAGTGGTGCCGAGGGTCTTTACGTCGCCGGGGACGGGAAACTTACCGAAGAGTGCGGTGAGCAGCGCCTGCTCCTGCTCGTCGACACCGTCGGCTTTCACAAACCGGACCGAGTATTTTTTTCCTTCGTCGGCCAGGCGCAGGTTTCCGCGTACGGCCAGGCTGACAAATTCTGCTGCGACGGCCGAGGCCGAACGGCCCACGAGGTCGCCGCCAACAAAGAGGTTGAACTCCTTGGGCACGCTGTACTGCGGCACGATGACGCCGCGTCCCTTGGCGTCGCGTCCGAGCCGAACCCGCGCGACGGCCGCCGCGATGGCGGTGAGCCCGGTGAGGATCATCAGGATCACCGGGAGCAGCGTGGCCCAGGCAGCGGGGGTCGGCGGCTCCGGCACCACAAAGGTTCCGGCGGTGAAGCCGATGGCGACGGTCACATTCTCGCCAGGACCAAGGTCTCTCGCCTCGGCACTGAAGAGGGGGCCAGCACCGTCGCTCGACTCGACGAGCTCACAGCCGAGGTCCTGTCCCTGCGCACCGACGTAGCACGCGGCGTTGCCCGAGAGTGAGTCCTGGAGCTCGGGATCGATGTGCACCCGGGCGTTCACCTGGCCGAACGGCTGGGAGAACCCGGTGCCATTGGTGTCCCAGTAGAACTCGTCCGAGGCGGTGTCGGCAAAATCACGCACCACGTTCTGTTGGGTATAGCTGATTGTGTAAGTTTGGCTGCCCCGCACATAGGCGTCGGTTCCGAGGGCGAGCTCGAGGAAACCGTTGCTGCGTGACTCCTCGAACGGAACATCCGTGCCGGAAGCATCCACCACCGACTCGACCGTCGCCTCGAGGGGGACGCCGTCGTAGTCATCGGGGATGGCCCGGATGATGCCGCGGTTCTGGTCGAAATCGGGGAACTGCGCGACCAGGGTCTCGACGGTGCGCAACTGCGAGGTGCCATCGGCGTCACGGCTGAGGTAGTAGTCCGCGTCGTAGGACGTGAACGTGAAGTCGTCAACATCTGCCGAGACTGCAGCGGTGACCAGCGCTCCCCGGGCCGGGGCATCCGCCGTCGCGGCAGCCACCGCCGGGGATGCCCCGGCAAGGGCCAACGCGCTGGCGAGGAGGAAAGTGGTGACTGCTGTACGGCTCTTCACGTCCCCGAGCCTAGCGACTCCCCCGTTTTGTTCGGGGATGCCGGCTGGCTCCGGACCGGCAGCGGAGGCTACTGCTTGGTCGTTTTTTCGATGCTCATCACCAGGATGACGCGGTCGGGGCTGTCGGGCGGCGCCTGCTGCCCCGCATTGCCGTACCGCTGTCCGAGGCGCACATAAAAAGCGCCTTCCGGATCCGGAACCACGTCGATGAGTGCGCCGCGTACCTCCAGGTAGGAGAACGGGTTGGCCGGGTCGATCACCGAGAGGCTCATCGAGGGGTTGTACTGGAGGTTGCGGAACTTGCCCCGCTTGCTGGTGTGGGTGAAGCGCAGCCTCTCGCCGTCGTATTCGAACCACATCGGGTTCACCTGCACGGTGTCGTCGGGGCGGATGGTGCCCAGGTGACCATAGTTCGGCTCGACAAGCAGGTGGGCGTAGTCGTCAGGGATTATCTGGCTCATGGTGGGGCAAACCACCCGCCGGCGCAAAGGATTCCCATTGCCGATGGTGGGATTCCCGCTCACTCTTCCCCAATGTCCTCATTCCAGAGTTCCGGATGTTCCGCGATAAAGGTCGTCATCAGGGCGGTGCACTCCGCGTCGTTGAGGACGATGACCTCAACACCGCGGGAGCGCAGGTAGTCCTCGCCGCCATAAAAAGTGCTGTTCTCGCCAATGATGACCCGGGGAATCTTGTACAGCAGGATGGCCCCGGTGCACATATCGCACGGTGACAGGGTGGTGACCATCGTGGCCCTGGCGTAGACAGCCGCCGGCAGGCGTCCGGCATTTTCGAGGCAGTTCGTCTCGCCGTGGTGGATGGCGCTTCCGCGCTGCACCCGCTGGTTGTGCCCGACCGCCAGTACCTCACCGTCGACGATGAGGGCGGCACCGATCGGCACCCCGCCCTCCGCCAGGCCTGCGCGCGCCTCGGCAAGGGCGACAGCCAGTTGTTCGTGGGTGGTGAGGGACATCATCATTTCCAATCTGTGGTGGAGCCGGAAAAATCGCACACGCGGTCAGGCGCGGCGGTATGCGCTCAGGTAGGCACCGGGATAACGCACACCACGACCCCAGATCGCCAGAGCCGAGATAACCACGAGGTACGGGAGGGCGATCATCAGTTCGTTCGGGACGGCGCTGAACATTGGGGTGATGGCCAGTTGGAGCTGGAGGGCATCGGTGAAACCGAACAGCAGGGCTCCGGCAACCACGGGCCACACTTTCCACCGTCCGAAGATCACCAGGGCGATACAGATCCAGCCCCGCCCGCTGACAATGTCGAGGGTGAAGGTGCCGAGGAGGCTGAGGGTGAGGAACGAACCGCCGAGTGCCATCAGTGCCGCGCCGAGCATCAGGGCGGCGTACCGCGTCGCGGCCACCGGGATGCCGGCAGCATCCGCCGCTTCGGGGTTCTCTCCCACCGCCCGCAGGCGCAATCCGAACCCGCTGCTGCGCAGCACCCACCACAGGGCGGGAGCCAGCAGAAGCAGGCCCACGTAGGTCATCGGGTATTGGGAGAACAGTCCGCTGCCGGCAAACCAGCGGTCGAATTTCGCGGTCACCTGCTGGGAGCCGCCGGAGAACAGCAGGCGGTTGGTGAAATCGCTTGCCGCGATCAACAGGAGGGTGGTACCGATGCCGGCAACGTGCTGGTTCACCCCGAGCGTCACCGTCAGCAGCGCCATCAGTGCTCCCGCTGCCACCCCGGCCAGAAGGGATGCTGCGAGCGCGAGGCTGAGGGAACCGCTGTACGCAGCTGTCACAAACCCCACAAACGCCCCGGCATACATGGTGCCCTCGATGCCGAGGTTCAGGATGCCCGCGCGTTCGTTGATGATCGCGCCGAGGGCCGCCCAGATGAGCGGGGTCGCCACCGTGAGGGTGGCCGCGAGGACGGCGATGAGGGGGAAATTCATCACTCGGCCTTTCTTCTGGTCCGGCCGCGGCGCCGGCGGCCGGTGAAGACCAGGCGGTAGCGACGGGCGGCAAGCAGGGCGACAACTGCCAGCAGCAGGGTGGAGCTGACGATCGATCCCATTTGTGTGGGCAGCTGCAGCACAATGGACGCGTTCTGGGCGCCAACGGCAATATCGCCGAGCAGGAGGGCGACCAGCAGGACGCCCCCGGCGGACAGGGCGCCGAGGGTCGCCACCACCACACCGGTGTACCCGTAACCGTTGGAGATGCTCGCGGTGAGTTGGTGCTGCACTCCGAGCACCTGGCTGGCGCCGCCGAGGCCGGCAACTCCCCCGGAAACCAGGGCACTTCGCCACTGCAGCGAGGTGACAGCGATGCCGGAGAACCTGGCGGCGTCCGGGGACTGGCCGGCGGCGCGTAACCGGAGCCCGAGTGGAGTGTGGGCCATCACGATCCAGGTGATCACGACAAGGACGATGGCGATACCGAAACCCCAGTGCACCCGGGATCCCGCAACAATCGCGGGCAGGTCGTAGCCGGCGCCGAAACGCTCCGAGTCGGGGAAGCCGGTATCCGGGTTCCGCCAGGGTCCGTTGAGCAGTCCCTGCACCAGCAGCAGTGCGACGGGATTTAGTAACAGGGTGGTGACAACTTCGTCGATATGGGCCCGACGTTTGAGCCATGCCGGCACAAGCGCCCATACAACCCCGCCGAGTGCCCCGGCCGCCAGGGCCAACGGGAGGGCGACGGCAGCGGGCAGCCCCGGCAGGTACAGTCCCGGCAGGGTTGCGGCGATGGTTCCGGCGAGGAACTGCCCCTCGGCGCCGATGTTGAAGTAGCCGACCCGAAACGCGATTGCGACGGCGAGGCCGGTGAAGACCAGGGGGGTGGCGGTCAGTAGTACCTCGCTGAGGCCGGTGAGGGTCGACAGTGGGGTGATGGTGTACCTGGTGTACGCGGCGAGGGGATTTGCGCCGGCCAGTCGGATCGGCCCGGCGGTGAGCAGCAGGGTGAGGGCGACGGCCAACAGCACGGCGACCGGTGTGAGCCAGCGTGACTCGCTTGCGCGCAGCAGCACCCTCATGAAGCGCTCCGGGAGGAGGGGTCCTGGTCGACAGGGTTCCCGGTGTGGCCGGTCATCAACAGCCCGAGCTGTTCGCGGGAGGCCGACGCAGCATCCACTTCACCAATGATGCCGCCGGAGAACAGCACCACGATGCGGTCGCAGATGCCGGTCAACTCGTCGAGGTCTTCCGAAACCAGCAACACACCCGCGCCACCGGCACGGAGGGCGCGCAGCTGGGAGTACACGTAGTCGCAGGCGCCCACGTCGAGGCCGCGGGTGGGCTGGGAGGCGACCAGCGCTGTCGGGCCGCGCGAGATCGCGCGGGCCAGCAGCACCTTCTGCATGTTGCCGCCGGACAGGCTGCTGATCGGGTCGGTGGGGTTGGCGCGGATGTCGAACCTGTCCATCAGGGTGCGCACATGCTGGCGGATTCGCCGACGGCTGAGGAACGGGCCGCGGCGGAACTGGTCGAGGTCTTCGAGGACAAGGTTCTGTTCCACGCTGAGGCCGGGCACAACGCTGCCGCGGCGGTCTTCGGTGAGACGGCCGAGCCCGGCGCGGATGCGTTCGGCCACACCGAGCGTGGTGATATCCGTGCCACCCACCGCAATGGTGCCGGTGGTGGCTGCGGTCATTCCACAGAGCACCGAGACGAGTTCTGTCTGTCCGTTGCCGGAGACGCCGGCGATGCCCACAATCTCCCCGGAGCGGACGGTGAGTGTGAGGTTGTCCAGCAGCGGCCGGGCAGCCCCCTTCAGGGTCACCCCGGTGATGTGCAGCGCGGTCGGGGCACCCGTGGCCGTGTCTGGAATAGTGGGGGTGGCTGCACCCTCGGGGATTGCTGTCGCGAAAGCATCCCCCGGCACCCCTGCTTCTGGATCGGCGAGCTCGCTGCCGATCAGTGCCGTGTCGGCGAGTTCCGTCCCCACCATCAGGGCGGCGATCTGGCGTGGCTGCAGCCCGGCGGCATCCACACTGGCGATCACGCGTCCGCGCCGCAGGATGCTGACCCGGTCGGCGATCTCAACAACCTCGTGCAGTTTGTGGGAGATAAAGATGACCCCCATCCCCTGGCGACTCAGGCGGCGGATGGAATCGAAAAGCAGTGCAACGTCCTGCGGGACGAGTACCGCGGTGGGTTCGTCGAGGATGAGTAGACGGCAGTCGTGGAACAACGCTTTCACGATCTCGACCCGCTGGCGCTCGCCGACCGACAGCGTCTCGACGATCGCGTCGGGATTGACGGCCACCCCGATGCGCTCGGCAGCGGCCAACACCCGACTGCGGGCATCTGCCCGGTTGATGCGTCCGATGCCCGCCGCCATCGCATCGGACGGGGACGACATCCTGGTGGGGACGCCGTCGATCAGGATTTCGCCGCTGTCGGCCTGGCTGAGCCCGAAGAGGATCCGGGTGAGGGTGCTTTTGCCTGCGCCGTTCTCGCCGAGCAGCGCGAGAACCTCCCCCGGGGCGACCCGCAGGGTGACGGAGTCATTGGCGACGACCGCGCCGAAGGTTTTGGTGATGCCGACCAGTTCGGCCAGCGGGGTCTCGGGCGCGGCGGCTCCCGGGGGTACCGCACCGTGCGCACTGACGCGCATTACTCGCCGACGGTGGTGGATCCGGCCGGCGCATCCTCGTTGATCGGGGTTTCGAAGCTGCCGTCGAGGATCTCAGACTGTCGTGCTTCCACAGCGGCCAGCAGGTCGGCGGGGATCTCGAAGTCTGTGGCCGTGTTTATCGGCGCGAGCGAGCTTCCCCCATTGGCCATAAACGAATACTCGGCGAGGTTGGATGCTGCGAAATCGCCAGCCTCGACATCGGCGACAATCGCCTCGACGGTGGGTTTCATATTCCACAGCAGGGAGGACACCACGTGCCCAGGGGCCTGCTGCTGCTGGTCGACCATCATGCCGAAGACCGGAAGGTCATTCTCTTCCGCTGCGGCGATGACGCCGTCACGTTCGGCGAACAACACGTCGGCTCCACCGGCGATTGCTGCTTCCGCGGCCTGTTTGGCTGTGGCCGGGTCAAAAAACGAGTTGATGAAAGAGACGGTTACCGTCACATCCGGGTTGGTCTCCTGCGCTCCCGCGATAAATGCGTTCACGATGCGGTTCACCTCGGGAATCGGCATGGCGCCGATAACGCCGATAGTGCCCGTCTGGCTGAGGCCGCCGGCGAGCATACCGGCGAGGTATGCCGGGTCCTGCATCCAGTTGTCGAAAACACTGAAATTGGGAGCCTGCTCGCTGCCACCGGATCCAAATGCGAAGGCCGTGTCCGGGAAGTCCGTGGCGACGGTGCGCACAGCCTCTTTTGCGGCGAACGCATCCCCAATGATCACGTCGGGCTCGGAGCTGGCGATGATGTCCCTGAGGGCCCGTTCCATCTCGTCGGCGGTGTGCAGGTTGTCGACGTGTTCGTAGCGGATGAGTCCGTCCTCCTCCGCGCTCTCCAACGCTGCGTGGATCGCGCCATCCCACGGCTCTTCGAGCGGGGTCGCGAATGCTCCGAAGACCAGCGGAAGCGCAGAGTCAGCCCCGTCGGAGGGTGCGGCAGGCTCGGCACCGGTGGTGCCGCCGCAGCCGGCGAGTACCAGGGCGGCCACTGCGGCGACACCCGCGGCGGCCACGGTGCGATGCAGGGAGCGGTGGGACGTGCCGGGGGTGCTGGTGCCTCGGAGCATCGGGGGCCTCTTTCGAGAGAGTCGCAGGTGTACGGATTCTCTGACCATAAGGCAGGTGTCCGCCCCGGCCCTAGGGGCATCCTGTCATTTCGAGCCCGTAAACACTGGACAGAGTGTCCACTTGGCTCGGTACTCTGGGGGTGTGCCCTTCTCGGTGAACGATTTTTTGGCCCTGCCCGTGCTTGCCGATGCCCGCCCCGAGGTCGCCGCCGGTCTCACCCTGGGTGAGCGCCCCGTCCGCTGGGTGCATTCGAGTGAGATATATGACATCTCGCCGCTCCTGAAGGGCGGCGAGGTGCTGCTGACAACCGGCCTCGGTCTGGTGGCGGTATCCGCCGATGCACGGCGCACCTACATCGCGGCCCTCGCCCGGCTCGGGGTCGCTGCCCTGGTGCTCGAACTCGGGCGCACCTTCGCCACCGTGCCGGTCGAGTTGGTGGATGAAGCCGAGCGCGCGGGCCTGCCCCTCATCCTGCTGCACGGGGTCGTCCCGTTCATCGAGATCACCGAGGCGGCCCACACCCGCATCCTGGGTCGCGAGCTCGAGCAACTGCGCGCCGGGGCGGCACTGCGTGACCGGTTGGTCCTGGCGCTCAGCCACAGCCGAGGAATCGCGGCGTTCGCCGGGGCGATCGCCGAGATGGCTGGCTGCCCGGTTGCCGTCTACTCCGCGGACGGGCACTTGGTCGCCGGCACGGCCGCCGACACCGCTGGTCCCGCCGGGACCCCCTCGGAAGTCGTAGCGACGATCACGGTGCTCGGAGAGCACTGGGGGCGGTTGGTGCTGCGCCCGCCCGGCGATCACGGGGAGGCCGAGCACAACCGGCTCGGTGTGCTGGCCGGGGCCGCCTCACCCCTGGTTGCCCTGGAAATCACCCGGTCGGGCGGGACCCCCGCCAGCCGGAGCCAGGCGGGCGCCGAACTGCTGCGCGACATGGTGACCGGGCGTTATGAGTCCACCGCGGACCTCTCCGCCCGTGCCCTCGGCGTCGGTATGCTGGTGCGGCCGGGCCAGAAGGCCCTGGCCATCTGCGTTCGAACGCGCAGCTCGAGCGCGGCATCCACCGGCACATCGGTGACGAGTGTCCTGATTGCCGCGAGGGCGGTCGCCACACGCCTCTACGGGACGGCCCTCATCGCCGAATACGACAATGATGTATTGCTCGGCGTGATCACCCGGCCGCGGGAGTTGCGCGCCACATTGGAGACGTTTGCCGACGAACTCGGCCGGGAACTGCGATCGACGCTCGGGGTTGGCGTTATCGTCAGCGCAGCGGCGGCGGTCGACGACGTGACCGCCCTGGTCGGCGCGTTCCCGAGTGCGCGGGACACCGCCAGGATGGCTCTGCGGCTGACCCCCTCCGCCACCGTGGTGCTTTCGGCCGACTTCGCCCTCTACCAGCTGCTGGTGTCGCTTGTGGAGGACGAGGTCCTCGAGCGCTTCGTCACCGCCCAACTCGGCGCGCTGCTCACCCACGATGCGAGAACCGGAGCCGGACTGGTGATGACCCTCGATGCGTACCTCGCCGCGGGGATGTCCAAAACCCGGACGGCGGAGACCCTCGGCATCCGGCGGCAAACCCTCTACGGGCGCCTCGAGCGGATCGCCACCCTGCTCGGCGGTCTCGACCTCGACAACCGCGAGCGGCGCACCGCGCTCGACCTCGCCCTCGTCAGCTGGCGGCTCCGCCTGTCGGCGACCCGTTCCCGGTAACGCGTCGGCTGCGCGGGGTGGGCCTGCAGCGGTGCGCTTCAGCGCCGCTTCAGGACCGATCCGGGACAATGCAACAAGGAAAGGCGAATTCGATGCGCGTGTTGGTAGTGGAAGATGAAAAACGCCTGGCCGAGGGGCTGCGCCGGGGGCTGGAGGCCGAGGGTTTCGCCGTCGACGTCGCGGCCACCGGCACTGACGGGTTGTGGATGGCGCGGGAGCAGGAATACTCGGTCATCCTTCTCGACATTATGCTGCCCGGAATCAGCGGCTACCGAATCTGCGAGACGCTCCGCACCGAACAGAACTGGACCCCGATCCTGATGCTCACGGCCAAGGACGGCGAGTGGGACCAGGTCGAAGCCCTCGATACCGGCGCAGACGACTACCTCACCAAACCGTTCTCCTTCGCAATCCTGCTGGCGCGGATCCGCGCCCTGGTGCGACGCGGCGCTGGAGAGCGCCCGACCGTGCTCGAGGCCGGGGATGTCCGCCTCGACCCCGCCTCCAAAACCCTCTGGCGCGGCGCAACCGTGATCGAGACCACCGCCCGCGAATTCGCGGTTCTGGAGTACCTGATGCGCCGAAAAGGCGACGTGGTCTCCAAAAGGGAGGTGCTCGACAACGTCTGGGATTTCGATTTTGAAGGCGATCCAAACATTGTCGAGGTGTATGTCGGCCACCTGCGCAACAAACTCGACCGTCCTTTCGGCCGGTCGGCGATCGAAACCCTGCGCGGTGCCGGCTACCGCTTGGCGACCAACGGTGGTTGAGCAGGCACGCCGCTTCCGGCTTTCCCCCGTCGGACGACCCGCAACACTCCGCTCACGCATCACCGTCGCGGCGGTGATCGCGGTCGGTGTCGCCCTCGTTTTCGGCGCGCTCGTATTCCTGCTGCTGCTGCGCACCGCACTGACCGACGGTGTGCGCGCCTCGGCAGAGCGCGACGCCGCCAGCATCGTCCAGGAGATCGAAACCTCCGGGCTGGCGTCCCTGTCGGATGAGGGCGATGACGATGAGCTCTTCCAGGTCGTCGATGAATCGGGGCGGGTCCTCGCCGCGAGTGAAACTGCCGAAGGACTCGGGATGCTGCTTGCCCCGGGTGCCGACGACGGGGGCACCGTCCGCATCGTTGACGAAGACGCCACATTTGTGCTGGAGCCCGACGATGTCGACACCGATTTCGGAGACAATTCCGTCTCCGGTGCGACCTCCGGGGAACTGACCGTTATCGCCGGACGCAGCACAGAAGAGGTGTCGGACACCCTTGGCACGGTGGTGCCGTTGGTGATCGCAGCCGTTGTCCTGCTGCTCGCCCTACTGGCGGCGACCACGTGGTTTGTGGTTGGGCGCGCCCTGCGGCCGGTCGACGGGATGCGGCGTGAGGTCGACGCTGTCTCGGCGACGAACCTCGACCGCCGTGTTGCCGACCCGGGTAGCGATGATGAACTCGGCCGACTCGCCCAGACCATGAACCGGATGCTTGATCGCCTTGACGAATCGCAGAAATCACAGCGCCGGTTCATCTCGGATGCCTCCCACGAACTGAAGTCACCCCTGGCATCCCTCCGCCAGTACGCCGAGGTCGCGAGGCTCTATCCCGACCGGGTCACCGCCGCTGATCTCTCAGACGCGGTCCTCGACGAGGGTGCCCGTCTCGAGCGACTGGTGCAGAACATGCTGGTGCTCGCGCACGCCGACGAACATTCCCTCGCGGTTACCCGCCACCCCGTCGACCTCGACGACCTGCTGCTGGCTGAGGCAGCCCGGCTGCGGGCATCCACCGATGTGACCATCGATTCCTCCGGGATCGGCGCCGGCCGGGTGCTCGGCGACTCCTCGCTCCTCGCGCAGGTTGTGCGCAACCTTGCGGACAACGGGGCGCGCCATGCCACCGGGCGGCTCGCTCTTGCCCTGTCGGAGGCTGGCACAATGGTGACGCTCTTGATCGACGACGACGGGCCGGGAATCGATAAAGCGGATCGCGAACGGGTTTTCGACCGGTTTGTGCGCCTGGACGATGCCCGCGCCCGCGAGGCCGGCGGCAGCGGACTCGGCTTGGCCATCGTGCGGGAGATTGTGGTCGCCCACGGCGGAAGTGTGCGTCTCGGGGACAGCTCCCTCGGGGGTGCCCGCGTCGAGATTCGCCTGCCGGCAGCAGCCGATCCCGCCCAGTGATCTTTTCCTGAAGAGCTCTTCAGGATCCTTCAGGATCACTTCAGCAGGCGCCGGACACACTGGTCCCAAGTAACCCGAGGAGAACACCCATCATGCAGAAAAAAACACTCTGGATCAGCGGCGCAGCCGTTGCCGCCGTCCTGGTCATCGGTGCGGCGACCGTCGCCATAGCGGACCCATTCGACAACGACGCGGACGGCCAGCGCCTGACCGGCCAAACCCTTGAGCAGGCCAGCGACGCCGCCCTCGCCGAGGTCGGCCAGGGCACCGTACGGGAAGCGGAAACCAGTGACGACCTCGACCACGCCTACGAGGTCGAGGTTCGCCTCGACAACGGCGGCGAGGCAACCGTGGCCCTCGATGAGTCGTTCGCCGTCGTCTGGGTTGACGCCGACAACGACAGGTCAAACACCACCGGAAGCACCGCCGGCGCAGGCGCCTCCACCGCGAGCCCAACGACTTCCAGCGCACCGAGCGCCCCCGGCGTCGACGCGGATGACGTCCCGCTGACCGAGGCCGAGCGCGCCAGCGCAACGGCGGCAGCGATCGCGGCGGTGGGCGAGGGCACCATCACCGACCTCGACCGCAGTGACGACGCCGACCACGCCTTTGAGGTCGAGGTCACCTTCGCCGACGGTCGCGACGTGGATGTTGAGCTTGCCGCCGACTTCTCCGTGGTGAAGATCGATGACGATTCGGTTCCCGCCGCCCAGTAGCATCCCGCACCGGCTACAGCGCCGAAACGGCCCGTCACGAGTATTTCGTGCCGGGCCGTTCGTGCGTGCGGTGGGCTGCTTTCAGCCGCGCGGACGGAGCCCGAATTTGTTTTCCGGGTCGAGTTTGCCGAGAACGCGCTGCATTACCCGATCGAGGTCGGCGATATCCGTCTCGTCCAGCGCGTCGATCACGTTCGCGCGTACCGTCTCGACGTGGCCGGGCGCTGTTGCAACAACCTTGTTGTAGCCCTCGCCGGTCAGGGTGGCGTTTGTCGCCCGGCGATCTTCCGGGCAGGGAGTGCGCTCGAGGTAACCGCGTGCCTCGAGCCGGGATGCCACATGGGACAGACGGGGAAGCGTCGAATTGGTCGCCGAGGCGAGGGCGGTCATCCGCAGGGTCTGGCCGGGTGCTTCCGACAGCATCGCCAGCGTGAAGTACTCGAAATGGGTCAGTCCGGCATCGCGCTGCAGCTGGCCGTCGAGTACTCCCGGGAGGAGTTCGACAACGGCGACCATTTTTTTCCACGCGTCCAACTGTTCGGGTTCCAGCCAGCGCTCAGTGTTCATCTCCCCATCCTACCAATACTTGATGTGACAACTAAACTGCCGTGGCCCGGCTGCGAGAACCTTCTCAATTGCTTGACCAACGTCGTTGAAATCGCGCACCGCCAGCGATACGCCCGTCGTCCGGCCCCATGCTTGTGGATGCTGGATTGCCCGGGCACGCACGTGACATTGAAGCATCTAGACTCCTCCGGGGGCCGGTGCTGCCGGCGAAAAGCATCCGGGACCAGCCGATTCGCTCTCGCCGACCAGCCGTGGCTGCTGTGCTCCAGACGCGGGAGCGGTCCCCAACACACCGGGGTGTGGGGCTTCTCCCGCGCCGCACCCGCGCGCAGGTTACGACACGCAATGTATTGAATCCAGCCCTTGCCGGGTGCCCCCTCTTTCCGTTGGCTTGAGTCGCGGCTCTCCGGCTTTTCCTGCGGAGCGCGGCGCACATCGTGAGGGGTTCCGAAATGACATCTGAACAGCGCCGCTGGGCAGCAGCACGGCCCGTACATTTGACCATCGTCTCGACGTCGCGCCCGCGGCGCTGCGGCATTGCCTCCTACACCGCCGACGTGGTGTCGTCCCTTGAGGCGGTGGCCCCGAACTGGCATATCGATGTTTGCGCCCTCGATCGTGACGGGATGAAATATGACGACCGGGTCTCTGTTGTTATCGCCGAAGCGGTGCGTGCCGACTACCGGGAAGCCGCGGACGAACTGCTCGATCGTGGCACGGAGCTCGTCCTCATCCAGCACGAATACGGCATCTTCGGTGGGGCGGACGGCTCCTACCTCCTCGATTTCACCGACCGACTCGTCGAGATCGGACTTCCCTACGTGGTGACCCTGCACACGGTGCTCAGCCATCCGAGCAGCGGCCAGGACACCGTCCTGCTCAGGATGTGCCAGGGCGCCGCCCTCGTCACCGTCTTCACCCCCACGGCCCGCCAACTCGTCATCGACGCCGGCGTCATCGACGGCGCCCGGGTTGTTGTCGCCGAGCACGGTGCGCCCGAGGTGTTGCGGGCACCCTCTGCCGGACTCGGCGTCGGTCCCGCTGTCACCGAGACACTGCGCGACATCTCCGGCTCGATCATTCTCTGCACTTTCGGTTTGATCAGCCCAGGGAAGGGACTTGAGGTCGCCCTCGCCTCGCTCCCCGCACTCGTCGCCAAACATCCCAGGCTTATCTACCTGATTGCCGGCGCGACCCATCCGGAGGTCGCCCGTACCTCGGGCGAACGCTACCGGGACTCCCTGGCCGCACTCTCCCGGGAACTGGGGGTGCAGGAACACGTGCGGTTCCTCGACGCCTTCCTCAGCGACGCCGAACTTGCCAGGCTGCTGGCACGGACGGATGTCTACGTGACCCCGTACCTTTCGACGGAACAGTCCAGTTCAGGCACGCTGACCTTCGCCCTTGCGGCAGGCTGCCCGGTGGTGTCGACCGATTACCAGTACGCCCTGAACCTGCTGGCAGCCCCCGAGGGTGGGGATGCGCCGGGATTGCTGGTCCCCGCCGGAGACGCTGTCGCGCTCACCGGTGCTCTCTCCCGGCTGCTCGACGACCCGGCGCTCCTGGAGCGCACACGGCGCGCGGCGGATGCGCGCGGCTCGACCCTCACCTGGCCGGCCGTCGCCGAACTGCTCGCCAGGACGCTTGCCCCCCTTGCCCCCTCCCGCCGGTCACAACGGGCGCGCGCCCACCCCCTGGTTGTTGACCACCTCGAACGGCTGGTGGAGCGCGGTGGCATGCTCCAATTCTCCCAACGGGATACCCCCGACCACAGCTCCGGCTATTGTGTTGACGACGTGGCACGCCTGGCGATCGTGGCGGCGGCGCTCTGCGAGCGGCGGGGCCGTGCCGGTGCGGATGCGCGGGACTGGTTGGCAGTGTCCCTGAAATTCCTCGAAGAGGCCGTCGGAGAGCACGGGATGCATAACCTGCGGTCCCGCGGCGGGACCTGGCAGGACAACCCACACCTCGGCGACCACGTCGGGCGCACCATCTGGGGCCTCGGCGCCGTGACGGCAAGCCGGGCTCCCGGGCCGATGCGGCGCCGCGCCGAGATCCTGCTCGAGAGTCTCCTCCCCCTCGCCTCCGACACCCCGCACCTGCGCTCCAGCGCCTACGCCGCACTCGGCCTTGCCCGGGTTTCCGCGCACCCCACCAGGCAGACCATCACCCGGGAGAGCGAGAAAATCGTCGCGCTGCGGGCCGTCGCGGCAACATTGGACGCGGCACTGGCCTCCGGTACCGCCGACTGGCCGTGGTTCGAAAACCAGCTCAGGTACGACAACGCCCGGCTTCCCCAGGCGCTGCTGGTGGCGGGATCCGCACTCGGCGACGCCCCGATGGTCCAGCGTGCACTCGATGCCCTGGACTGGTACCTCGCGCAGGTCGCACTCACCGGGGAGAACCCCGTGCTGCACACCGTGGGCAACCTGTGGCGTTCGCCCGGTGACGGTGACGCGGAATCCCCCAACGACCCCGATGCGGAAGGTGATGAACAACCGCTGGATGCTGCGGCCGTTGTCGAGGCCCTCGTCGACGCGTGGCGAGTCACCAGGAGTCCCCGGTACGCCCGGTTGGCCCGGCAGGCCTTTGGCTGGTTCGACGGGCGCAACCGTTCGGGTATCCGTCTCTACGATCCCCATTCTGGCGGCGTCTTCGACGGCCTGCACAGCGACCACGCCAACGCGAACATGGGCGCCGAATCCACCCTCGCCTACTACCAGGCCCTGTTCGCCCTCGTTGACGCCGGACTGATCGCCCTGTCCGAATGGCCGGGCCGCCAGCTCAGTGACCGCCGGTCGCGGCAGCGGCGCATTCGTGGGATTGATGCAGACACCCGGGTGCCGTCCACTCTCGATTCCGACGAAGACGTTGCGCAACCGGATGTTGTCCCTGCGGCCACACCGGCGACCATCCGCCGAACCGCTGGAACATGAAGATAGCCCTGCTCGGGCCCATTGCCTGGCGAACCCCGCCGCGCGCGTACGGACCCTGGGAGCAGGTGGTGTCCCTGCTCTCCGAGGGCCTCACCGCCCGCGGCATCGACGTCACCGTGTTTGCGAGCCTCGATTCGCAAACCTCGGCGCGGCTCGACGGGGTCATCCCCCACCCCTATGCGGAAACCCCGAACGTCGACGGGCGTATCTGGGAATCCCTGCACGTCGCCCACTGCCTGGCCCAGAGCGGCAAGTTCGACCTGGTGCACAACAATGTGGACTGGCTGCCCCTCGCTTTTGCTGAGAGTTGGCAGGCGCCGCTGCTCACCACCGTGCACGGTTTTTCCGGACCGCGGATCCTGCCGGCATACCAACATGCCGCAGACCACGGTGCACAGTTCGTCTCAATCTCCGACTCCGACCGGGCCGAGGGGCTTCCGTACCTCGCAACGATCCATCACGGCATCGAGACGCACCGGTTCCCGCTGGTGACCGCCCCGGAGGACTACCTCCTGGCATTCGGTCGTATCCATCCGGACAAAGGAACGGCCGAGGCCATCGACATCGCCCAGCAGTCGTCCCGCCGGCTGATCATCTGCGGCCCCGTGCATGACGCACACTACTTCGACACGAAGGTTCAACCGCGGGTTGATGGTAAGAGCGTGTGTTACCTCGGCAATGTGGGGCCGACAGAGCGATCGCGACTTCTTGGCGGAGCATCCGCGCTTCTGCACCCGATAAGTTTTGCTGAACCGTTCGGCCTCTCCGTGGTGGAGGCGATGATGTGTGGAACGCCGGTGATCGCGTACCCGCTTGGATCGATGCCGGAACTGATCACCTCCGGGGTCGATGGTTACCTGGTTCCTGATCTGGATGCCGCGGTGCGGGCCGTTGCGCTGCTCGACCGGTTGGATCGCCGACGGATCTCCGAATCCGCCCGGGCACGATTCTCCGCCGACCGGATGGTGGAGGAGTACCTTGCCGTGTACTCGGCGATGCTGGAGATGCCGGTTGCCGCGAACGCGCCGCGTCAGTTGTCGCGTGAGGCCTGGTAGACCGCCAGGGACACAGAGGCGGCCGTGAGAAGCGGAACCGCGACCCCGAGCTGGTTAGCGCGATCGACCGCGTCACCGAGGATTTGGTCGGCTTCGACCGGGTTGCCCTGGACGAGGTCGCGGTACATCGACGTTGTGAATCCGGAGCCCGCCTGTGTGAGGGTCCCGCGGATCGAGGAGAGCCGCTCGTCGTCGGGAGTGATTCCCGCGGCAGTCGCCAGCGCCACGAATTCGGACACAATCGCCAGGGCCGTGTGGGTTCCGCCGGGTACCGCAACGATCTCCCCGACGGGCGCTCGAAGCAGACAGGTTAACGCTCCCCCTGATCCAAGCACAATCCACTTTTGCCAGAGATCCCGTTCGATGTCGCGCGACAAAGTTGCGCTGAACCCGGCGTCACTGAGAGCAGCGTCCAGGGCGGTAATTCGTGTGTCGTCCGGCGCAATCGTGCCGCCGGCCAGAGCTCCATAGGTCAGGCCAGCCCCGCCGAAGAGCTGCCTGATGCTGCCGTCACCCTGGAGGGTAGTGGAGACCATGGCGAGGCCACCGAGAACGTGGTCGCGGCCGAAGCGCTCGCTGAGCAGGTCGATGTGTTTCATCCCGTTGAGAACGGGCAGCACCAGGGTGCGTGGCCCGATGGCCGCCGCAATGTCATCGAGGGCACCTGCCAGGGCGAAAGCCTTGACGGTGATAATTACCACGTCCCAGGACTCCCCCGTGCCAGCCTCGCGCCGGGCGACAAGCTCCGCGGCGGTCACGGTCGGCGCGACCGTGTTGCTGTCCCCGGACGGGGTGTGCAGCACAAGGCCGTTCCGCTCGAGCTGGGTTGCCCGTGCCTGGCGCACCAGGAATGTCACGTCCCGTCCGGCCAACAGGAGTTTCGCTCCAAAGAATCCGCCGACGGCGCCGGCGCCGACTATCAGGATGCGTGGCTGGGTCATGCGGTGTCCTCCTGGGGGTGCTGGTTCTCCCCCACGCTAGCGGTCCGGCACCCCTTCACGGTGAGATGTGTCGTCCTTGGTCCCTGCTGCGATCCGTCCGTACGGTGCACCCACCGCGATCGCGGACCACAATGGAGCATGGACTCCTTCGTTCTCACGGCCCGTGCCTTGCTTTTCGACATGGACGGCACCCTCGTCGATTCGACAGCGGTCGTGGAGAGTGTGTGGTCACGGTTTGCGCAGCGGCACGGCATCGACGTGCAGGAAATCCTGAAAACCTCCCACGGCAAACAGATGAAGGACACTATCGCGGCATGGGGGCCCGCCGGGGTGGACGTATCCCTCGAGTCGAGCGACCTCGCCGCATTCGAGATCACGCAGAACGATGGGGTGATCGAAGTGGGCGGCGCCGCGGACTTCGCGAACGCCCTGCCGCGGGACGCCCTCGCGCTAGTGACCTCGGCGCCTCTGGCCCTTGCGGAGGTTCGAATGGCTGTCGCCGGCGTCGACCTCCCGGTCGTGGTGGTCAGCGCCGACGATATTCCCCGTGGCAAGCCACACCCCGACTGTTACCTGCGTGCCGCCGAACTCCTGGGGGTTGATCCTGCCGACGCGATCGTGTTCGAAGATGCTGATGCGGGGATCGCCGCCGGCCTCGCTGCCGGGATGCGGACCATCGTTGTGGGGAACCTGCGAAGCGAACTCACCCGAGGGCTGCCGCGCATCCGCGACTACCGTGAGGTAACTGCCACAACCAGCGTTGACGAACATGGTCGCAGGCAACTGGTCCTCACGCTGCCAGCCGCCGCCGACGACAACTGCTGAGCCGACGCTTCGGTTGCGGCGTGCGGTCGCCCAGGAAAGTTTTTACTCCGCCGCGGCATCCTCTTCCGCCGGCCGGAACCACGGCGGGTAGACGGCGACCTTGGTGCGGTACTGGGCATCCGCGAGGATCGACTTGACCGCGTCGCGGCTCCTGTCGTTCGCCACTCCGATCAGGGTGAGCAATTCGATCGGGAATGAATCCTCGACCAGTAGCTCGGCGTTGAGGATCGAATCGCCGTCCGTGTCCGCACGCAATTTGCGCAGCATCCGCTCCACCGGCGCGCGGGTGGCGGCGAACGTTGCGAGCGGGTGGGCAGCATCGCGGTCGCTCGCCACAATGCTGGCGCGGGCGGAATCCTCGGTGCCGGCGTGCAGGTCAATGACCTGTTTGACCGTGCTGACCAGCATCACGAAGTCGGATGCCGCCGCACGCGCGACCGAGGCCGACAGGCGCGGGTCCCCGGCGCCGACCACAACGGACTCCCAGAGGCTGGACTTGGGCGAGAGGGCGAATGGCACATAGGAGGCGACGGTGGTGTCGACCTCGTCGGTGACAGCAATGGCGCGACGTGCTTCACGAGCTTCGGGCGACGAAATGTCGACGGTGGGACGGGCGCCCCAGCTCTCGCTCAGGTCGGCATAAATGTTGCCGCTTTCGAGGATGGACGCAAGGTTGTCGACGTGGGTCACGTGGTAGATGCGCTGCACCCCGACGTCATCGATGGGGCCGCGAAGTGAGCTGGCAGTGGAGGAGATTCGCTTGCCGATGGTGCGACCGGCCGGCTGCGGGCGGCTCACCTGGCGGGCACGGGAAGCCGCCGGGGCCTTGACCACAACGGGGGCCTCCGGTGTCGGGCGCGGGCTGCAGGAATCGCATCGCTGCAGCTCGAGTCCGTGGATACATTCGTCGCTCAAGGTGAAACCTTTCTATGGGTGGCACCGAGTCCCTGTCCGCGCGCAGGTTCGGACACCACCTGACCACGTTACGGTGAATTTTGTGTGTCCGATTACCGAGGTAGCGCTGTATTTTCACCCTATTTTGGCAAAGTGCCTGTCTGAGGCCGTATTCACTGCACTCTTGCGCCCGAGAAGGACTTTCCCCAATACGACGGCGCGCGGGTTATGCGCCTGCGGCCAGCAGTGGTGATCCCCCCTCGGCTAGCCTGAATCAATGAGCATCCTGCCGCCCTCTGCCCCGAAAAAACCGTTTACCAGACAGCACCACGGTGACGTTTTTATCGATAATTACGAATGGATGCGCGAGAAGGAAAGTCCAGAACTGCTTGGACACCTCGCCGCGGAGAATGCGTACACCGACCAGCAGACCGAAACACTGGAACCGCTGCGCCAGAGCCTGTTCGAGGAGATTAAAGCCCACACCCAGGAGACCGATCTCAGCGTGCCGGTGCGCGAGGGCGGCTGGTGGTACTACTCGCGGACCGTCGAGGGCAAACAGTATGGCATCCACTGCCGTGCCCCGATCTCGGGCCCCGATGACTGGACTCCCCCGCGACTGGCCGCGGTGACCAGCACGTCGGAGAGCGGCCCGGCCGCTGGTACCAGCGGCGCCACCCTTCCCGGTGAGCAGGTCATTCTCGACGACAACATCGAAGCCGAGTCGCACGAGTTCTACTCGCTCGGCAGTTTTGACACCAGCGCCGACGGCAGCATCCTGCTCTATGCGGTTGATATCCTCGGCGACGAACGGTACACCCTGAGACTGCGGGACCTCTCCACCGGTATCGACCTCGCCGATGTCATCCCGAACACGTCCTCCGGGGCCCTTCTGGATGTGAGTGGTCGCTACGTTTTCTACACCACCATGGACGATTCGTGGCGTCCTGACACTGTCTGGCGGCACACCATTGGCAGCGCCGCGGCCGAGGACGTTGTTGTCTTCCAGGAGCCGGATGAACGCTATTGGGTTGGGGTGGGGATGACCCGCAGTCGCCGGTACCTCGTTATCGACGTTGGTTCCAAAATCACCAGCGAAACGCTGATCCTGAATTCCGAAACGCCCGTGGAGCCGTTCTCCGTAGTGTGGCCTCGCCGCGAGGGCGTGGAGTACTCCGTCGAACATGCACTCATCGATGGGGAAGACCGCCTGCTGATTGTGCACAACGATGGGGCGCTGGACTTCGAAGTTGTCGACGTTCCCGCCGGGAACCCCCAGGCGGAGCCACGACTGGTAGTGCAGCATTCTCCCGGCATCCGCATTGAGAGCATCGACGCGTTTGCGGGCCACCTGGTGCTTGAGTACCGCAGGGATGCCCTGTCCCGGGTCGCAGTCGCCGAGCTTTTCAGTGCCTCGGCATCGCCTGCCATCGGCCCGAGGCCTACTCCAGACGATGCATCCGCCGTTCTGAACACCATCGATGGCGCAGACCGTCCCGAGGGCCTTGGCATGTGGAACGAGCTCTCCTTCGACGAAGAGTTGTTCTCTGTAGGCGCTGCGGGCAATCCTGAGTGGGAACAGCCAACGGTGCGGCTGTACTACACCAGCTTCATTACCCCGTCGACGGTCTTCAACCACACGGTAGCCACGGGCGAGCGCGTGGTACTAAAACAGCAGCCGGTCCGCGACTATGAGCCGGGCCTGCTTACCCAGAAGCGGGAGTGGGCGACTGCCGCCGACGGTGCGCGAATCCCCATCTCCCTGGTTTACCGCGCCGACCTGGTGACCCCAGGTACTGCGGCACCCACCCTGCTCTACGGGTATGGCTCGTACGAGCACAGCGTCGACCCCGGCTTCTCCATCGCCAGGATCAGCTTGCTCCAGCGCGGGGTCATTTTCGCCGTCGCTCACGTCCGTGGCGGTGGTGAACTGGGCCGACACTGGTACGAAGACGGTAAAACCACTACCAAAACCAATACCTTCACCGATTTTGTGAGCGTTGCCCGGCACCTCAGTGACACCGGTTGGACCTCCCCTGATCGCTTAGTCGCCGAGGGCGGCAGTGCCGGCGGCCTCCTTGTCGGAGCGGTGGCGAACCTGGCGCCCGAGACATTCGCTGGGATTCTCGCGGTGGTGCCCTTCGTTGATCCGTTGACGTCGATCCTCGATCCGGACCTGCCGCTGACGGTGATCGAATGGGACGAGTGGGGTGACCCGCTGCACAACGCGGAGGTCTACCGGCTAATGAAGTCGTATTCGCCCTACGAGAACGTACGCGAGGTCGCTTACCCGAATATTCTTGCCGTGACCAGCCTGAACGACACCCGCGTTCTCTATGTCGAGCCGGCGAAATGGGTTGCTCGGCTTCGCGAAGTCGGTGCCCCGGTGTTACTGCGCACGGAGATGAGCGCGGGCCACGGCGGGGTCAGCGGTCGATACGAGTCCTGGCACAAAAAAGCGTTCGAGTATGCCTGGGTGCTCCGGCAGCTTGGTCTGTCTTGAGTTCTTTCGCGTAGCCGAGCATCGCAGAGTACGACGACGCGACGTGAGTTTCCACCCCTTGTTCGTTATTTCGAAGTCTCGTTGGCTTGTGCACATCCAAGGAACAGGAGCACACCGTGAGCGACACCAACTTCTCCCCCAGCTTCGATGAAACCGGCGGTGTGACCGACGGTGTTGATGAACTTGCGCTGCGCCGCGCTGCCAGCCGAAAAGGACCGACTGCCAGTGAGGAAGTCGTTCTCGATGACGGGCTTGACGAACTCGTCAACGACGAACTCGACGAGGAAGATGAAGAGGAAGACGACGATGTTGTTGGAGACGAAATCTACTTCGACGACGAAGATGACGATGGTCTCACCGTCCTCGACGAATCTCCGTATGACGACTACGACGATGCAGCGATTTTGGATGACGACATCAATGACCCCAATGTCGAGCCGAGTTTTGTCGAGGA
>Ga0247735_1000089_pt1 | contig 49505 bp, 37 predicted proteins | sample UWRJL178409R2_FD_180934 | JGI IMG/M metagenome (GOLD analysis project Ga0247735, IMG submission 180934) | Plant litter microbial communities from Arlington Agricultural Research Station in Wisconsin, United States - UWRJ-L178-409R-2 | ecosystem: Environmental > Terrestrial > Plant litter >... | reverse complement strand
AGGCTCTAGGCCTTAGGAGCTCAACAGCTTCCCACTCTCCCTCGATGATCAGTCGAGAACTATGGCGCGATGAAGCACCAGAGTCGAGATACAAGGAGCTCACGAGCACCGCGAGGCAGCGATAGCGTTTCACCTGATGCACCGCCATCGCGGCCTCGCGGTGCTTCTGCGCTCCTACAAGGAAAGCATTCCGACTCAGATCATTTACCGCCTTCGATTACTCGCCGAAACAAATTCTTACATCTGTAATGAGAATTAAAGCTGTAAGTATTTCATTCTCATTCGTCTTAGTTAGGATGCAGCAGTTGCGTTGCCCACAGTCACGCCTGCTTTTGCGTGGACACAAGCCCAAGCGTTCATTGGGTTGCTCCAAACCGTGAATCGAGACCGTTCCCCCATGTCGAAGAAATCCCGTTCAAAAATCTGGTTTCTGGTCCACAGCTGGCTGGCGTTGCCTATCTGGTTCTTTGTGCTGATCGTCTGCTTTACCGGCACCCTGGCCGTGGTCAGCAAGGAAATCATGTGGCTGGTCAACCCGGAGATGCGCGCCAACCCGCCCAGCACGGATGCGCCGCGCATGAGCTTTGAGCAGGTCAAGCAGACGATCCTGAGCAAGGACCCGCACCTGATCGTCAACCGGATTTCCGAGCCGGACGGCGATTACTTCGCCCTGAATGTACGGGTCACTTACCCCGGTGGTCGCGCGGTGACGGCCTACGCCAACCCCTACACCGGCGTAATGCAGGGCATTGCGCCATCCTTCGACTTCCCCGCATTCACCCGAGCCCTGCACGGCTGGTGGCTGGTGCCGTTCACCAACGGTTTCTCCTGGGGCTGGTACATGGTCTCGATGCTGAGTATTCCGCTGCTGGCTTCATTAGTGACAGGGCTGGTGGTCTACAAGAAATTCTGGAAAGGCTTTTTCAAACCGACGCTGCGCTTGAACCAGGGCGCGCGGATTTTCTGGGGGGATTTTCACCGGCTCAGCGGTATCTGGTCGATATGGTTCATCGCGGTGATTTCCATCACCGGCATGTGGTTCCTGATCCAGGCGATTCTCTTCGACAACCAGATCACGATTTCCAGCCAGTCGCCCATCGCCTCAGTGATTCCACATGCCAGCGTGCCGTTGACCGCTGACGGCAGGCCGGCGCCGATGATCAGCCTGGACCGGGCCGCCGATATCGTCCGGGAGAAAATCCCCGGCCTGGAGCCGAGCATGATCACTGCGCCGCTCAATGCCTACAGCAACATCAGCGTCATGGGCCGCAGCTGGTACCCGCTGATGTTCCAGAGCGCAGAAATCAACCCGTACAGCGGTGAACTTGCCACCTCCCACCTGCTGTCGGACCGCTCGGCCCTGGAGTTCGTCACCGAATCAATGCGACCGCTGCACACCGGCGACTTCGGTGGCATCTGGATCAAGCTGATCTGGACGTTCTTCGCGCTGATCCTGAGCATGATGGTCCTCAGCGGCTTGTTGATCTGGACCAAACGCACCACTCAGGCAACCCTCAACGCCCTCAAGCGCAACCATAAAGCCGACGCCAGACACAACGAGCGCCAGACTGCACATCTGCCCACCGAAACAGCGGAGACCACCCTGTGAACAAGGCCGCTACTGTCACACCGCCTTCAAAGCTCAGTCGCTTTTGGTACAAGTGGCGCTTCCACCTCAACATTCTGTTGTTGCTGATACCGCTGGGGTTCATGCCCAAGTACTTCTCAGATATGGCGCTGTTTCGCGGTGATGCTGGTCTCGGTCAGCGTGAGATCGGCGAAGTTCAGGTCGGGCCATGGAGCATTCGTCTGGCCGAATTACGCAACAGCGCGCCGATGCTCGACGGAGCTTCGGGCTATATGAAGACCTTCAACGCCGCGCTGTGCACCGAGTGCGCGGACCGGGTCAAGGCGACTTACCTGCGCATCGGCAAACCCCGCAGCCTGCGTGCCGCCGGGGTGATCTTTTTCGGCTCGCCCTATCGCATGGGCGCGTTCATGCAGATCCCTGAACGAACCGATCCTGATGCCGACCTGTGGATCACCATGGAAGGTTGGGACGGCTCCATGCATCAGGCTTCCATCCCTTTGTCACAGGCCTCCCCCGCCACGGTCGCCTGGCTGAAAACCCAAGGAGTCAAACCATGACCAGCAGACTTTATCTTCGCCGGCTGGGCACATCCGTGCTGTTCCTGCTCGGCGCAGGCCTGAGCAGCGCTGCCCTGGCGCACAACCCGATGTGCGAATGCAAACAGATCGAGAATGAACAGATCCGCTGCACCGGTGGTTTTTCCGATGGCAGCGGCGCACCGGGAGTCACCCTGGACGTGATCGGCTACGACGAGACCATCCTGGTACCCGGCAAACTGGGCGAAGACTCGACAGTAACCTTCAAGAAACCCGCCTCTGAGTTCTATGTGCTGTTTGACGCAGGTCCCGGCCACGTGGTGGAAATCGACCAAGCGGATATCCAGGCCCCATGAGCACGCCCACTGTTCAGATCGTCCGCCCCGCGGGTGCCGGGCATGAAACTCTCTACGTGTTGCTGCTCTGCGCGGTGATTCTGCTGGTCGCCGCGGCCGTCGTCGGTCTGCACGGTCAAAGCCAGGACGTGCAAAGCGTTGCCGCCCACCAACTGGACGCCCGTCGTGACCTGACTGCCTCCGAGCAAGGTATCTATGCGGATCTGCGGGTGACCCTGGATGAAATCCACTTGCTCGCCCCGGAACAGCAAACCCCGGTGACCCCGCAGCAGCTGGGCGATGAGGGCTTCGCGCCGTTCGCCGAAGATGCCAGCTCGGTGAGTCGTGGCGCTCATGCCTGGCAGATGGTCGATACGTCCTACCTTGGCCTGAGCCAGAACCCGACGGTGGCAGGCTCGTTTCTTCTGCGCATCGGTGAGGCTGATGACACCCAGGCAGACATCTGGATCAACCGCAGCCCCTCGTTGGCGGCCAGCAACGACATCAGCGACGCAGCCCTCATCAAGGCGGGCTGGCAACAGGTTGTCGCCCAGTTCGACGCTGGCGTTACCCGCCAGCACAAGCATTGACCCCACGCACTTATTTGAAAGAAGACTGCCTGCTCATGCCTATTTTTCTGAAACGCCGACCGTTGCTGCGTATTGTGCTGGTCGGCCTGCTGGCCACCCTGCTCACCCCTTTGGCCAATGCTGACGCCAAACGCCTGCGCATCGGCATCACCTTGCACCCGTATTACAGCTACGTGAGCAATATCGTCGGCGACAAGGCCGAAGTGGTGCCTTTGATCCCGGCCGGTTTCAACCCGCATGCCTACGAGCCCCGCGCCGATGACATCAAGCGCATCGGTTCGCTGGACGTGATCGTGCTCAATGGTGTCGGCCACGATGATTTTGCCGACCGCATGATCGAGGCCAGCGAGACACCGCAAATCCCGGTCATCGAAGCCAATCAGGACGTGCCGCTGCTGGCGGCCACCGGTATTGCGGCTCGTGGCGCAGGCAAAGTGGTAAACCCGCATACCTTCCTGTCCATCAGCGCTTCGATTGCTCAGGTCAACAACATCGCCCGGGAACTGGGCAAGCTCGACCCGGATAACGCCAAGACCTACACCGCCAACGCCCGGGCCTACGGGAAACGCCTGCGTCAGATGCGTGCGGACGCCCTGGCCAAGCTGACCAAAGCACCGAATGCCGACCTGCGCGTGGCCACGGTGCACGCTGCCTACGATTATCTGCTGCGTGAGTTCGGCCTGGAAGTCACAGCGGTGGTCGAGCCCGCCCACGGTATCGAGCCAAGCCCGAGCCAGTTGAAGAAGACCATCGATCAACTGCGCGAGCTGGACGTGAAAGTGATTTTCTCGGAGATGGACTTCCCGTCCACCTACGTCGAAACCATCCAGCGCGAATCCGGGGTCAAGCTCTATCCCCTGTCGCACATTTCCTACGGCGAATACACCGCCGACAAGTACGAAAAGGAAATGGCCGGCAACCTGGATACCGTCGTTCGCGCCATTCAGGAGGCCGGTGCATGACCCTCTTGGAAAAAATCGCTGTTGCCGGCAATGGCCCCGGCGTGGAGTTCGCCGACGTCAGCCTGACCCTGGGCCGCACGGCGATTCTCGATCACGTCAACTTCAAAGTCCGGGCGGGCAGTATCCATGCGCTGGTTGGCCCGAACGGCGGTGGCAAGAGTTCACTGATCAAGACCATGCTCGGGCAGATGCCCCATCAGGGTCAGCTCAGCCTGCAATGGCCTGACGCGCCCGGCGTGATTGGCTATGTGCCGCAAGCACTGGAATTTGATCGTGGCTTGCCCATGACCGTGGATGACTTCATGGCTGCCATGTGCCAGCGGCGCCCGGCGTTCCTAGGCTTGTCACGGCATTACGCCGCAGCGATTGGCGATGCGCTGGAGCGGGTCGGCATGCAGGACAAACGCAAACGGCGCATGGGTGCCTTGTCTGGCGGCGAACGCCAGCGGGTGTTGTTGGCCCAAGGGCTGATCCCTGCGCCGCAATTGCTGGTGCTCGACGAGCCCATGTCTGCCCTTGATGAGGCCGGCATTCAGGTGTTCGAACGCTTGCTGACTGACTGGCGTCAGGCAGGTATCACGGTGTTGTGGATCGAACACGACCTGGAAGCCGTCAAGCGCCTTGCCGACCAGGTCACCGGCCTTAACCGCAGAGTGCTGTTCGACGAATCCGCCGCCACGGCCCTGACCCCTGACCGACTGTTGACCCTGTTCTCAGCTCATCCGCGTGTCGCCGATGCCAGTTTCGGGAGCGTAGCGTGATGGACTACGAACAATTCCGACTTTTCATACAAGGCCTGGCGTCATCTGGCTATCTGCCCGAGGCACTGGCCTACGGTTTTGTGGTCAATGCCTTACTCGCGGGACTGTTGATCGGTCCGGTACTGGGCGGCCTTGGCACTCTGGTGGTGGTCAAGCGTTTCGCCTTCTTCTCCGAAGCAGTCGGTCACGCGGCATTGACCGGTGTGGCCATCGGCATCCTCCTGGGTGAACCCTATACCAGCCCTTATGGCGCGCTGTTCGGCTATTGCCTGCTGTTCGGCATTGTTCTGAATTACCTGCGCAACCGCACCGGTCTGGCACCGGACACGCTGATAGGCGTCTTTCTCTCGGTGTCTCTGGCCCTTGGCGCAAGCCTGCTGCTGACGCTGGCAGGCAAGATCAACATCCATATTCTGGAGAACGTGCTGTTTGGCTCGGTGCTCACTGTCAACGGCAGCGACCTGCTGGTGCTGGCGGTGGTCGGTACGCTGGTCATGGGCCTGAGTTTGCCGCTGTACAACCGCATCATGCTCGCCAGTTTCAATCCGCAACTGGCGGCGGTGCGCGGTGTGGCGGTCAAGACCCTGGATTACTTGTTTGTGATTCTGGTCACCCTTATCACCGTGGCCTCGGTCAAAGTCATCGGCGCGATTCTGGTGGGGGCCTTGTTGGTTATCCCGGCCGCCGCTGCGCGCTTGCTGAGCCAATCACTCAAAGGCTTCTTCTGGATTTCCGTGGCCATTGCCACTGTCAGCACCCTGTGCGGCATCCTGCTGCCTATCGTCTTCGACCTGCCTGTACCGTCCGGTGCCGCGATCATTCTGGTGGCCGGCATGGCCTTCGCCCTGGCGGCGATTGCCCGTGGCACGGTGCCAAGCCTCAAAGGGAATATTGGATAAATGCTGCGTTCATTGACTTTCGCCCTGGCTTTTACCGGCCTGTTCGCCTCCGCTACCCACGCGTCGACCCCGACGGCTGAGAGCAAGCCACCGGTGCGGGTACTTGCCAGCCTGCCCATCACCTTCGGTCTCGGTCAGCTTCTGCTCAAGGACAGCGGCGTGGTTCTCGAACGTGCCGCTGCAGCCAACTTGCCCGGCTCACGGCAGACTGCCTATTTCACCGGGCGTGGCGCCGATGCCCTGCGCAAACTGGCGGTGGATGCAGACGCCGTGATCGGCGTGCGTTCGGTCTGGGCAGATGATCCGCTCTACCCCAACGCGCGTCGCAGCAACATCCGCATTGTCGAGATCGACGCCGCACGTCCGGTGGATGGCAGCTTGCCAGGCATTGCCGTGCAGCCGGGCCAGGGGATCGATGGTTTGAACAGCCAGCCATGGTTGTCCAGCAACAATATGGGGCGTATGGCCGACGTCATGGCCGCCGATCTGGTGCGCCTGGCGCCAGCGGCAAAACCGCGCATCGAAAGCAATCTGGCGAGCCTCAAGCAGCAACTGCTCAAGCTGACGGCTGATAACGAAGCCAGTCTGGCCAGTGCCGATAACCTCAGTGTGGTCAGCCTCTCCGACCGCTTGAGCTATTTGATCGGCGGGCTGAATCTGGAGCTGATTGACACGCAGTTGCTGACCGACGAGCAGTGGACACCTGAAGCCATACAGAAACTGACCGAGACTTTGAAGACCAACGATGTCGCGTTGGTACTCGACCACCGCCAACCGCCAGAGCCGGTAAAGGCGGCGATTACGGCAGCGGGCAGCAAACTGTTGGTCGTGACCGAGGATGGCGAAGACCCGGTGGCAGAGTTGCAGGGCAATATCGGGCGGGTGACGCAGGCGTTGGTTGGGAAGAAGTAACAGGCTGCACTCCATCGTCGGAATGCAGCCCAGACCAAGCACCGTTCCTGGGTCCGTGATTACCTGTGGGAGCGAGCTTGCTCGCGAAGAGGCCGGGACATCCAATATATTTCTGGTGGCAGGGAAATTGCCTTCGCGAGCAAGCTCGCTCCCACAGGAGTCTATTGAGGCTCGAGTCATGCGGGGTTGCAGCGAACCTAGAATTTCACAATTACCCCGCCCCTAAGGGAGCGCGGCCTGTGCAAAAAAAGGCGCCGCATTGTTTTTCTACTGCGCCTTCTTCCGATAAGCCATCGAATCATCAATCCGTTTGAGGATGTAATCCCCCGCCGCCACGGGCGGGTACAGGCTGGCATCGGGTTCGACCCCCAGATCACAGGGGTCAACCATTGCGCTGTAGGTCGGGTCGTAAAAGGTTGCGATGGAATAGCGCTCGTGGCCGGATTTATTGATCACCCGGTGCAAGGTCGAACGAAAGCGGTCGTTGGACCAACGGGCCAGCAGATCACCCACATTGACCACCAGACTGCCGTGAATCGGCGTCGCATCGATCCAGTCGTTCGTGCCCAACTCGCGAACCTGCAAGCCGCCGCTGTCATCCTGATATAACAGGGTGATACAGCCGTAATCGGTATGCGGCGCCACCCCAAACTGATCGGCCTCGGCCATGGGTGGGTGTGGTGGGTAATACACCATCTGCGTGCGCTGCAGTCGCTTGTCGTATTTAGCGGTGAAAAAATCTTCGTCGATACCCAGGCCTGCTGCCACCGCCTTCAACAAGTCAGCCCCAGCCACTGCAATCGCGGCGTAATAGTCGTCCAGCGCTTTTTGCAATTCAGGCATGAACGCTGGCCACTGGTTCGGCCCTCGCAGTGCCTCGCCGGCCAGCACATTTGCATCGTCTTCAGGCAATTCCAGGCCTATGCTGAAAAACTCTTTGTGGTCAGGTCGAGTCGCTTCGTACATCAGCGCTCCGCCCAGGGCATGCCAACCTCGGTGCCGTTTGTTGACGGCTACCTGGCGCTTGGTTTCCACGGGATAGGCGAAAAATGTTTTTGCGGCGGCCATGGCCCGGTCGATCACTGCCTGCGGCACGCCGTGGTTGGTGATATAGAAAAAGCCGCTCTCGCTGCACGCCTCGCGGATGGCCGCACCGACCCGCTGGATGCTGGCGGCGTCGCCTTGATGGACGCCAGTCATGTCGATCAAGGGCAAGCGGGTATCGGTCATGCTGACTCCTTCATGGCAGCGGTATATACAGGATCTGATTTTCAAGGATCAAGCATTTAATGTGCCGCGCTAGGGCGCAAAGATGCATCGCTCGCCGGTTTTTGTGGGAGCGAGCTTGCTCGCGAAAAGGCTGTAATGCTCAAGCATCTCTTTGAACTTGAACACCGCCTTCGCGAGCAAGCTCGCTCCCACAAGTCCACCATTTGCTGCGCGAGCAGGCGGCATCTGGACGGTGGCTCTAATACAGCAGAAAAATTTGGGACACAACGTTTCCAGATGCCCCAGCATTGGGCGGCGAGACCGCTAATGGTGCAACTTTAGGTGACAGGGGTGTGCCAGCGGGTGATCGCGTCATCCCGGCAACCCTCGCTAATCATGAAATTTATTTGCTTGGCCCGGCTTTTGCTCTACCTGTATATACAGGATGATATGACCTTCGCTTTTGAAACGGCGCCAGCTCAAAATTCGTCGCCAGACTTACCCAATTAATCAAAGCAGGAATTGCGCTATGCCTTCACCACTTGTACTCATTCCAGGCCAGTTCGACCTCGACCAATTGCGCGCCATTTATCAGCAGCAAAGCCCATTCGAGCTTGATCCTGGCGCCCGGGAAGTGGTGGATGCCAGCACACGTACTGTCAACGAAATCATCGCCAACCAACGCACTGTATACGGGATCAACACCGGTTTCGGCCTGCTGGCCCGCACGTCAATCCCTACCGAGTCGCTGGCCAAACTGCAGCGCAACCTGTTGCTGTCTCATTGCACCGGCACCGGGCCTTTGCTGGATGACGCCAGCGTCGCGTTGATCATGGCCCTGAAAGTGGGCTCGCTGGCCCGGGGTTTCTCCGGGATTCGCTGGGAAGTGATTCAAGCGATCAGTGCGTTGTACGCCGCCAAGGTCTATCCGTGCATTCCGTCCCAGGGCTCAGTCGGCGCCTCGGGCGATCTGGCCCCCTTGGCGCATATGTCGGCCGTGCTGATCGGCGTGGGCCGGGTGCGCCATGAAGGCCGGGAAATGGACGCGGTGGAAGGCCTCGCCCTTGCTGGCCTTGAGCCCATGGTGCTTGGCCCGAAAGAAGGCCTGGCGCTGATCAATGGCACTCAGGTATCTACCGCGCTTGCCCTGCGCGGCCTGTTCGCCACCGAAAAGCTGTTCACCGCCGCAGTCGTCGCTGGCAGTCTGAGCGTTGAAGCACTGAAAGGCTCCGACGTTCCCTTCGATCCACGTATTCAGGCAGTCCGCGGCCAGCCGGGTCAGATTGACGTGGCCCTGTTTTATCGCGAGCTGTTGGCCACCAGCGAAATCCGCACTTCACACATCAATTGCGGCCGCGTGCAGGACCCCTATTCCCTGCGCTGCCAGCCCCAGGTGATGGGTGCCTGCCTGGATCACATGCGCTTTGCCGCCGGGGTATTCATGCGCGAAGCCAACGCTGTTTCAGACAATCCGCTGGTGTTCAGCGCCGATGGCGATGTGTTGTCCGGCGGTAACTTTCATGCCGAGCCAGTGGCCATGGCTTCTGATGTGCTTGCCTTGGCGATTTCGGAAATCGGCGCACTCTCGGAGCGCCGTATTGCGCAACTGGTCGACCCTGCCCTGTCAGGCCTGCCAGCGTTTCTGGTCAAGGAAGGCGGGCTCAATTCCGGCTTCATGATTGCCCAGGTCACTGCCGCTGCACTGGCTTCCGAAAACAAGACCCTGGCCCATCCTGCCTCGGTGGACAGCCTGCCGACCTCCGCCAATCAGGAAGACCATGTGTCCATGGCGACGTTTGCGGCACGCCGTTTGCTGGATATGGCGGGTAACAGCAGCGCCGTAGTGGCGATCGAACTGCTCGGTGCCGCACAAGGAGTAGATTTGCACGCTCCACTGCACACCTCGGAAAAACTCAGCGAAGTGCTGGCGATGATCCGCAGCGAAGTCCCCCACTACGACGAAGATCGCTATTTCGCACCGGATATCGCCGCTGCACGGGCCTGGGTCGAAGGCGGCGCGTTTGCCCGTTGGCTGCCTTTTGAGCGCTTGTACGGCTGATCGCCCCTCGCGTCGGCGCAGATTCATGCGCCGACAGCGCTGCTTTTCTTTTCCTCACTAAGGAACCGCATGCGCAGGTATAACAACGGCCCGGATTTTCGCCGGGCCCACAGCATTGCCGAACTGGCCGACATGGCCCGACGCCGGCTTCCCCATTTCGCCTGGGAGTACCTGGAAGGCGGCGCTGAAGAAGAGCTGACCCTCAAGCGCAATCGCCAGGCATTTTCCGACATTGCTCTGCTGCCCAGCACCTTGGTGCCCCACGGTCAGATCAAAACTCAGCGCAGCCTTTTCGGGCGCGAGCTGCCGCTGCCCATGGCTATCGGCCCCACTGGCTACAACGGCATGCTGTACAAGGACGCTGATATTCATCTGGCCCGCGCCGCCACTGAACGTGGCCTGCCGTTCACTTTGAGCACGGTATCCACCAGTTCCATGGAACAGGTGGTGGCTGCGGTTCCCGAGGTCAACCTGTGGCTGCAGCTGTATTGCCTGCGCGATCCGGCCATTCAGGAAGACATGCTGGAACGCGCCAGCGCCGTGGGTTGCCAGACCTTGCTGCTGACCAGCGATGCAGCGTTGCTCGGTAACCGGGAATGGGACAAACGCAACTTCTCCCGCCCGCGCTCACTCAGCCTGCGCAATAAAATCAATGTGCTGTGCCATCCGCGCTGGCTCTATCAGGCGCTGTGGCCCAAGGGCATGCCGAGCCTGGCCAATATCGAACGTTATCTGCCGCCGGAGCAGCGCAATGCCAGCGGCGGCGCGCATTTCATGGGCGCACAAATGGACACCGAGCTGGACTGGGAGGCGCTCGCCCGCTTGCGTGATCGCTGGCCACAGCGCTTGGTGCTCAAAGGAGTGATGCACCCGGCCGACGCGGAAAAGGCCGTGGCGCTGGGCCTCGATGGCATCGTCATCACCAATCACGGGGGACGACAACTGGACGGCGCTCCGGCCAGCATCGATTGCCTGCCCGCCATCGCCGCTGTGGCCAAGGGCAAATTGACCCTGCTACTGGACAGCGGAATCCGCCGCGGCACGGACATTATCAAAGCCTGTGCATTGGGTGCCGATGCGGTCTTGCTGGGTCGTTCCACCTTGTACGGCGTTGCCGTCGGTGGTCAGGCAGGTGCCGGGCATGCTCTGGATCTGTTGGCCGAGGAACTGCGCTTGTCTCTGTATCTATTGGGCCGCCCGGACATATCCGCGTTGCGTGCGGACTTTTCTCCAACCTGCACGGTGAGCTGAAGCCATGACTGATCTGAAGCACACGCTGGCGCAACTGCGCGAAGCCCTGGGCGATGCTCAGGTACTGACCGGCGAGGCCATCAGCCAACGCCATTACAGCGACTGGACGCGCCATGCCCCCACCTGCCCGGCCGCCCTGCTGTTACCGCGCAGCACCGAACAGGTGTCCGCCGCATTGCGCATCTGTAATGCCGCGCAACAGCCTGTTGTACCCCAGGGCGGCATGACCGGTCTGGCGGGCGGCGCAGTACCACGCTCCGGGGATATTGCTCTGTCTCTGGAGCGCCTGCGGGGCATCGAAGAGATCGACAGCGCGGCGGCAACGGTCAGTGTCTGGGCCGGGACGAGCCTGCAGGACATCCAGCAAGCAGTGCATGACGCAGGTTTCCTGTTCCCGCTGGATCTCGGTGCCCGTGGCTCCTGCCAGATCGGCGGCAACATCGCCACCAATGCGGGGGGCAACGCGGTAATTCGCTACGGTATGACCCGTGAACTGGTGCTGGGCCTTGAGGTGGTGCTGGCCGATGGCCGGGTGCTGAACCTGATGAACAAGATGATCAAGAACAACTGCGGTTATGACCTGAAACAGTGCTTCATCGGCAGCGAGGGCACGCTTGGGGTGATCACCCGCGCCGTGCTGAAACTGGCGCCGCAGCCGGCGCAAACTACGACCCTGCTCTGCGCCCTGCCGGACTACCCCAGCGCCGTGAGCCTGCTGCGCCGTGTGCAACGCAGTGCCGGGACGCCGCAAGCCTACGAGTTGATGTGGCAAGACTTCTTCCGTATGGGCGTTTCCTGGCTGGAAACCCCGGTGGCGCCGATGGCCGATGACTATCCGCTGTATGTGCTGCTGGAGTCTTCGGCCGCTCGGGAAGTGCTGGAGCAAACCCTGGAAGCCGCCCTGGAAGCGGGGGAAGTCGTGGATGCCATCCTCGCCAGCTCCCAGGCTCAAGCCCGTGGCCTGTGGAAGATCCGCGAAGCCACCGGCGAGTTTCCGATTCGCCTGGCGCCGCTGAATTTCGACATCAGCCTGCCCATCGGCCAGATCGGTGATTTTGCCGAGATGTGTCGCCAGCGTCTGAACGCGCGCTGGCCGGGCAATCAGAGCGTGTATTTCGGCCACATCGGTGACAGCAATCTACACCTGACCGTGGATTGCAATTCTCTGCCGCAGCCAGCGCCCGTTCTTGAGATTGAAGAGTTGGTCTACGGCGCGGTCGGTGAAATGCACGGTGCGGTATCTGCCGAGCACGGTATCGGTCTGCTCAAACGCGAGTTCCTGCATCACTCGGTGAGTGACGAAGCCTTGCAGACCATGCGCCAGCTCAAGGACTGCTTCGACCCCAGGGGCATTCTCAACCCGGGGAAAATTCTCGGCTGAGCCAATTACTTACCTGTCTATACCGGTATGGCACGCTAACTGCAGCCATGTTCGGGAGATCAGACAGCCCTCAGTCACACCACGACCACGACAGTCCTTACCGAGACGAAGGAGTTACAAATGCAACTCGATTCCCTGTTCAGTAAAACAGTCAAAAGCCTGAGCATCGCCATCGCCTTGGCTGCCTTGCCGTTGGCGGCCCATGCCGATCAGTTGGCCGATGTGAAAAAAGCCGGTGAATTGGTGGTGGGCACAGAGTTGCAATTTGCACCGTTCGACTTCACTGAAAACGGCAAGCAGAAAGGCTTGAACGCCGAGTTGTTCGAACAGCTGGGCAAGGAGCTGGGGGTCAAGATCAAGTTCATCGACCTGCCATGGCCTAGCGTGTTGCCAGGGCTTGAGGCGAAGAAGTTCGACATGGTTGCCGGGCCGATCATCGAGACCAAAGCACGCCAGGAGCGTTACCACTTCGTGCTGCCTATCGCTGAAGCCACCGTCGCGCTGATGGTTGGCGCCAAAGACGACAGCATCAAGAAACCGGAAGACATTTCCGGCAAAACCGTCGGTGCGGGTAAAGGCTCTGCGCAGCTGGAAGAACTCAAGGCCTTCGCCGCGACGCTGCCGGAGAAAGTCACGATCCGCGAATACGTGGATAACAACCAGGCCTACGCCGATCTGGCGGCCAAGCGCATCGTGGCGGTGGCCAACTCGCTGCCGAACATTTCCTACGTCGCCGCTGAGCGCAGCAATCTGTACAAAGTCATCCTGCCCCCATTCGGCAAGAAGTCTTACTTCGCTTATCTAGGTCGCAAGGACGCGGAATCGCAAAGCCTGATCGCCGCGCTGGATGCCGCCATCCTGAAAATGCACGCCGACGGCCGTCTGGCTGCCCTGCAGAAAAAATGGCTCGGCGCAGAAATGGACGTGCCGAAGGCTGAGTTCACGCCGACCTGGTAAGCCAGCGGTTTAAAGGTTCTTGTAGGAGCTGCCGCAGGCTGCGAAAAGTGAGTCTTCTGACACACCGTCATTCGCAGCCTTCGGCAGCTCCTACAAGAGACCCACATTGCTGCGTCGGGAGAAACAATGTTCGATTGGCCCTTGCTGATCCAAAACCTGCCATTGATGCTGGAGGCGTTGCTGGTGACGTTGCAGGTCACTGTCGCCGCGCTGGTCATAGGTTTTGTCATTGGCGTCGTGGTCGGCAGCCTGCGGTTGTCGCCCATCCCGCTGCTCAGGCGTCTGGGCGGTGGCTATATTTTCGTGTTCCGCGGCATTCCGCTGCTGGTGCAACTGCTGTTTATTTATTACTTCCTGCCCCGCATCGGCTTGCCGAATGTGTCGCCCACGGTGGCGGCGATCATCGGCTTGTCATTGGCAGCGGGCGCTTATATCGCCGAGATCATGCGCGGCGGCTTTCTGGCCATTCCAGAGGGTCAACTGGAAGCCGCTGGCCTGCTGGGCTTGAGCAACGCGCAAATGCTGGTGCGCATTCGGGTTCCACAGGCGGTGCGGCTGACGCTGCCGGCGCTGGTCAATGAAATGATCCTGCTGATCAAGGCGTCGTCGCTGGTCTCGGTGGTCGGCCTGGCGGATCTGACCCGCACGGCACAAAACATGGCGGCAAGTGATTACCTGTTCGTGCAGGACTACCTGATGCTGGCGGCCTTCTACTGCCTGATCAATATTCCGTTGGCCTTCTGTGGCGGCCTGCTGGAGCGACGTTTGAAAGGGCATCTGGCATGATTTTCGATCCGCACATCATCACCGATCACCTGGACGAAATCGGTTCAGGTTTCATGATCACCCTGGCCACCTGGACCAGCGGCGTGGTACTCGGTATCGCCCTTGGGATGCTGATTGCCATCGCTCAACTGTTTGGCAATAACCTGGTGCGCGCCCCGCTACGAGTCTTCATCGAGCTGATCCGCAGCACGCCGTTTCTGGTCCAGCTATTTCTGGTGTACTACGCCGGGCCAGCGTTTGGCCTGAGCCTGGAACCGATTCCGGCTGGGATTCTGAGCCTCGGGATATACGGCAGCGTGTATTTCGCCGAGATCTTTCGCACCGGTTTCGAATCCGTGGCCCGGGGCCAACTGGAAGCCGCCGATTGCCTGGGCATTACCCGGTGGCAATGCATCATGCGCATTCAGGTGCCGCAGATGCTGGTAATCATCCTGCCCGCGCTGGTCAATCTGGTGACGATCCTGTGCAAGGAGACCGCCGTGCTGTCGATCATTACCATCCCGGAGCTGACCATGGTCCTGACCGGCATTGGCTCGGAAACCTTCGCCTTCGTCGAGACCCTGCTGGTGCTGTGCATCGGTTATCTGCTGCTGGTCGAAGCCTGCTCACGGCTGGGCATGTTCCTGGAACGACGGGTTGGCCGTTTCATGAACAGGCAAGCTCAATGAACAACCAAGTCCAATGAACAGCGTCCACACATTGCCACAAGGTTTACCCATGAACGATTCCCTGGAACCGGCCGAACATCGAGAGCCCATGTTGCGCCTTGAAAAAGTCGGCAAAAGCTTCGGCGCCGTGCGCGTCCTCAAGGGCATCGACTTGCAGGTCCAGCACTCCGAGGTGGTCTGCCTGATCGGCCCTTCCGGCTCAGGCAAAAGCACCCTGCTGCGCAGCATGGCGTTCCTCGAAGAATATGACGAAGGCGAGGTCATCATCGAAGGCAAACTGCTGGGCTGGGTGCCAGACAGCAGCGGCACCGGCAAAAAGCGCAAACGCGCGCCGCAGTCGCAGATCAATCAGGTCCGCAGTAACGTCGGCATGGTGTTCCAGCAGTTCAACCTGTGGCCGCACATGACTGCCATCGGCAATGTCTGTGAGGCCTTGCGCCGGGTGCGCAAATTATCCGCCGAAGAAGCCAGTCGCCGTGGCATGGCCATGCTCGACAAGGTGGGGTTGGCGCACAAGGCTGCGTCCTATCCGGCTCAGCTGTCCGGTGGCCAGCAGCAGCGGGTGGCGATTGCCCGGGCGTTGGCCATGGAGCCGCACATCATGCTGTTCGATGAGCCGACCTCAGCCCTCGACCCGGAGCTGGTGGGCGAAGTGTTGCAAGTCATGAAGACTCTGGCCAAAGAAGGCATGACCATGGTGGTCGTCACCCACGAAATGGGCTTCGCCGCTCAGGTTGCCGATTCGGTGGTGTTTCTCGACCAGGGTGAGGTGGTGGCCCGAGGAACGCCGCAGCAAATCTTCCACAACGCCGAGCATCCCCGCTTGCAGCAATTCCTGCAGAACTACCTGGATCGCAACGCATTCTGGCAGGACGGCAGAGAGGCCCAGGTCTGATGAACCCGCCCGAGCCAAAAGCCCTGTATCGCCGGGCCAAGGATTTTGTGCAAGGCAAGCTGAACTCGGGCGAGTGGAAAGCGGGCGACCTGATTCCCTCGGAGAACCGCCTGGTACAGGAGCTGGGCATGTCACGGATGACGGTCAACCGCGCTCTGCGGGAACTGACCGAAGAAGGCCTGCTGGTGCGTGTTTCAGGGGTCGGAACATTTGTTGCCCTGAGCAAACCGCAATCGAACCTGTTGCGCATCACCAACATCGCTGACGAGATCAGCGCCCGAGGTCATCGCTACAGCTGTGAAGTGCTGCATCTGGGCCGCGAGGCAGCCTCGATGCCGGTGGCATCAGCTTTGGCACTGAGTACCGGCGCATCGGTTTTTCATGTGCTGTGCGTGCACTGCGAAGAAGGTGTGCCCGTGCAGCTGGAAGATCGCTACGTCAATCCTGAACACGTGCCCGACTTCCTCAAGCAGCCCTTTGGCGACCAGCTGCAACCGGCGCGCTACCTGTTACAGACGATACGCCCGGATGATATTGAGCACATCGTCGAAGCCTGTCATCCCAACGCCGATGAAAGCCGTTATCTGCAAATCGCTCTGACCGAGCCGTGCCTGGTCCTGATGCGCCGGACCTGGAGCGCGGGAAAAGTCGTCACCTACGTACGCCTGATCCACCCCTCCTCACGCTATCGCCTGGGCAGTCGATTACCAGCCAACAGCGCCCACCGCGACAGCTGAGCGACCACCGGTTGTCACATCAATCGAACGACCGGCCTTTTGCAACCTCGAAATTCAGTAAGCCATTGCAGCCGAACATGAATCAGAGGTGACGATAATGACCGACCAGAGCCAGAACACCCTCGACCGTAACGACCCTGCCATTGACCCGGACAGCCCAGCAGACGAAGCAGGTCAAGGGCAACAAAACCAGGGCACGGACACCCAATCACAAGGCCGCCCACAGGGCCAGCCGGATACTCAGTTCGAGCAGAATCAGCAATCAGGTGGCAACACCTTCACTCCGGATTACGAGCCGGAAGAAAAGCCCGATATCCAGCGGCCGAATCCCCATGCAACACAGGGTGAAGATGCGGATGTGGATACTGATGGAGGTTAGCCACTGACCCCTTGTAGGAGCTGCCGAAGGCTGCGAACCGCATCATTTCTGAAGAGCCGGTTCGCAGCCTTCGGCAGCTCCTACGAGCTTATGCAAGCATTTACCCCGCTTTATTTCCCCCTCCCCCTCGCAACATTTCTAAACATTTGTAAAACTTCTTATGTTGTACGACGTCTGACGTTGTGTTCGACTTGCACTGTCTCACTAAAAATAACAACGGAGATTCACACTATGGCGAGCACCAGCTCCGTCGATAAGAAACCTGTTGCTGTGCGCGAATCGTTTTTTGCCAAGGTCACCAAACTTCTGGGTCCTGGCATCATCGCGGTGTTGTCCTGGCTCGGCGCGGGCGACCTGATTACCTCCTCGGTAGCAGGTGCGAACTACGGTTACGCCATGATGTGGGTGCTGGCGGTTTCGCTGTTACTGCGATTCCTCATCGTCAATATCATCGCGCGCTTCCAGCTCTGTAATAACCAGGGCATGAGCATCCTTCAGGGTTACGCCCAACTCCATCCACTGTTCGCCTGGTTCATGCTGGGTTACGCACTGCTGATGGGCCATCTGATCAACGCTTACATGATCAAGGGCGCAGGCGAAGCGCTGGCCATGTTGCTGCATATCAACCAGCCGTTGCTGTGCTCGTTTGCAGTGGTGATCGCGGTCTGGCTGCTGGTGGGGCGCAACATCTACACCATGATCGAAGGCGTCATGAAAGGCCTGCTGGCCTTGATGACCCTGGCGTTTCTAGCGCTGGCGATCATGTCCAAACCAGATGTAGTCGGCATTCTCAAAGGCACCATCGGCTTCAGCATTCCACCGGACGAAGGCGTGCATGGCGCGTTGCTGGTGGCTGTGTCAGTGATCGGCGCCGTGGCCGGTTCCATCGCCAACTTCGTGCATCCGTATGTGATGCGCGAGAAAGGCTGGATCGGTCCTGAGCACAAGCGCATGCAGCGCAACGACCTGCTGTTCGCGGTGTTTGTCGGGATCATCATCAACCTGGCGATCTGGGTGGTGGGTGCCGAAATCCTGCGTCCCAACGGCCTGCAAGTGAATACCCTGCAGGACCTGGGCAAGGCACTGGAGATGTTCTTCGGCCCTGCTGGTTGGTACATCTTCTTCATCGGTGTGTTCGCCACCCTGTTCGCCAGCATCGCTGGCAAGACCACGGCGTTCCCGATGCTGATCACCGATGCCTTCCAGCACATCCAGCCAAAACGTCGGGAGAAGTACGGCAAAGAGTTCCATAAAGACCCGATGCACAAGTGGTTCATGTTGTTCATCCTGGTCACCCCGTTGGTGTGGTCACTGCCGGGCATGCCGGACTTCGTAACCCTGACCATCGGTGTGAACGCGTTGAACATCATCGGCTTGCCGATCATCTCGCTGGGCCTGCTGTTCATGTCGAACCAGAAATCCCTGCTCGACAAGCAATACCGCAACAACCTGTTCGAGAACATCGCACTGCTGTTCGCGACGGGTCTGGCATTGTGGGTTGCGTTCCAGCTGGGAGCTGATTTGCTGGGTTGATACTGTTGGGTTCTTTGTGGGAGCAAGCTTGCTTGCGAAGACGGTGTTCGGCGATAAACATTTTCTGGATGTGCCGACGCCTTCGCGAGCAAGCTCGCTCCCACGTAATGGCTGCCGTCCTGACAAATGATTTGCAACAAACCATTGCGCAACCACCGCTCCAGACAGCAGGATCGCTATTCCTGCCCAACCCAGCGGAGTTTCACTGGCAATGGACCAAGTCTCACCACCAACCTCTACCCGGCTGACCTCCCGCGAATTCCGCGGGATGGTGGCCATCCTCATCTCCATCGCCCTCGCCACTCTCGATACCGCCATCGCCAATACCGCACTGCCAACTATTGCAGCGGACCTGAACGCCTCACCCGCTGCGTCAGTCTGGGTGATCAACGCCTATCAGCTCGCCGCGGTTGCGACGTTGCTGCCGTTTGCGGCGTTGGGTGGAGTTGTCGGACATCGTAAGGTCTATCTGGGTGGCCTGATCCTGTTTGTGGTCTCTTCGGTGCTGTGCAGCCTTGCCTGGTCCTTGCCGACCCTGACCATCGCCCGTGTCATACAGGGGCTGGGTGCCAGCGCCATCATGAGTGTCAATGCGGCGTTGATCGGTTCGATCTTCCCCCCGGAAAGACTGGGGCGCGGGCTGGGGATGAATGCCCTGGTGGTCGGCACCTCGTTTGCCGCCGGGCCTACCATCGCTTCTCTGGTGCTGTCAGTGGCGAACTGGCCGTGGCTGTTTGCGATCAACCTGCCCATTGGTGTCTTTGCCCTGGTCTTCGCCTGGAACTCGCTGCCCGCCAGCAAACCCGGAAAACCGGGCTTCGATCGGCTGACCGCCCTGCTCAATGTCATCACCTTCGGCGCATTGATCTACGCCTTGGGGGAGGCTGCGCAACTGGGCTCGATGAACCGCGTGTTGGTCGCCATGACGGTGTTTCTGATTGCCGGAGCTTTGATGCTGCGCCGCGAAGCAGGCCACCCGGCTCCGATGTTCCCTCTGGATCTGCTCAAGCGGCCCATGTTCGCATTGTCCGCCCTGACCGCGTTTTGCTCATTCGCCACCCAAGGCGTTGCCTTTGTGTCACTGCCGTTTTTCTTCGAAACCGTGCTCGGGCGCGACCCGATCCAGACCGGTTTTCTGATGACCCCATGGTCAGTGGTTGTCGCGATGATCGCCCCGGTGGCCGGACGCCTGTCCGATCGTTATGCGCCTGGTTTGCTGGGCGGTATCGGACTGGCGATTCTCAGTGCCGGGATGATTTCCCTGACCCTGATGCCCAGCGATGCCAATGCCTGGGAAATCGGCATCCGCATGATCATCTGCGGGATTGGCTTCGGTTTTTTCCAGGCACCCAATCAGAAAGCCTTAATGACCAGCGCGCCGAGAGAGCGCGCCAGCGGTGCCAGCGGCACCATCGCCACTGCACGGCTGATTGGTCAGGCGACGGGCGCCGCCTTGGTAGCCTTGAGCTTTGGCATCAGCGGCGAGCATGGCCCGGTGCTGGCATTGGCCATTGGTGCCGGCTTCGCCGCCGTGGGCAGCGTTGCCAGCGGGTTAAGGCTGATTGCGGCAAATCCGCGCAGTTGAGCCGTTACGGAGGCCGTTCGTAGGAAACTTTTAGCAGTTTCTGGCATCCCAGCTATGATGGCATAAGGCCTCAATTCTAGAGACCGTCATTCGGCTGACTTTGGAAACACTTCATGAACTTAGCACCACAAGCCGAAAAACAACGCTTGGCCGCCGTCCGCGCTGTTCAGTGGCTGGAAACCGCCGCCAGCGAGAATTTCGATCGGATCTGCCGACTCGCTGCCGCTTATTTCGATGTCCCCACAGTCCTGGTATCGCTGGTGGAAAAAGACCGCCAATGGTTTGCCGCCCGCGTGGGCTTCGCAGCCAATCAGACCCCGATCTCTCAATCGTTCTGCGCCCACACGATTCAACAGGATGGCGTCCTGCAGGTCGTTGACGCCTGCGTCGATCCACGATTCATCGCCAATGAACTGGTGACCGCGCCCGATGGCATCCGCTTTTATGCTGGCGCACCGTTGATTACCCGTGACGGCCATGCCATTGGCAGCTTGTGCATTATCGATAAGTGGCCGCATCAGCTCAGCCACGCTGAAACCCTGGTCCTGCAAGACCTGGCCGAAATGGTCATCGCGCAGATCGAACAGCGTCAGCAAACCCGCACGGCTCATCCGGCCAGCGGGCTGCCCAATCTACGTCAATTTCTGGCCGACAATCCTGGCCCGTGGTTGAGCACCGATCTGCCGGTCAGGATGCTGGCAGTCATCGAAGTGGTGGACAGCCAATGGCCGTCTGAATCCAATGCCGATGAGGGTTGCAACCTGCTCGGCAGCAAGGCCGCCACGATTACGGCCCGCCTGACTCAGGCACTGGATGACCACTTCACCGCGTACCACATCAGCGACCGCCACTTCTGCGTGTTACTGCCCACCACAGGTAGCATGAAACAACAGCTGATCCAGCAATTGAGCGAACTGGTCTGCGAGCCCTGCGCCGAAGATTCCATCTCGACGTTGCCAGGGGTACGCATGGGTCTGGCGTGCTGTGAAGACGGTCAACAATCGGTGGGTGAACTGTTGCGCAAGGCACGCAGTGCAGCAGATCAGGCGGCTCGAGACGGGATCGATTGGGGTGTCTGGGATGAAAACCCCAACAGCGCCTCGCGCCGCGCCCTGACCCTGACGCTTGAGGTCGCCAGCGCGCTGGAGAACGGTGAAATCTCGTTGGTGTTTCAACCGCGCTTCAGGCTTGAGGACGGCCGCCAGGTCAGCGCCGAAGCGCTCCTGCGCTGGAAGCATCCGCTGTTCGGTAGGGTGTCACCCGCCGAATTTATCCCGCTGATCGAACGCTCCGGTCAGATCAGTCTGGTCACCCGCTGGGTCATTGACAACGCGCTGGCCGCAGCCGCCGAGTGGGGAGATTACGAAGCCAAAGTATCGCTAAACCTGTCTGCGCTGGACTTTCAGCATCTGGACATCGCGATGGCTCTCAAGAACGCTTGTGACGCCTATGGCATCGGTCCTGAACGGGTTGAAGTTGAAATCACCGAAGGTGAATGGATCAGGGCCAGCACCACAGTGCTCACCCAATTGTCAGAGATTCGCGCCTTGGGCGTGGACGTGGCGATTGACGATTTCGGCACGGGTTACAGCAACTTTGCCTATTTGCACGAGATCCCGGCCAATGTGATCAAGCTGGATAAATCCATCATCACCGATCTGGAAAACAAGCCACGCAACTGCATCATTGCGCAGTCCATATTCCAGCTCGCCCATCGCCTCGGCTATCGAACCGTGGCAGAGGGAATCGAGACATTCAAATGTCTGGATCTGGTCAGGAGCTATGGCTGCCATGAAGCGCAGGGCTTCTTCCTCAGTCGTCCGCTGACAGCCTCGCAGATCAAGCAAACGACCGTGGGCAGCCACTTCATGCTCAACGCCTGATCACGGCGCGCTATTCATCGGTTTCGTAAGGTGGGTATTGCTCATCTGGAACGCGCTTGTCGGCGTCCACGTCCTTGTCATCGGCCGGGGCTTTGGCGGGATGCGGCGGATCGATCTGCGGATCACCGAGATCAGGCGAGTCTGGATCGAAGTCGGGTTCTTGCTCAGGATTGGCCATGTTTACCTCTCGTCAAACGCCCGGGGTGGCTGGGCTACCTGATTGAGAAAGCGCGTGATTGACGAAGTGCGGTAGTCCTGACGAGCGGCAATACCTGAAGAAACGCACAATCTGCAGGAGCTGCTGCAGGCTGCGAATCTAATATCGACCTCCCGGCTAAAGCCGGTCCTGCGGGGCCGGTGAATCCTGTAGGAGCCAACTTGTTGAGGCGGTATGTCAGCACATCACCTCACGAACAAGTTCGCGCCTACCGTCCGGGTCGCCAGCAACCGCCGGGGTTATTAAACCTGCCGATTGGCTATCTCACTGCGCAACAACCGCGCCAGCGCTTCCACCGAATACGGCTTTTGCAGGAAGGTGAAGCCCTGTGAGTTGCCTTGGGCCAGTGCCGGGCTATAGCCGCTGGTGAGCACGATGGGCATGAGCGGGTACAGGCGTTTGATTTCCAGAGCCAGCTCAACGCCGTTCATGCCGGGCATGACCACGTCGGAGAAGACTGCCTGGAAAGTCTGAGCCTGCTCAGCCAGGATCGCCAAGGCCTCGACACCGTTCTTGGCCCAGTGAATCCGGTAGCCCAATTCCCTTAGGGTCTGAGTGGAAAACTCACCGATTTGCAGGTTGTCTTCCACCACCAGCAGCCGTGCGCCCTCGCCGTCCGCCTGGGGATGCTGATCCACCACTGGCTGTTCGATAACCGCGACGGGTATCACCTGGGGCAAGTACAGAGTGAACTTGCTGCCCGCCTGTTGCTGGCTTTCGACCATGACTTCGCCGCCCGACTGCTTGGCAAAACCGAACACCTGAGAAAGCCCCAGCCCGGTGCCTTTGCCAACCTCCTTGGTGGTGAAGAACGGATCGAAAATCCGGTCAAGCTGTTCGGGCGCAATGCCAGAGCCAGTATCGATCAGGGATACCGCAACATACTCGCCCTTGGCCGCCGCGTGGGCACGACGGGCTGGCAGGTGCTGCACCGGCTCGACACAGATCCGCAAGACACCCTCGCCGTTCATGGCATCCCGGGCGTTGACCGCCATGTTGATCAGCGCAGTATCGAACTGACCGGCATCGGCATTAATGTGGCAAGGCGTCTCAGGCAGCTCGATCAACACCTGAATTCGGGCACCAGTCAGCGAGCTGATCATCTCACCGATAGTCCGTACGCTTTTACCCACTTCAAAGACTTCCGGACGCAGAGTTTGCTGGCGAGAAAACGCCAGCAACTGGCCGGTGAGCTTGCTCGCGCGATCCACGGCATCGGAGATAGCATCGATATAGCGCCGGCGGCGGTCTTCATCCAGGCTGCGCTTGAGCAGATCCGTCGAGGCCTTGACCACCGTCAGCAGGTTGTTGAAGTCGTGAGCAACGCCACCGGTCAACTGCCCCACCGCTTCCATTTTCTGCGACTGGCGCAAGGCTTCTTCGGTCCGGCGCAACGCTTCAGCGGCCTCACGTTCAACCTGAATATCCCGACCGACCGCGTGGATGTAGGACTGGTCCGGCACCGCCGTCCAGGAGATCCAGCGGTAGGAACCGTCCTTGTGCAGGTAGCGGTTTTCAAAGCCGGGAAAGCTGACACCCTGGGACAGATCCTGAGCCGCAGCGGCCGTGATCTGGTCATCATCAGGGTGCAGGAAATCGAGAAACGACTTGCCCTGCAGGTCGCTCTGGCTCCAGCCCAGCACCTGAGTCCAGGCCGGGTTGACGGCCACGATCTCCCCGGTGAATTCGGCAATCAGCATCAGGTCGGTGGACAAGCGCCAGATCCGGTCACGGTCCTGAGTGCGCGCCTCGACACGTTCCTCAAGAGTGGCGTTGAGACGTCGCAAGTCTTCTTCAGCTTCACGGGTCGCCGTGATGTCGCGAGAAATGCAGAGAATCTTTTCGACTGCGCCTTGCTCGTCATAAATTGGCGTGACCTGCACATCCCACCATTTCGGGGTGCCCATATAGGTATTGGCAAAGCCCTGAAAGCGCCCGGAGATACCGGCCCTGGCGTTCGCGATGGCAGCCTTGGCATCCAGATGCCCTTGATCCTGCCAGAAATCAGGCCATGGACAGCCCTTCACCGCGTTGAAGTCACTGACTTCCATGACCTTCATGCCGCCTTCACTCATGAACGCCAGCTTGCCGTCCAGGCCGATCACTTTGATGCAATCGTTGCTGCTTGCCAGGACCCGGCTATTGAACTCCTGAGTGTCGCGCAATTCGGACTCGGTGCGCTTGGAGGCTGTGACATCCTTGAACAGCACCGCGATCCGGTTCTGCTCCTGGCCATCCACCTTGTAGGCATAAATTTCGTACCAGTGTCCGGCCAGGGCAACGGCCGGCGCGTCAAACCCCACGGACTCGCCAGTCAACGCCACCCGGGCGTAAGCATCGAACCACGGCTGAGGCTGGCCCTCTGCGATATCCCGCATGCTCTGGCTGATCATCTGCTTTAGATGGGTCATGCCTTCAAAGGCCGGGTTGATTTCGACGAAGTGAAACTCGGTCAGTTGGTTATCGACAAAGCTCACGTCCACCACGCAGAACCCGATATCGATCTTGCTGAACAACTCGCGATAACGTGCGTCTCGGGACTTCAGCCGCTGAGCCAGTTGCACAGAATGAGTAGTCTCGACGGTATGGCACAGCGCGCCCATGACCGTTTCTTCACGCTCGTCGTAAAGGGGCGAAAACGAAAAGGTCCACCAGGTCTGCTCGGGAACACCGTAGCGCGCCATGCTGATCGGCTGATTCTCGAAACGACTGGATTGCCCGGCGAACGCTTGTTCGACCATCGGCCGAACCTGCTCCCAGGCATCGGCCCACAACGTCTTGATGCTCTGCCCGAGTGCACCGGCCAGACGCGGACCGAGGATCGGCCGGTAAGCGTCATTAAAGAAGAACATCAACTCCGGTCCCCAGACCAGATACAGGCTTTCCGGCGAATTGAGCATCATGCTCAGCGCCGAACGCAGGGACGCAGGCCATTGTTCCATCGCGCCAAGGGATGAGTCTGACCAGTCTCGAGCTCTGATTGCAGCTCCGGTCTCGCCGCCAGGGAGGGTCAACGGCGAAGGTTTGGATACGAGGCTAATGGTCATTTACCAAATACTGAAGCGTCACATGACGACGATGATCGACCGCAGCGGCGGACGAAGAGCGCCAAGTTTGGAGTGCTGGCGAACAAGTGGCAACCACCGGGTAGCGGATTCTGCTCGTCGGCTGCCCGAGTAGACCGCGAGCAGGCCACGGCGTTCTACCCAACGCGTAAGCGCTGAAGATTGACGCGACCGCTCATCGGTGGTCAGATGCGCGCCAGTTTCAGGTGCCTCATGCCGCCGAGCATGAGGTGAAACGGGAAGCCGGTGCGTCACTTCGATGACTAGTCCGGCGCTGCCCCCGCAACGGTAAGCGAGCGAAACATTCGACAGACCACTGTGCAAACTGCATGGGAAGGTGAATGTTTCATGACCCTCGCAAGCCCGGAGACCGGCCTGCAACTTCGTTTTGGCAAACCCGCGGTGGGCGGGCGCAGGCCGGTTTCCGTGGGCTTTTGCGCCCGCGATTCCTCTCGCGTTATTCCCCCGGGATCCATTCATTCCTTTTGGTTGGAATCGTATGTCCCGCAACTCTCTGCTGCACACCCTGGCGACTCGCTCGCTGCACATCACGCTGCTCCCCTGCCTGGCACTTTCGGCAACGGCTTTCGCCGACGACGATAAAGTACTGGCGTTACCTTCCACGGCGATCATTGACAGTGCAGATAGCCGCGAACCCGATCTTGCGACTGTGCTGCCGGCTGGCTCGAGGCTCAACCTGACAGCCCTGGAAAACCCCGCCAGCGTCAGTAGCCTGGGTACCGAGGCCATCAGCAATCGCAACAACCTGACCGTACAGGATGCCGTGACCCGCTCGCCGGGCATCACCAGCATTGCGGCGCCGGGCAATGGCAATACCGCACTGTCGGCACGGGGTTTCTCGGGCCACCAATCGGTGATGACCCTGTTCGACGGCGCACGCCTGTACACCGGCTTTGGCACCCAGACCTTCCCGGTGGACCCGTGGATGGTCGAGCGCATTGACGTGATTCGTGGTCCGGCTTCGGTGCTGTATGGCGAAGGTGCTACCGGCGCGGTGATCAATGTGATCCCCAAGAAGCCGTTTGGGGGGCAAATCCACAACAGGCTGCGCCTGGGTTACGGCTCCGATGATCGTCAGCAACTGGGCCTGGACAGCGGCGGTTCGCTGAGCGACACCCTGAGTTATCGCCTGACGCTCAACCAGGAGCAAAGCAACGGTTGGGTGGACAATGGCAACTCCCGAAGCCTGGCCCTGAGCGCAGCTTTACGCTGGCAAGCCACCGATGACCTGGCGTTCACCTTTGCTCACGAGCGTGGCGACAGCGAGCCCATGAGTTACTTCGGCACACCGCTGATCGATGGTCGTTATCGCGGCAGCGTTCGGGACCAGAACTACAACCTGCAGAACGCCGTGCAGCGCTATAACGATGAATGGACCCGCATCAACACCGACTGGGCGATCAACGAAAACCTCAGCGCCAGCAACCAGCTGTACTACATCAAGAGCCGTCGCCACTGGCGCAACGCCGAAGCCTATAACTGGAGCAGCGCCCAGGGGCAGCTGTTGCGTGGTGATTACCTGGAGATCAAGCACGATCAGGAACAGATCGGCGACCGCCAGAGTTTCACCTTCAATCATTCGTTGTTTGGCCTGGACAGCAGAACGATAGTGGGCGCCGAATACAACCGGGTTCGCTTCGGGGTGGTCAATAACTCGCCTTATGACGATGTGGGTGGCGACTACATTGATCCGTGGAACCCGGCGAATGGCTATTTCCAGAGCCGATCGCCGCTGCTGCCGCTCGCCGACAGCACCACCCGCACCTTTGCGCTCTTCGCGGAAAACCGCCTGCAATTGTCCGAGCGTTGGTCGCTGGTGACGGGCATTCGTCGCGATCAGAACCACATCGACCGTAACGACCTGCGCGCCAACACGCGCAGCGACCGCAGCCTGACCGGCGGCAACTGGCGTGCAGGCCTGGTGTTCGCGGTGACTGATCAGCTGTCGCTGTATGGCCAGTACTCCACCAGCGAGGATGGGGTCAGCAACCTGATCAGCCTCAACCCCACTCAGCAGCAAATGGACCTGACCGAAGCGAAGCAGACTGAATTCGGCCTCAAGCAGCAGTTTTGGGAAGGACGTGGAGAATGGACGCTGGCGGCCTACCACATCGTGAAGAAAAAGCTGCTGACCACCGACCCGCTGACGCGCGTCACTCAGCAGGTCGGCCAGCAATCTTCCGATGGCCTGGAAGCCTCACTGGAACTCGCCTTGAATCACGACTGGCATGTCTCGGCCAACGCGGCTCTGGTGCGCGCCGAATATGACAAGTTTTACGAAGCGGTCGCGGGTCAGGCGATTTCCCGAGCGGGCAACCACCCCACCGACGTTCCACGGCGCAGCGCCAACCTGTGGTTGAGCAAAGCCCTGACCCCAGACCTGGACGCCGGAATTGGCCTGCGCTATGTCGATGCCCGTTATGCCAACGCTGCCAACACTGCCGACGTGCCGGGTTACACCGTGCTCGACGCAAATATGGGTTGGAATCTGGTGCACGACGTGCGACTGGGGCTGCAGTTGAACAACCTGCTCGACCGCCGCTACGCCGTCGCCGGGCAGAACAGCGGGCAACAATGGCTGATGGGCCAGCCCCGGTCGTTTTTCGTGACGGCTGATTATAGTTTTTGAGGTGCTGAAGTGGGACCGGCTTTAGCCGGGAAGAGGCCGGTACATTCACTCCGTATCTATCGTCTGAAATACCGCCTTCCCGGCTGAAGCCGGTCCCACGAAGTTAGCCCAAGCATTGCGCTGGTCCTGTAGGAGCTGACCGAGTTTACGAGGGCTGCGAAGACGGTGGGTCAGACGAGCCCCTTTCGTCGCCGTCGTGACTTGCGACAACTCCAGAGATCGCTTTCTGCTGTAGGAGTGAGCTTGCTCGCGATCCAGTGCGCAGCGCTGGCAATGGATTCAAATTCGAATCTGATTGAAGGCCGTTCCGGCCTTATCGCGAGCAAGCTCACTCCTACAGGTTCTGCGTATTCTCAGGCACACCCCGGTCCGGTAGCTGACCGAAGTTACGAGGGCTGCGAAGACGGTGGGTCAGACCAAACGCGATTCGCTACAAGTCGGCTCACCCCCGTACCAAATCCTTGAACGACAACTGCAAAAAATCCTGCAATTCAAAAAAATTCTGGCTATGCGCACGGGTCGGGTCCCAGACCAGTCCCAGGTCCATGGAAGGGATGGGGTCCGCCAACTGGCGGCGCACGATCCGGTGTCCATCCAGCGACCATGGGCGATAGACCAGGTCAGAAAGCACGGTCACCCCCTTGCCCGCCGCGACCAGACTGCGTACCGCTTCGATCGATGCACTGCGAAACCGCGGTTGTGCAACCAGGCCGTAGTGGCCCCAGTACTTGTCGACCGTGGAAACATGCTCATCCATATCCAGCAGGATGTAATCGTGCGCTGCCACGTCGGCCAGGCAAACGCGACTGGCGCTCATTAGCGGATGTTCAGGATGGCCCCACAACTGGCGCGGCGAACGGATCAGCGGGTTGCAACTCAGGGGGTCGGCATCGGGCAGATTGGAGGCCAGCAGGATCGCCAGCTCCAGGGAGCCATCGCGCAACCCGGCTTCAATCGCGGAACGTTGGTCCTCAATGATCACCGGTTCCAGCCGGGGGAATTTCTTTTCCAGGGCCTTGATCAGCGGCGACAAGACATACGCAGAGATAGTCTCGGTGACGCCAATCCGGATCGGCCCGCTGGCGTGTGAAGGGCGTACAGCCACCGCCTCGACAGCATCGAGCATGGCGGCCTCGACCTGTTGCGCATGGCGCAAAAACACCGCGCCCGCATCAGTCAGCCGCACACCACTCGCATGCCGGGTGAACAGCGAGACGCCGACGCTCTGCTCCAGCCCTTTGAGGGAAGCGGTCATGGACGACTGAGTGACGTGACAACGCTGCGCCGCCTTGGACACCTGCCCGGTGTCGGCGATGGCAATGAAATGCTGCAGTTGCTTGAGGGTCGGGAGCATCGGTTTTTCCGATATCGCGTTAAACAATCTTTGAATTATCAATACGTCGTCAGCGAGTAATAACATCGTGCCATGACTCATTACAAGTGACGGTCTCAGCGGATGACAGACGCTCACCGGCAGGAAAAGACAGGCTATTGCACGCTGTGCCGCTCTCGTTGCGGAACGATCAACGTCGTGCAAAACGACCAATTGCTGGAAGTAAGGCCCAACCCTGCACATCCCACCGGCAACAGCATGTGCCTTAAAGGCAAGGCCGCTCCGGAACTGCTGCACAGCGCTGATCGACAGCTGTATCCGATGCGCCGCACTAACCCGAAAACTCACCCTGATCCCGGTTGGGAGATCATTTCCTGGGAACAGGCGCTCAGCGAAGTTGCTCAGCGCCTGGAAACCGCGCGACGTGAAGCCGGTGCCGAATCGGTGGCCTTCGCCGTCACCACGCCCAGCGGCACGCCACTGAGTGACAGTATTGACTGGATCGAACGCTTCATTCGCCTGTATGGCAGCCCCAATACCTGCTACGCCACCGAGATATGCAACTGGCATAAAGACCATGCCCACGCTTTCACTTTTGGCTGCGGGATGCCCACTGCCGACTACCGTAATGCCGAGCTGATTTTGTTGTGGGGTCACAACCCGAGCAATACCTGGTTGGCCCAGGCGGAAGCGATTGGTGCCGGAGTCAAAGCCGGGGCGAAAATGATTGTTGTCGATCCACGGCAAACCGCTTTGGCCAGTGACGCCGATTGCTGGTTGCGAGTGCGCCCTGGCAGTGACCTTGCGCTGGCCATGGGGCTGGCCAATCTGCTGATTCAGAACAAGACCTTTGATGAAAGCTTTGTCCGCACCTGGAGCAATGGGCCGTTGCTGGTACGTGCCGATAATGGCGACCTGTTGCGCGGTGCGGATATCGGCCTGCCCGATGCCGATGATTTCGTCGTCTGGGACCTGCAGCTGGGCAAGCCACGCTCCTCCGGCGACCTGAGCAAATCGGACCTCGACGCGGCGGCTCTTTATGGCAGTTTCGAACTGACCCTCAGCAACGGCGGCGGCACAATCGCCTGTAGTCCGGCATTCGAGTTGTATGCCGAAGAATGCGCGGCGTACACCCCTGACCGGGTGGCGGCCCTGACCTGGATCCCGGTGGACCAGCTTGAACAGGCGGCCGGGTTGATCGCCGGGTCACCACGGGTGGCGTTTCACGCCTGGTCAGGCGTCGGCCAGCAAGCCAATGCCTCGCAAACTGACCGGGCCATGGCCTGCCTGTACGCACTGACCGGCAGTTTCGACCGTGTCGGTGGCAACCGCATATTCCAGAAGCCGTCTTGCAACCCGGTCATGTCGTTCGACCTGCTGGCCCCTGAACAACGCGAGAAAGCCCTGGGGCTGGACGCGCGTCCGTTGGGCCCGCCATCCCAGGGCTGGGTGACCGCTCCCGATCTTTATCAAGCCATCGTCAACCATCAGCCCTACGCGATTCGGACCCTGATGGCCTTCGGTACCAATCTGCTGCTGTCCCAGCCGGACGTTCATCTGGGCGAGCAGGCCTTACAGAAGCTGGATTTCTACGTCCACTGTGACTTGTTCGAATCTCCCAGCGCCCGTTACGCCGACATCTTTTTGCCAGTCAACACCCCATGGGAACGGGAAGGCCTGCGCATCGGCTTCGAAATTTCGGCAGAAGCAGAACGCCTGGTGCAGCTGCGCCAACGCATGGTGTCGCCACGGGGTGAATCCCGTTCTGACAATGACATCGTGTTCGATCTGGCCGTCCGGCTGGGTCTGGCTGATCAGTTCTTCGGTGGCTCTCTGGAGGCGGGTTGGGATTACATGCTCCAACCCTTGGGGCTTACTGTGGAGCAATTAAGAGCGCAACCAGACGGGGTGCGTATCGACACGGTTGACCGGGAACGCAAATACGCAGACTCCGGACGGCGCAAAGCTTTCAATACGCCCTCAGGGCTGGTGGAGTTGTATTCCGAACGGCTACGACGCCATGGCTATTCTCCCCTGCCCCGTTCTTCAGCCCTCGACCCCGCCGACGAAGCCAGAAACAAGGCTTTCAACCTGGTTCTGACCTCGGCAAAAAATGGTTATTTCTGCCACAGCCAGCATCGCAGCCTGGCATCGGTGCGCCGCAAGGCATTGTTTCCGGTGCTGGAGATTTCCGCTGAACTGGCCCAGGAACGAGGCATTGATCACGGCGATAACGTGTTGGTGGTGACTGACAGCGGTGAAGCCACCTTCAGTGCCCGGATCGCCGAGGGCCTGCACCCGGGCGTGGTGGTGGGGGAATATGGCTGGTGGCAGAAATGTGATGCCCTGGGCCAGGCCGAGTTACCGGTCGCCGGAAAATCGGGCAGCAATTTCAATAGCCTGATCGCCAATGCAGCGCTGGACCCCATCAGTGGTTCATCACCGTTGCGGGCCTATCGCTGCGACGTGCGTCGCGATCCGGCCACTGATGAGCGCCAACGTCGCTGGGAAGGTTTCCGGGCGTTTCGGGTGACCGGGCTGCATCGTGAAGCCAGCGACGTGAGCATTGTGAGTTTTGAAGCAATCGACGGCGGTTACGTTCCCGACTTTCAGCCGGGCCAGCACATCACTGTGCAACTGCAGGTCGAGGCCCAGGCCGTGCTGCGATCGTACTCCCTGACGGGCTCAGCCAATGTCCAACGCCGTCGAGGCTATAGCATCGCAGTGCGCCAGGCCTTGGGCGTCGATGAGTCCGGCGCGCTTCAAGTGGGCCTCGCGTCAGGCTTCATCAACGAATCATTGCGGGTGGGTGACACTCTGATGGCGCAAATGCCGTCGGGGAATTTCATTCTGCCGATCACCACCAACCGCCCGCTGTTATTGCTGGCCGGCGGCATCGGCATCACCCCGTTTCTCAATCTGCTGGAAACCTTGAAGGGTCGAACGCAAACACCAGAAATTCTGCTGTTGTACGCCAACCGCAACGGCGACAGCCATGCGTTCAAGGCCCGGCTGCAGGAGTTGAGCAAGGTTTTGCCCCGCTTGCGGATCATCAATTTTTACAGCCGCCCGCAAAACGGCGACCGGGCCGGTGATGACTATCAGGTTGCAGGCAGAGTCACGGTTGAGCACGTGCCCAGAGCGCTGCTCAAGCTCCGGCCGCTGATCTACCTGTGCGGACAAGCGCAAATGATGAGCGAATTCTCCAGCGCACTGCAAAAGATTGGCGTGCCGCGCTTCGATATTCAGCAAGAGGTCTTCAAGTCGCCAGTCATTCCGGTGATCGAGCCAGGGCTAAGCCATCCGGTGACCTTCAGCAAGACCGGCATCACCCATACCTGGTCCTCGCAGGACGGCTCCCTGCTGGATTTCGCCGACCGGCTTGGCCTGCGCCTGCCCAGCGGCTGCCGGGTCGGCCAGTGCGAAAGCTGCGCGGTAAAAGTGCTTGCAGGAAGCGTGGTTCACCTGCAGGGCGAAGGCTCAGACGACCCCGATGTTTGCCTGGCCTGCCAGGCCATCCCCACCAGCGCAATAACCCTGGACGCTTGATATGACCCGACGAAAAGGTGAGACATGCTGATTATTGATGCCGAGCGCACGCGCTCCCTGCTGCCGTTCGCTGAACTGGTGCCCGCGCTGGAGACAGCGTTCTGCGAGCCCGTGGAAGTGCCCCTGCGGCACAACCACAGCATTGCACCCGACTCCGACTCACCCGGCTGCATGCTGCTGATGCCGGCCTGGAATCGGCAGGGTTTCCTCGGCATCAAGACCGTTACGATCTACCCGCACAACGCCAGCAAAGGCCGGCCTGGCCTGCATTCGACCTACATGCTGCACAACGCCGAGACCGGCGCGCCACTGGCCTTGATCGACGGCAACGAAATCACCTCGCGACGCACCGCTGCCGCGTCGGCGTTGGCCGCATCGTTTCTGAGCCGCGAAGACGCAGCTTCGCTGCTGGTAGTCGGTGCGGGACGGGTCGCCAGTCTGCTCGCTTATGCCTATCGGGCGGTGCGACCAATCCGCCAGGTGGCGGTGTGGGACATCAATCCCGCACAGGCGGCAACCCTGGTGGAGCAGTTGCAGCGTGATGGCTTCGAAGCCTGGGTCGCCGATGATCTAGAGGCCGCGTGCGCCCATGCCGACATCGTCACCTGCGCAACGCTTTCGACCACACCGCTGATCCTGCGCGACTGGCTACGTGACGGCACGCACCTGGACCTTATCGGCGGCTTCACCCCGCAGATGCGCGAAACCGACGACGCCTGCTTCGCCGGTACGTCGGTATTTGTCGACACTTATGAGGCCGTGCTCAAGGCCGGCGACCTGCTAAGCCCACTGGCCAGCGGCGCATTGCTGGAAAGCGATATCCGTTCGAATCTGGCGAGCCTTTGCCAGGGCAAGCATCCGGGCCGCGCAACGGCCAAGGAAATCACCGTATTCAAAGCGGTAGGCACGGCCCTTGAGGACCTGGCCGCCGCACAACTGGTTTACCTGCAACACTCAAAATAATTAGAAAGCCTCATCACTTTTGAAGCTGCCTGTCGCCCGATACTTCAGGAAGACAACCATGAAAGAGTCTGTTCTACAAAAAAGCGACACAACAAAAGAAGACCTCGGTTTTTTCGAAAGAATTGCCGTCGGAGTTTCCAACTGGTCCGAGCGCTGGTTCCCCGACGCCTATGTATTCGCAGCGGTTGCGGTGGTGCTGGTGGCAATCGGTTCGCTGTCCATTGGCGCATCAGTGAAATCAGTGGCCGGGGCTTTTGGCGACGGTTACTGGAGCCTTATCCCCTTCACTATGCAAATGGCCTTGGTGGCCATATCGGGCTATGTCGTCGCGGTATCCCCACCTGCCGCGAAACTGATCGACAAGCTCGCGTCGCTGCCGAAAACAGCTCGCGGTGCAGTGACCTTTGTTGCATTCATCAGCATGAGCATTTCCATGTTCAACTGGGCGATCAGCCTGATCCTCAGTGGTTTGCTGGTCAGGGCCATTGCTCGTCGTACCGGGTTGAGGATGGATTACCGCGCGGCCAGTGCCGCAGCTTATCTGGGGATGGGCGCCACCTGGGCGCTGGGGCTGAGTTCTGCGGCCGCGCAGATCCAGGCCAACCCGACCAGCCTGCCCAAGTCGATTCTCGACATCACTGGCGTGATTCCGTTTTCGGACACCATTTTCCTCTGGCAGTCGTTGACCATGGCGGGCGTGCTCATCGTGGTGTCGATGCTGGTCGCCTGGTTCTCTACACCGACGGAAGGCCGGGCGCGCACCGCTCAGGACATGGGTGTAGATCTGAGCGTTCCCGATGAGGTAGCGGACGGACCGCGCCGTCCGGGTGAATGGCTCGAATACAGCCCGCTGCTGACCCTGCTGATTGTGGGTCTTGGCTCGATCTGGCTGTACAACGAGTTCACCACCAAGAACCCGATCTATGTGATCTCCGGACTCAATACTTACAACTTCCTGTTCCTGATGCTGGGGATGCTGCTCAACTGGCGACCGAAGCGCTTCCTGGCGGCGATTGCCAAGTCCGTGCCTTCAGTGGCTGGTGTGTTGATCCAGTTTCCACTGTACGGCGCCATCGCGTTCATGATGACCAAAGCCGTGGGCGCCGATGGGGCGACCTTGTCTCATCACCTGGCCTCGGCATTTGTCGCCGTGGCCGACAGCGATAGCTTCGCGGTGGTGATGGGCGTGTATTCGGCGGTGCTTGGTTTCCTGATTCCCTCCGGAGGTGGCAAGTGGATCATCGAAGCGCCTTACGTCATGCAGGCGGCCAACGAACTCAAGGTCAACCTGGGTTGGGCGGTGCAGGTCTATAACGCAGCCGAAGCCTTGCCGAACCTTATCAACCCGTTCTGGATGTTGCCACTGCTGGGTGTCCTCGGGCTGAAAGCGAGGGATATCGTCGGCTTCACCTTTACCCAATTGCTGGTGCATACGCCGCTGGTGCTGTTCATGCTTTGGGCATTTTCCATGACATTGAGCTATACACCGCCCGTCATGCCTACGCCCTGAGGGTGCGAAACAGCAAGGTCCTGTAGGCGTGGTCGGAGATTACGACGGCGGCGAAAGCGGTTTGCCTGACACCCCCATGTTCGCAGCCTGCGGCAGCTCCTACAGATCGCACCGTCCCTGTGGGAGCGGTGCTTGCCCGCGATGCGGGCGCCGCGGTCTTCCTGCCATACCGCGTTATCGCTCCTCGCGAACAAGTTCGCTCCTACCCCGTGTGGGAGCGGTGCTTGCCCGCGATAAGGGCGACGCGGTCTATCAGACGTACCGCGTCATCGTTCATCGCGAACAAGTTCGCTCCTACCGCCGATCACCCGCCTGTTGGAGCGAGGCTTGCCCGCGATGCAGGCGCCGCGGTCTTCCTGCCACACCGCGTTATAGTCCCTCGCGAACAAGTTCGCTCCTACCGCCTGTGGGAGCGGTGCTTGCCCGCGATAAGGGCGACGCGGTCTATCAGACGTACCGCGTCATCGTTCATCGCGAGCAAGCTCGCTCCTACAGGCGAGCGCCGAAACCTGTTGGAGCGAGGCTTGCCCGCGATGCAGTCGACGCGGTGCGCCTGCCATACCGCGTAATCGTCCCTCGCGAACAAGTTCGCTCCTACCCCCTGTGGGAGCGGTGCTTGCCCGCGATAAGGGCGACGCGGTCTATCAGACGTACCGCGTCATCGTTCATCGCGAGCAAGCTCGCTCCTACAGGCGAGCGCCGAAACCTGTTGGAGCGAGGCTTGCCCGCGATGCAGTCGACGCGGTCTTCCTACTATCCTCTGAGCAAATGCCGCCTAAAGGCCACTAGATCGGCAAATTTCCAGAAATCAGCCCAGCTGAAACGTTTAATTATCTCGAAATATCCGGTTACTTTGCGGAACTAGCGCGGTTGGCAGGCCCCTAAGATGCCATGTCCGCAGCCTGGACCGTTGCTTTCACCTGGCCGCCTTACCGTTCAACCAAGGATTTCGCAGTGCCTTCAAGTATCTCCTCCCCAGCTAAACCTGATCAGGGCGGGCAAGCGATGTCGCCTTCCCGGATGATCTTCATTTCCGTGCTCGTTGCCACCATGGGTGCTCTGGCATTTGGTTATGACACCGGCATCATCGCCGGTGCCTTGCCTTTCATGACGCTGCCTGTAACTGAAGGCGGGCTCGGCCTGACGGCGTTTACCGAAGGCTTGATCACGTCTTCACTGATCGTCGGCGCAGCCTTTGGCTCCCTGGCCAGTGGCTATCTGTCTGATCGGTTCGGCCGTCGCGTCACACTGCGCGTCCTGTCGCTGCTGTTCATCGCGGGCGCTCTGGCCACTGCCATCGCTCCTTCGGTGCCGATCATGGTCGCCGCGCGCTTCCTCTTGGGTATCGCCGTGGGCGGTGGTTCGGCGACGGTGCCGGTATTCATCGCTGAGATTGCCGGGCCGAAGAAACGCGGCCGACTGGTCAGCCGTAACGAGCTGATGATCGTCAGCGGTCAGTTGATGGCCTACGTGCTCAGCGCCCTCCTCGCGGCGTTGCTGAGCTCGTCGCATATCTGGCGCTACATGCTGGCTATCGCCATGATTCCCGGCCTGTTGCTGTTGGTCGGTACTTTTTTTGTGCCGCCCTCGCCGCACTGGCTGGCCAGCAAAGGCCGCTTCGATGACGCTCAGGACGTTCTCGAGAAACTGCGCGATACCCCCGAGGAAGCCAAGGCCGAAGTTGCCGAGATGAAGTCGCAAAAGGAGAACCAACGCAAGCGTCCACCGGTCTCCGAACTGTTGCGTCAAAGCTGGGTGATCAAGCTGCTGCTGATCGGTATCGGGCTGGGCTTCACCGCCCAGTTCACCGGCGTCAATGCCTTCATGTACTACACCCCGATCATTCTCAAGACCACCGGCATGGGCACCAACGCTGCACTGACCGCCACCATCGGCAACGGCGTGGTATCAGTGATCGCGACCTTGCTGGGCATCTGGGCAATTGGCCGTTATGGCCGTCGTCATCTGCTGATGACCGGCTTGGTCATGGTGGTGATTGCTCAAGTTGCACTGGGTTGCGTGCTGACGTTCATGCCGCAGAACCTGACCCAGAGTTATGCGGCACTGGCTTGCATCCTGCTGTTCCTGCTGTTCATGCAAATGTGCATCGCGCCGGTTTACTGGCTGTTGATGTCGGAGCTGTTCCCGTCCCAGGTGCGCGGGCTGCTGACCGGCACCGCGGTATCGATGCAGTGGCTGTTTAACGCCGCCGTGGCCTTTCTGTTTCCCCTGGCGCTGGCGGCATTGGGCAACCCAACGTTCTTCATCTTTGCGGTCATTAACGTCGGCTCGCTGCTGTTCGTGTTCTTCTGCCTGCCGGAAACCAAGGGCAAGTCCCTGGAAGAAATCGAAAAGCACATGAAGAAAGAACTCTAGACGTGTGCGCCGTGCTGCCGGTTTAATTGTCCCCGCGTTCGGCACGGCGCGATCTATACGCAGCAGATTCCCTGCCCGAGGAGCCTGCCACAACGTTTTGCGAGGATTCATGACAGCGTCTGCTGACACTCAAAACACCAGCTGGGTCAGTGTCTGCACACTGGCAGTAGCCGCCTTCATTTTCATCACCACCGAATTCGCACCAGTGGGCTTGCTGAGCGCCATCGCCAACAGCTTTGGCATGACGTCCGCTCAAGTGGGCCCGATGCTGACGGTCTACGCTTGGACCGTTTCGCTGATGTCGCTGCCCATGATGCTGCTGACCCGCAACATCGAGCGCCGTCTGCTGCTCAAAGTGGCCATCGGCGCACTGATCGCCAGCCACATCCTGCTCAGTCTGTCGCCCAACTTCACCCTCGTGGTGATCAGCCGGGTCTGCATCGCCCTGGCCCACTCGGTGTTCTGGTCGATCACCGCCTCTCTCGCAGTACGCCTGGCCCCGCAGGGTAATCGCGCCCGGGCCCTGAGCATTCTGGCCATGGGCTCATCCCTGGCCATGGTGCTGGGCATCCCCATCGGGCGACTGCTGGGCGAAAGCATGGGCTGGCGGGCTACGTTTCTGGCGATTGCCGGAGTGGCGTGCCTGATCTGGATCCTGCTGGCCAAGAAATTGCCGCTGTTGCCGACCCAGAACAGCGGCAGCCTTACCAGCCTGCCAATCCTGTTCAAGCGTCCGGCGCTGGTGTCGCTGTACTGGATCACCGCTCTGGTAGTGACAGCCAACTTCACGGCCTACACCTACATTGAGTCGTTCGTGCAAAAGGTCGGCGGTTTCAGTGAAGGCACCACCACCTGGTTGCTACTGCTGTTTGGTCTGGCCGGATTGCTGGGCTCCATGGTGTTCAGCAAGCTGGATACCCGCTTCCCGAAAAACCTTACCGCACTGGCGATCGGCTCTTTGTGCCTGTGCCTGGGCCTGATGTTCTGGGCCTCATGGAGCATTTATACGCTGGTGGTGGTGTTCGCTTTGTGGGGGCTGGCGATGTTGTGTTTCGGCGTGCAGATGCAGTCCCAGGTCATCAGTCTGGCGCCGGATGCCACCGACGTCGCGACCGCCCTGCACTCGGCCATCTATAACATCGGGATTGGTGGCGGCGCGCTGCTGGGCAGTATCGTCGTGCATCATCTGGGTTCGGCATGGGTGGGCTTCATCGGTGGCCTGGTGGCAGCAGTGGCTCTGGCGTTGTGCCTGTTCAACGCCAGACGCTTCGAGAAAGCCGCGCGGGCAGCGGCTCAGGAATCAGGCCTGCAGGGTTGACCTACGTCAGAGCGGGTCGAGTTCTTTGCGACGCGCATCGGCCGAGACCGGGTACCCAAAAAGATAACCCTGGAAATGTGAGCAGCCCTCAGCCTCGAGTTGAGCCTGCTGCTCCGGGGTTTCGACGCCCTCGGCAGTGACCTTGATGTTCAGGCTGTTACTCATGCCGGTAATGGCCCGGACGATGGACAACGCTTCGTGACTCTGTCCCATGTCGCGAATGAACGACTTGTCGATCTTGATGCGATCAAACGAGAACGAGCGCAGATACCCCAGGGATGAATAGCCCGTACCGAAATCATCCAGCGCAATACTGATCCCCAAGTCCTTGAGCGCCCGCAAGGTCTGAATATTCTCCTCGCTGTTCTCCAGCAGGACTGACTCGGTGATCTCCAACTCCAGAAGATGAGCCCCAAGACCCGAATCGGAAAGTGCCAGCGCCACGATGTCCACTAATCCGGGGTTGTTGAATTGCACGGACGACAGATTGACCGCCACGGTTTGTCCGGTGCCCCAGCTGGCCGCCTCGCGGCATGCCAGATTCAGCGCGCGGCTGCCGATTTCATGAATCAACCCGGTTTCTTCAGCAATGGGAATGAAGTCCAGAGGCATGATCGTGCCCTTGGTTGGATGCTCCCAGCGCATCAAGGCTTCATAGCCGCAGATGCGTCTGTCCCGGGTGTCGATGATCGGTTGGTAATGCAGTTGCAGCTGGCCCAGATGCAGCGCGGTGCGCAGGTCGGTCTCGATACTGCGACGGGCGCGGGCAGCGTCACTCAGCTCGGGGCGGAAATACTCGTGGCGGTTGCGGCCGTTGCGTTTGGCTTCGTAAAGCGCCATCTCCGCAAAACCTAAAAGTTGCTGGGGACTGTCATGGTCATCCGGTGCTATGGAAATCCCGATGCTGACCCCGACAATAAGACTGTGCCCATCGACCGAAAACGGTCTGGTGATCGCCGAGATGAGTCGTAGCGCGGCGCTGCCAGCCGCCTCGGAATCTTCAAGGGCGGTCAGCACAATGGCGAACTCATCGCCGCCAAGCCTTGCCAGCGTATCGTCTTCACGTAGCTCACCGCTCAGGCGTTTGCCCAGCGCGCTCAGTAGTTTGTCGCCCAATGCATGCCCCAGGGCGTCATTGATATTTTTGAAGTTATCCAGATCCAGGCACAGCACACCGGTCAGCTTTCCCGGGTGCTGATGCAGCTCCAGAGCCTGAGCCAGCCGCTCGTTGAACAAGACTCGGTTGGGTAAACCCGTGAGCGCATCATGATGAGCCATGTGCTGGATCTGTGCCTGAGCGGCCAACTCATCGGTGACGTCCTCTGCGACAAACAACACATAGTTGGACTGGCCTTCAAGGTTCTTGCACAGCAAGGCGCGACTGCGCAGGGTGCGGTCCCCGACGACGGTTGCTACCAGTGTTTCGGCCACCTGCACGCCGGGCCTGTGAAACACCCTTTCCACCTGTTGCTCAATGTACTGGGCGACAACCGGCTTCAAACACGCACTGATGGTGCGCCCAACCATGCTTGCCTGCTGGTAGCAAAACAGGCGCTGGGCTTGCTGATTGGCCAACAGCACCTTTTTGGTTACAGCGTCCTGGACGATGACGCTGGCAGGAATATTGGCGATCACAGAATCAAGGAAGCGCGACAGCGACGTCATTTCCTGGCTGTATTGCTCGGCCAGCTCTTTGGCATTGACCAGCTCAAGCTCGTAGCGGCGTCGCTCGCTGATGTCCCGAGTCACCTTGGCAAAACCGATCAATTGGCCGTTTTCATCGTCGTAGATCGCATCGATCACCACGCTGGTCCAGAAATGGCTGCCGTCCTTGCGTTGACGAATACCTTCGGCGGCGAAACGGCCGTATCTGCGCGCGGTTTCCAGTCCGGCCTGGGGCAGGCCCTTGGCGCGGTCCTGAGGGGTATAGAACACCGAAAAATGCTGGCCGATGATCTCCTCGGCTTTGTAGCCTTTAGTCCGTTGCGCCCCGACATTCCAGTTCACTACGTGGCCCTGGAGGTCGAGCATGTAGATCGCGTAATCGGTGACGCCCTGCACCAGCAGACGAAAACGCCGCTCCTGCTCGCGTTGAGCGAGTTGAGCCTGGCGCTGTTCGGTGCAGTCACGAGTGATTTTCGCGAACCCCAGCAGTTCGCCCTCGTCGCCCCAGATCGCATCAATGACCACATGGGCCCAGAACGAGGTGCCGTCCTTGCGCAGCCGCCAGCCCTGATCCTCGAAACGCCCGGTCGTCCCGGCAACCTGCAGGTTTCTGTCAGGCAAGCCAGCGGCGATGTCTTGCTGGGTGTAAAAGGCCGAGAAATGCTGGCCGACGATCTCGTCCGCGGTATAGCCTTTGGCCCGCTCCGCTCCCGGATTCCAGTTCGCGACGATGCCCTGAGGAGTGAGCATGTAGATCGCGTAATCGACCACACTTTGAATCAACTGGCGATACATCAGGTCGGAGCTTTCAATCATTGGCATTACAGCGAACCTCAGCAAATTCAAGGCCGGCTATCCATGGCAGTGGCGGGTTATGACCCGTGACTATTGTTCTAGGTAGCATAATGCCACTCTTTTCAGCAGATTATGGTAAGAGATGACGCTTGCGTACAAGACGTGGACAAATATTCCCGGCAGGTTCAGGCGCAGCGCCCTCTGACGCTTGCGGTCAGCAGGCTTGCCAAATCCTGATACAAATATGAAAATGAGATTCATTACCAAATAACTGATCTCAGGTTCACGCCATGTCCTCCGCCGACCCGTCGCTGCAACACGCGGTGCATACGCTGTATGTGGACCATCATCGCTGGTTGTGCGGCTGGTTACGCAAACGGCTGGGCTGTGTCGATCATGCCGCGGATCTTGCCCAGGACACTTTCATCCGGGTACTGACCCAGCGCAAGGGAGCCGAACTTCGCGAGCCCCGCGCCTACCTCAGCACTGTGGCGCGCAGCCTGATGATCGACATGTTCCGGCGTCGCGCGCTCGAACAGGCTTATCTCGAAACCCTCGCGGCACGCCCCGAATTCCACGATGTGTCCCCTGAAACCCGCTTTCTGATCATCGAAGCGCTGGTGGAAATCGACCGGCTGCTCGATGGCCTTGGCGGGCGTGCGCGGGAGATTTTCCTGATGGCCCAACTGGATGGGTTGAGTTACGTGGAAATCGGCCGACAGCTGAATGTCTCGGTGAACACCGTCAAGAAACACGCGGCCCGGGCGCTGACCCATTGCCTGCTGTCAGTGGAAGACTGAGCCTTGTCTACCGCTCAAACACCAGACCGCGCCACCCTGGAAGCCGCCGCCCGCTGGTACGTCGAACTGCATTGCGAAGAGCTGAACGAAGCGACCCGCCAGGCTCATTGCAACTGGCTTGAGCTTGACCCCAGCCACCGGCAAGCCTGGGAACGTCTGGCGCGCTTGCAGGAAAAATTCGACAAGGTCACGCCGGGTATCGGCCGTGTGACCTTGTCCAGTGCCCGAGCCAGACGCCGCGAAGTGCTCAAGGTTCTGTCGGTTCTACTGGCTGCTGGTGCTGCGGGCAGCATTGCCTGGCGGGCCACTGATTTGCCGCTGTTGATGGCCGATCAACGCACGGGCGCCGGAGAACGGCGCCGTGTCCGGCTGGACGATGGTAGCCAGATGCAAATGAATACCGCCACGTCGGTGGATATCCGCTACACCGGGCGACTGCGGGAACTGCGCTTGCTCAGCGGAGAAATCCTGATCGAAACCGCAGCGGACGCCCAAGCCAGGCCCTTCATCGTCCACACCCATGACGGCAGTATCCGCGCGTTGGGCACTCGCTTTACCGTGCGTCGCGACGCCGACCTGACCCGGGTTTGCGTACTGGAGCATGCGGTGGAGATCCGCAATGGGCTCTCGACTGACAAAGTACGCGTCGCAGCCGGCCAACAACTGAGTTTCAGCGCCAATGTCATGGGCACTGTGCAGCGCGCTGAAGCGCAGGCTGATGCCTGGACCCGGGGTATGTTGGTGGTCAACGATTGGCGTTTGGGAGATTTCATCGCCGAGCTGCAACGCTACCGGTCCGGCCACCTGGGTTTTGATCCAGGCATCGCCGGGCTGCGTATTTCCGGAGCATTTCATCTGGGCGATACCGACGTCATCCTTGAAAACCTCACCCTCACCCTGCCCGTGCGGATTCGTCGGTTCAGTCGGTTCTGGGTGAGTGTCGAGGCGGTTTGAACAGCCCGACCTGAGTTGCCCGGTCTTCCTGTAGGAGCTGCCGAAGGCTGCGAAAGCAGTATTCCCGATACTCCGCCTTCGCAGCCTTCGGCAGCTCCTACAGTAATCGGCAGTCAAATTTTTTCACCCGGGGTGTTGTCGATTCCCGTTCTCATTCGACTTTGTAGATAAGAGGCGCAATCGACGCCGCAATCATCGCTACAGGGCGAAGAGGAAACCGCATGTCCCCGCGCAAGTCCCCCATTGGAAATACGCTCATCAGCCGTGCACTGTTCGGCATGGTCTTGGCCGCTCCCTTTGCCACGGTGCTGATCACGCCCACTGCCTGGGCGCAAACCAGCGTTGAAACCGAGTTCAACATCCCGGCTGGTCCCGTGAGTGCAGCGCTGGAGCAATTTGCTGCGATCGCTGACGTCACAGTGTCCTTCGAACCTGATGCCGCTCGCGAACAAAAATCCCCTGGCTTGCGCGGCCGCTACTCTACAGACGCTGGCTTGCGACAACTGCTGGCCGGCAGCCGATTGCAGATCGTGCCTCACGCCAATGGCAGCTATTCATTACTGCCAAAAACCGGTGACGCCTCGGCGGTGCAACTGGACGCGACCAGCATTTCGGGACGCTCTGTCGAATCCGCCGCCGGGCCGGTGGACAGCTACGTCGCCACTCGCAGTGCGTCCGGAACCAAGACCGATACCCCGCTGATTGAAGTGCCGCAATCCATCTCGGTGATCACCCGCAAACAGATGGATGCACAGAGTTCGCAGACCGTGACTGAAGCGCTGCGCTACGTGCCCGGCGTCAAGGTTGAAGGCTACGGTCTGGACCCTAAAGGTTTTGACTGGTTGTTCATTCGCGGCTTCAACGGCCAGTCCACCAGCGACTACCTCAATGGCCTGCGACAACAGAACAACAGCTACGCGTTTTTCCGCAGCGAGCCTTACTCACTCGAACGTATCGACGTGGTCAAAGGCCCCTCGTCGACCCTGTTCGGTCAAGGCGATGCAGGCGGGATCATCAACCGTGTCAGCAAAAAGCCCGAAGCCGACCACGTCAACGAAGTGCGACTCTCAGCCGGCAGCCATGAGCGCAGGCAGGGCCAGTTCGACCTCGGCGGGGCCCTGGACGATGAGCAACATTTGCTCTATCGGGTGGTGGGCTCGGTGCGCGACGCCAACACCCAAGTCGACTATGACGACGGCCATGAGCTGAAAGACGATCGCCTGTATATCGCGCCCTCATTCACCTGGGCGCCGGACGAAGACACCAGCCTGACCCTGCTCAGTGATTTCCTGCGTGACCGTAACGGCGGCTCGCTGTTTGCCTACAGCACACCCGATGGTCACACCACCGACACGTTGATGGGTGACCACAGCTTCAACCATCTGAATCAGGATCAATACAGCTTCGGTTACGAGTTCCGTCACCGCCTCGACGACACTTGGGAATTCCGTCAGAACGCTCGTTACGGTCAGGTCGATGTGATTTTCCAGAACCTGCTGCCCTTCAGTGTCGACACAGGCACCGGCAACACGATTCGTGGCGCCGACCGCTTCGATCAGCACATGAACGCCTTCAATTTGGACAACCAGCTCCAGGCTGACTTCAACACCGGGCCACTGACCCACAAACTGCTGATGGGCGCCGATTATTCCTGGCAGGACGCCGACGTCACCCGCTGGCGAATCCAGGGTCCGAGCCTGAATATCTATGCCCCGCAGTACGGCCAGAGCGTGACCCGGCCAACGGCGGCCAACAGCATCAGCTCGATCAACTATGACCAGACTATCGAGCAGATCGGCGGCTATATTCAGGATCAGATCAAGTTCGACGATCACTGGATCCTGACTGCTGGAGGCCGTTACGATTACGTGCACAACGATCTGGACAACCATGCTGGCGCGTCCACCAACCAGAAGGACAACGCCTTCACCGGCCGCCTGGGTCTCACCTACCTGACCGAATTCGGCCTGGCTCCGTACATCAGCTACTCGGAGTCCTTCGCGCCCAATACCGGCCTGGACCGCAGCGGTCGGGCCTTCGATTCCAGCGAGGCGCGCCAATGGGAGGCAGGCGTGAAATACCAACCAAACGACGCCCTCTTCATGACGCTGGCCGCCTACGACCTGACCAAAACCAATGCGCTGACCAATGAACTGATCAACGGCGTCAGCACCGGATTCTCGGTGGCCAACGGCGAACAACAGTCCCGTGGCATCGAAGCCGAGATCAAAGCCAAGCTGGATCACAACTGGGACCTGGTGGCCTCCTACACCTACACCAAAGCCGAAATCACCAAGAGCACCCGTGGCGATGAGGGCAATCGCCCGGCGAACGTGCCGAAGCACATGGCGTCGGCCTGGCTGAACTACACATTCCACGACACCCTGCTCAACGGCCTGATGCTTGGCGGCGGCGCGCGCTACACCGGCGTGTTGTATGGCGACAACGCTAACTCGTACCACATCGACAACTACACCCTGTTCGACGCCGGCGCGAGCTATCCGATCAACAAGAACGTGACGGTGTCCCTGAATGCGCAGAACCTGCTGGATGAGAAATACGTCGCCACCTGTGATGACTCCTACGAGTGCTACCCAGGCCTGCGTCGGACCTTGCTGACCAGCGTCAAGTATTCGTGGTGATGTGAACACCATTCTGTAGGAGCTGCCGAAGGCTGCGAATCGCCGTGTGACATCTAAAACGTCTTCGCAGCCTTCGGCAGCTCCTACGGATCAGCAGACCAGTAATATTTTTGTTACACGCTGGTAGTAATGTGGCGTTTTGCTACTGGAAGAATAAGAAGTGAAGCGCCTGTTTTCTTCCTCGCTGAGCCTGCTGCGGCTGCTGCTGGTCATCTTGTGTGCCGCCACTCTGGTCTTTCTGTGGGGCTTGTTCCTGCAACAGAAGGCCACTTCCGAGCACGAAGCGCTGGCCGCCAAAGCCGCTGAACACCTTAATCTGGCAACCATTGCGGCGGAGAACCTGCGGCAACTGGTCGACCGCGCCCAAGCCATCGGCAAAGTCGCGCGCAGTGACATCGAAGATCGTGATCAGCGCAATTGGGGTCTGGTGCGCATGCTGGCCGAGGACCCGGTCCTCAAGCGCATGACCTTGTACAGCAAAGATGGCCGATTGCTGTCCGGCACCCACGTCGATGAGCCACAACAACTGTCCCCTGACTGGCTGGAACAACTGCAAAAGCATTTCGCCCAGTACGGCCTCAAGCCTTTGCTGCCGGGATCGCCCAGCAGCCAGACCGGCTCGTCCTCACCTAATTGGCGCTTGCCGTTCCTGCTGCCCCTTACCGATCCCGCTGCACGCGAACTTGATAGCGTGCTGCTGGTACAGCTGGACATCGGCTATCTGGCAGCGCTTTTCGAACGTATCGACCTGGGACGCAGCGGAATGATGCGTTTGCTGGATACCACGGGCCAGGAGCGACTGCGCATCACCAGCAGCGGCGTCGTAATCTCTGGAGCGGCGTTCAACCCGGAACTGCCGGCCAGCGCCCAGGAAGCCGGGGAAATCACTCAATACGCTGCCGCGGCAACCTATCAGAGCCTGTACCGACGCATGGCGCCACGTGGCTTCAGTGTCGTGGTCAGCCAGCAGCGTGACGAAATCCTCGCCTCCTCACGACTGACGTATGAGCGCCAGTTCTGGCTGAACGTGTGCATGACGGTTTTCATACTCGCCAGCCTGATCTGGACCTTGCGGGTATTGCGTCGACGTCAGGAAGCGTTCGCGGCACTGGAGCAGGCCCAGCAGATCAATCAGCAGTTGATCAGTCGTCTTGAAGACGAGCATCGGCGCAGCAGCCACGCGGCGGCCACCGACCATTTGAGCGGCTTGCACAATCGACGACAGTTCATGGAAGTGGCGACGCAAGTCTTGACCCGACAGCGCGGCAAGCGGCAGTTGTTGGCGATCCTGTTCATCGATATGGACCGCTTCAAGTCGATCAACGATTCCCTGGGACACCGCACGGGAGACCTGCTGTTGCAGGCAGTGGCCGGACGCATCAGCCGCATGCTGGAGCCTAGCGACGAAGCTGCGCGTTTCGGTGGCGACGAATTTGTGGTGCTACTGGCTGGCGAGCGCAGCGAAGAACAGATCGATGCCTGGGCTCGCAGCCTGGTGGAGAAACTCTCTGCAATTTACTCTCTGGAAGAACATGAACTGAGCACCAGCCCTAGCGTGGGGGTCAGCATTTGCCCGCGGGACGGGCAAGACATCGAAGACATGATTCGCTGCGCAGACGCGGCCATGTACTCGGCCAAGCGTGCGGGTCGGGGGCAGTATCGGTTCTTCGACCCGTCGCTGAACGTCTCGGATATCAAAGAATTCATCCTGGAGCAGGCCTTTGCCGGTGCGCTGAATGAACGCCAGTTCGTGCTCCACTATCAGCCGCAAATCCGCCTGGATTCCATGCTGGTCGAAAGCTATGAGGCGTTAGTGCGGTGGCAGCATCCAGACTTCGGTTTGCTGTATCCGGATCAATTCATTTCCCTGGCCGAACGCAGTGGATTCATCATCGCACTGGGCTGGGAAGTCTTGCGTCTGGCCTGCGAAGACCTGTCCCGCTGGCAAGCCCAGGGTCGGGACTCAAGTCTGGCGATCAACATCTCGGCGATACAGCTGGGCCAGGCAGACTTCAGCGAGAAATTGCTCGGCGAACTCAAGCGTTACCACATCCAGCCACGACGCCTGGAACTGGAGATCACCGAGACCTCGGTGCTGGACCCCGAAGGCCATGGCATTGAACATCTTCAACGCCTGCGCCATGCAGGTCTGGCCATCAGCCTCGACGATTTCGGCCAGGGTTATGCGGGCTTCGCTCATCTGCAATCACTGCCGCTGACCAAGCTGAAGATCGACCGCGCGGTCATCGCGCCCTTGTCCAACAGTCCCGATGACAACCCCATCGTGGCCTCCACCATCATTCTCGCCAAGCGTCTGGGCCTGGAGGTCGTCGCTGAGGGCGTGGAAACCCGCGAGCAAGTCATCTGCCTGAAGCTGGCTGGTTGCGACATGGTGCAGGGCTACCATTTCAGCCGGCCGATGTCGGCCGAACAGCTCAATGAATACGCTCCTTTTATCAACGCGATGGATACCGCATGCGCTCAGTGAAATGGTTGGCCGGGCTTTTAACGACGGCGTTGGTGACATCAGCGCTGACCGCCACGGTGCATGCCCAATGCACCCAACGCAGCCTGCGCGTTGCGATCATTCCCAACACCAGCAAGCCTTTGGAAGTGTTACGCCGGGACTATCAGCCGCTGCTCGAACGCTTGAGCACCTCGCTGCACATGCCGGTGGACCTGGTGTCCACCTCCTCGTCCTATGAAAGCGTGATTGATGCGATCGTCTCTGGTGGCGTGGATATTGCCTGGCTGGGGCCTGCTTCCTATGTGATGGCTCGCCAGCGCGACCCGCGCATCGAACCGTTCGCCAGCCTGACGATCAGCCCCGGCTTCTTCACTCCTGCAGGCCACCACTACCAGTCGTTACTGCTGACCCGACGCGGTACCTTCGACAAGGTTGAAGCATTACGCGGTGCCCAGGTGGCCTTGAGCGATCCAGCCAGCACCTCCGGCAGCGTGGTGCCTAACGCTGAGTTTTCCGTGAAAGTCGGCCAGCCCCTCACCCGGTTTTTCAGCTCGGTGGTTTACGCAGGCTCCCACAGCAAATCCCTGGACACCCTGCTGGACAGCAGAGTGGACGCAGCGTTTGTGGCCAGCGTTGAAGTCGATGCCTATCTGAACAGTGGACGAATCCAGCGCGACACCTTCGACGTCCTGTGGCGCTCGGAGCCCATCTACTACTCACCTTATGTGTTCAGCGGAAGCCTCTGCCCGGAATTGAAAGAGCTGATCCGCACCGCCATGCTCACTGATCAACAAGGCCTGTCTGCCTTCCTCCAGTCCCAGGAAGCCTCCGGCCTCTTCCCGGCCAGCCATGCTGAATACGAGCCGTTATTGCGGATGATGCAGACGCGTTGATGAGCTAGCGCCCGACCGTGATAGCGCGTTCCCCCGCGAAAAACGATGACGCGCTGTGCCTGACAAACCGAGGCGCCCAATTCGCGGGCAAGCCTCGCTCCCACAGAGGTTCCGGTCGTCTGTTGGAGCCGGGCTTGCCCGCGAAGAACGATAACGCGGTGCGCCTGACAAACCGAGGCGCCCAATTCGCGGGCAAGCCTCGCTCCTACAGAGGTTCCGGTCGTCTGTTGGAGCCGGGCTTGCCCGCGAAGAACGATAACGCGCTGCGCCTGACAAACCGAGGTCCCCAATTCGCGGGCAAGCCTCGCTCCTACAGAGGTTCCGGTCGTCTGTTGGAGCCGGGCTTGCCCGCGAAGAACGATAACCCGGTGCGCCTGACAAACCGAGGTGCCCAATTCG
>Ga0247735_1000088_pt1 | contig 49810 bp, 39 predicted proteins | sample UWRJL178409R2_FD_180934 | JGI IMG/M metagenome (GOLD analysis project Ga0247735, IMG submission 180934) | Plant litter microbial communities from Arlington Agricultural Research Station in Wisconsin, United States - UWRJ-L178-409R-2 | ecosystem: Environmental > Terrestrial > Plant litter >... | reverse complement strand
TGCCGGCCAACTGGAATGACCGGCGCGTGGATATCCAGCTGTGCTACAGCGAAGTTCAGCTCAACCATGCGCGGCTCAAACGCCTTGAGCAAGATCCGGCACTACGCAGACAGCGCTGCCAAAGCCCTGACCTGAGGGTATCCAAAAAGGATTCCGAGCGGCGCTTTGCAGGCAAGCCCGATGGCGCTGCCATGCTTGAGACGTTCCGCAGTTTTGATGCATTTGACGAGACCAACCATTCACATACCGCCGCCTACACCACCTGGCTGAACCTCAAGCAGCACGCCTTCCCGCTTTCAGTTCCCGCCCCACAACGCGCGCGGCAGGTGGGTTTTGAATGGATGCTTGATCAGCCTGCTCACTATCTGTGTGACCAGAGCGGATTGTTTCTGGCAAAAGCCTTCAAGGATGCCCGCTACCATGTAAAGGCGTGTGATGAGGGGACCGCCCCCTATTGCCCCCGAGTCCTCGAAACCGGTGCCTGGGCGCAACGCCTGGAGCAAATCCTTGAACCTGCCGCCGATAACGGCAATGGACTGTGGGAGCCTCAGCCCCCCGTAACGGACGTGCTATCAAACGCTCGCGCCCGAGAGCTGCACGGGGTGATGGTGGAGGATCCGCATTACCGTCTGCGGCATCTGAATATGCGGATTCAAGACCAGCGCTACCTGCTGCAACTGCTCGCTGAGAGAGCACAAAAATACCCCCATCACGGCAGTGCATTGCTGGTGCAGCAGTTGCTTGCCCCTCAGCGAATCAAGGGCAAGACGAACCCTCTGCATCACAAACTCGAACGTCTCAAAGAGCAGGGCCTGCGGGATATCAATCGCTTCACCGCCAGCAGCGAACGTGCTCAGCTGTGGCGTCAGCTGGAAATGAGCCAGTCGCTGTTATGCGAATGCCTGCAACTTCCCGCCACGGAACAAAGCCTTGCTGATCATTTCAGCCAGAACCCTTTCAACTACGCCGCAGCGTTGTATTTCGTCAGCCAACTGTTCGTCACCCTCGCCATGCGCCCGGCGCAATCTGACCCGTTAGCGGCCAGCGCAGACATTACCGACGCTACCACCGGCTTGAGCCTCTATAGCGCCAAAGCGAGCGTCGGGCAGCAATGGATTCACAAGGTCGTCAATGACACTGCGCATCCGCTGCACAGAATGCTCTGGCCTGACGCTGACAAACAGAATATGAACGCCCCTTACCAGCCGCCAGGGGAGCCTGATGTCAATAACGGCGACGGCAGCTTTCGGGCTACCGAGCTGGCGAAAGTCGAACTGGACGACTTACGGCCGGTGGAGAGCTACAGCACGATCGACAGTTTGTTTCTGGCGAGCGTGTTGAAGAAGGGTGACCTGAAAAACACCCTCACCCTTATCGCAAAAGCTGGTGCAGGGGCCCTGGTTTCGATTGGCGAGAGTATGCAGGGTGCCATTGAAGCAGCCGAGCGGGCTGTGGAAGCTGCAAAAGTTGCGGGTCTTACCGAAGCTGATACCAAACCATGGCGGCTCAGTGACGCTCTGCATCGCCGTAGCATCGCTCAAATGCGCAGCATGCTGCCGCAAACCCTTGGAGACCTGCACTTTCTCCCACACAGCGACGCCTTGAACAAGGATTACTACGTCTTCGGTCTTGAAGACGCTCCGACGAAAATACCCCGTTCCGCCCAGCCCTACGGTGTTTATCGCAACCCGTACGGCGTGCTGAACCCTCCCGCGGAGGAACATGGGTATAGCCATCCCCAAGGGTTGCGCTCGGACCGAGTAGTGCTCGGCATGCCCCGTAATCACCGTACGGCAATGGCAGTCAGCCGCGTTAACCAGCGGTTCAATGAGGCGTGGCAAAACGAGATAGAGACGCGGGTTGCTGCACAGGGCGCAAAGATAACTGCTTTTGAACACGCGAAAATTCTGCGTGATGTTGCTAAGGATAGTTCGCTGGCCTGGATGCTGAATTCAGTTCCGGTGGCTGGGCTGATTGTGGGGTTGGAGATTTTTAATCTGACGAATGAGTTGGGGGCTAGAGGGCAGACAGGTCGGGAAAAAGGAGCGGGGCGCGCAAAGTCAGGGGTAGCCAGTGCGGTATTGGATTTAGTCATCGCGATGGAAGCGGTCACTGTGAAAGTAGCGGCCAGCAATTCTCTGCTGGCTGCGGGGAGAAAAACAGTGTTTACCATTCCGGATGAAATGGCTAAAAAAGCTCTCGGCACGCTTAGTAATCGGGTGGTGAAGAAATTAAGTTCTCGCCTCCTAGCGTTGGTTGGTACTGGACTGGCATTTACAGGCATTAGCCTTCATGACGCTTGGTATTCCTACAAATGGAGCGACGATGCGTATATCGGCCACTTGATAATGGCCGCAGGAGGCCTAGTGGCTTCCGCTAGCAATCTGATTATCGCAGGCAGTCTATTTCTAGGACTGTCCCGCCTGGGCTGGGTCAGCCTGATTTTGATCGTGATCGGGGCTGGAGTGGCCTATGCATTAAGCAGCAAGCCTGTTGACGATTGGTTGCAAAGAGGGCCTTTTGGAGAAGATCCTGATGAAGTGGCGATTCATCTACAAGACCCGGAGCGGGCTTTTTACTACCTGGTTGGCCTGTTCGCCAACGTTCGAATCGGTATCTATCGCAACCCCGACTTTATCCCTGATGCCAAGCTAAATGATCGCGACACGGTGCCTTATTCAATTCGCAATGCAAATACCTGCATTCGCATCAAAAGCAATCTAGGCGGGCTCTTCAATGGCCTGGACTACCTGGAGACAAAAGCCTTTCTCAACCTGAAAAGCTTTGAGGTTTTCTTCGAGTCCAGCAGTGAAAGAACCAGAACCAATAGCTCAGACGTCGATGTTACTCCAGTTGCCCACAGGCTCTGGCCGGACGCTTTGGAGCTGTTCGTAAAAACGCCTTACTCATACAAGGCAGAACCTGCTCAAAACTTGCCCGAGGTTTATCACGTATGGCGGGTACGCGCTCAGTTGACTTTGAAAGACGGCCAGCGCACCTGGGTCTTTCCAACCCCACCGCCTAAAGACCCAACACCTTTTAGCCAGGCCTACAGCAAACACGATTTTGAATCTCGCAGCAGTCTGTTCTGGGCCGACGAAACCGAGCACCGTGCCAAGGAGGTTAAATGAGCGCAGAGAAGACGCCTTACTATGCCCCGACGGCCTATCAACCAGACCGTATTCCCAACCAACCCGACTCTGCCGAACGTTCATGGCTAAAGCGCTTCGGCAAAAAAAGATTGCCGTGGGGCGGCACGACAGAAGTAGCCCCTGATGATTTTTTACGTGAACGAGCTCCTGAAAAACTGCGTTTTCAAGAGCGAATGCGTAAAGAGCGGGAAGACAAACTGGCCCTTGGTACCTATGTGCCTGCGCCTTATGAGCATGTGGATTTTCATGACCGACATGACCATGAGCGTTTCAGATTCTCGCTATGGGCAATGCGGGCTCAGTTCTGGGTACATATGCACATGTTCGGAAAGTGGTGGGCGATATTGTTTAGCCCAATAATATTGATAGTTTGTTTGATCTTTGAGTTTGATTCGCCCACCCCTTCTTTGGCTGGTTTTTTATATGGGGTATGGGGCATGGCTTACTATAGCGTTCTCCCTTGCTGTGTAGCTTGGGCGCTAGCTTCTCTCGTCATCCACAAATTCCCAAAGCTCTGGGTAAAACCCTCCCGAGGTCCCATGTGGGAACTCAACCGCCGCACCGGTCTTGTAACGGTCTTCGATTATAAAAATAATGGCGAATACAAAAAGAACGGCACTATCGGTGAACTCACTGCGCCGTTTTACGAGTTCGATGCGTATATCGTCTCAGCACCCGATCGCCAGGGGACGATGAATCACGTGCTGTGCCTTGCCCATCGTTATCGAGACATCGTGATCGACTTCTCATGCCTGGTGAATCTCGATGATCGCTTGCAGATGCCCTGCGCCTTGTGGGATTACCTGCAGAACTACATGGACACCAGCCGCCCGCTGCCGGAGTTGCCACGCTATGAGGAATTCCGCCACCTGGACCCAACTACCGCCGCCCACGACTTGAAAACCGGTCGCAACCCGCGCTTCTGGATCGATATGGATGACGAAACCTACAAACAGCACCTGAACCAGCTGCATAAAGATATCCACAACATCAACACCTACAAACGCCTGAACCTCATGGCGCGGCATGTGCGGTATGTAGATTGAAACAATAACGGAGTGCGTCTGGCCCATCGCTGCGTCCATTGCTGCATAAAAAAACGCCAGACAGTTTGACCTACCCGGCGTTTTTTATTGCCAACTGCTCAGTACTTAATGGAAGAACTCAGCAATCATCACAGCACCGATAAAGGTCCCGAAGTTGGCCAGGAACGACACCAGCACAATGCGCCAGCCCAGCATGCGGAACGCTGGCAGGTCTTTGGCCACAGACAACCCGGCGAAGGCCAGCATCGGCGTGATCACGGCAAGCATGTTGATCGAGCCGACCATCTGCGCGATCTGCGGGGCCCAAGGGCATGCTGGCGATGTCATGAACATGGCGACGATTGATACGGTGCACACGGCCGGGATCTTGCGGCGCAGGGCAATGCAGATCAGCTCACCGATGAACACGGCCAGGATCATCACCGCCATACCGCCGAAGGCAGCTGGCGTCAGGGTCTTGTAGCCGACGTAGTTGGCGATCAGCGCCAGAGCACCGGCTGCCAGCCAAGCGCTGACTTTGCCGCCCCAGCCCAGTTCTTTGACTTCCAGAGCCACCTGATCATGGCTCGGGCCTTCAGTCATCACCGACGCTTTGGTGGTGCGCCCGATGATCGGCTCCAGCACGCGGTAACCCCAGACTGCCAGCGGCAGGGAGATGAACAGCGTGAAGTAAGTACCGATGGTGGTAGTGATCAGATTGGAAGCCGCCGCCAGGGCCATGACTTCCTTGGCTACTTCCGGCGTCTGCTGTGCGGCAATGGCACCGGCTGCGGCGGCCATCATACTGCCAGAGCCGATACCCGAACCCATGGCCAGGGAATTGGGATGGAAAATCCCGAGGCTGGCGATGAAGCCGGCAACGATGGCGATGAACAGCGCGCCGAACAAGGTGCCTGTCAGGTATTCCGCCAGGACGCCGCGACCTTCAGGGGAGTCCATGCCGTAGCGTTCGCCGATGATAGCCAGGCTTGGCTCACGACCTACCGAGAAGGTCGCGCCAATGGCTTCACGCTTGATACCGAGCATCAGCGCCACCGGAAGACCAAGAATCACGGTGCCGACAAAGTGGCCGAACTCTTGAAACATCAACGCCCAGCCTGAAGCGAACACCAGCGGCAACGAACCGCCAACCACCATGCCCAGCTTGGCAATGAACACCAGCAGCGCGGGTTGCAGAATTGACGCAGAACGAACCTGATCACCCAGACCCAGACCCACACTGGAGGGCATGCGTCGGCTGAAAATGCCGATGCCTGCGCCTATCAACAGCGCCCAGACCATGGGCAGCAGAACCACTTTGCCGGGGCCGAGGGGAATGCTGATCGCGCCAATCGTTTCGGCAACAACCAGAATGATCGCCGCCCAGATGTACAGCTTTACAGTCGATGAAACAGCACGGTTATCGCCCAGTGGTACGGCGTGAGAATGTTGCATGGTTGTCCCCTCACCTGTTGAAAAGCCGTCAAGCGGCCGTTCAATAGTTGTTGTTTTTCAGGAGGTGCCGACGGCACCCAGGGCAGTTTCAAATCCATGTCGGGCATGGAAACCCGCACTTCGCGAGTCATGACGCTTGATGCTCTCGCCTGCTTTATGACGTCCCTTTCACGGGTTGCTCCGTCAACAGATCCGGCCTTTTCGACCCCGGACACAATGCCCGTGGTACAGCCCGAGTATGGGTAGCGACAGGGCACGCACCAATATTAAAGAATGACTTTATTGTTGCCTTAAAGAGAACACCAAAAGGTGTGGAGGTAACTGTTCGGCGCCATCCCTGTAGAGCGCGCGCTTGCCCGCGAAGAACGATTACGCGGTATGCCTGACACGCCGCAGTGTCTGATTCGCGGGCAAGCCTCGCTCCAACGGAAAAACACGCCCCTGTGGGAGCCGGGCTTGCTCGCGAAGAACGATTACGCGGTCTGCCTGCCAGACCGTGTCGTACTTATCGCGGGCAAGCACCGCTCCCACGGGGTTGCAGTCGGCTGTAGGAGCCGAGCTTGCTCGCGATAAACGATGACGAGGTCTGCCTGACACGCCGCAGCGTCTGATTCGCGGGCAAGCCTCGCTCCAACGGAAAAACACGCCCCAGTGGGAGCCGAGCTTGCTCGCGAAGAACGATTACGCGGTATGCCTGCCAGACCGCGTCGCCCTTATAGCGGGCAAGCACCGCTCCCACAGGGAGATACGGGCACCTGTTGGAGCCGGGCTTGCCCGCGAAGAACGACAACGCGGTGCGGCTGACCTACCGCAGCGCGATATCAATCCAGCTGGAACCGCGCTGTGTTGTCGCTCAGTGCGCGGCTGCCTTTGCTCAGGGTGTCAGCGGCCTGATTCACCGCGCGGGCACCGTCAAGCAGACGTCCTGCGGCCTGGTCGACCTGCTGGATGTTGCCGCTGACTTCGTCCGCCGTGCTGGCTTGTTCTTCCACGGCTGTGGATATCTGCGCCAGGGTATCGGTAACGCCCTGAACCGCACTGGCGATTTCCACCAGCCGTAGCCCCAGATCAGTGACCGATTGAGCATCATTGACCGCCTGCCCACACGCCGATTCCATCAAGCCAACCGCCTGGCTCACCGTGGATCGCAAGCTGTCAACGGTGCCCGCGATCTGGGCTGTGGACGCTTGGGTGCGCTGCGAGAGGCTGCGCACTTCGTCGGCCACCACCGCGAAACCACGGCCTTGTTCGCCAGCACGTGCGGCCTCGATGGCTGCGTTCAGCGCCAGCAGGTTGGTCTGTTCGGCAATGCCGCGAATCGCGTCCACCACTGACTGAATCTGCTGACCCTGCTCACTCACGCGGCCCAGCGCAGCAGCAGTGTCAGTCAACCGCTGATTGAGCTGCTGAATGCTGTCGGTCGTGCGCTGACTGTCGCGGCTGCTTTCTTCGGCAATTTTGCGGGTCTGGCGAGCACTATCTGACGCCTGCTCACAGCTTTTCGCCACGCCTTGAGAAGTGGCAGCCAACTGAGTGGCTGCCGCCGCGATCTGACTGATCTGGTACTGCTGCTCTTCAACTTCGTTCAGCGTGCCGCTGGACTGAGCATTGAGGGTCAGCACTGCGCTACCCAGTTGCTTGGTTTCGTGATTGACCCCCAGCAGACTGGTTCGCAATTGCACGACAGCCACGTTGAGCGCGGTGCTGATCGCGGCCAGTTCATCACGCCCCAGCACTTCGACCTGCACGCAGAGATTGCCGTCACGCAGGGACTCGGCCAGGGTGGTGATTCCGCTGGCACTGCGGCGAATCGATGCTTGCAGACAGGCGAACAGATAGAGAGCGGCCAGCAACAGCAGCCCAAAACAAATGCCTATGGGGATGAACTGCATGTTGGATTTGTCGTGGTAATACTTCAGACGCGTATCCAGTGAGTGCAACGACAGATTACGCAGCTCGCCCAGGCCATTGAGCAAGGTATCGACACTGCGTTCAAATGCTGGAGCATCAAGTTTGATGCTGCCACCAAATACGCCGTCATCCAGTACCTTCAACTCAGTGTCGAGGCGTTGCATGTTGGCCTCGTAGCTTTGCGCCCAAGACTTCAACTCCGAGGGCAGTTTGGCCTGTAACGATGCGCCGGCCTTGAGCATCTGATCCTGAGCATCGCCGATACGGCTGCGCAGGTCGCGCATCTGCAAGCGACTTTGCAGGCTGAATTGCCCAGTGACCACGGACGTCTGACCGACACTGGCCATGCGGCCGATGCGCTCGATCAGATCCGGGATTTGCTGGGTGGAAATCTGCATCAACAGGTAGGTTTCCAGCCATGGATCGAGGATCAGGCCGCTGTCCATGGCGATCTGTTCACGTAGAGCTTGCAGATTACCGAGGATATTAGTGAAACGATCGTAGCCATCCGGCCACCAGCCGACGGTGCGCAATGAAGCGATATCCATGCCGGTGACAGATGCTTTCAGAGTTTCATAACGCTTGAGGGTATCGGCGCTGGCTTTCTCGCTATTAAGGGTGGCGCCCAGCGATTCCAGAGATTGAGCAATCCGTGGATTGGCCGCATCCATCGCGTCCATGGCGGCCTTGGCGGCTGGCGTTGGCGTTTTGAGAATGTCGGAGGCTTTCCAGCGCGCCGCGTTATCGCGCTGATGAGAGAGCTCGCCATCGAGGACATCGAGCGCCAGTAACTGGCGTACCCCGGCACGCTCTCCAGAAATCAGGGCCAGTTTGCTGCGATAGTCCTGCCCGATCATCCACAGACTGCCCACCAGCGGCAGCATGAACAGCAAAAACAACACCTGAAACTTGCGCGCAAAACCGAATCGGCTGAGCAGACGCATACCCGGCGATAAAAGACTGTACATGTCCGACCACTCCCCTGGACATCCTGCAGGCTGGCGGAGCCGCAGCAGGTGTCTTTCATATCATTACCGGCAAAATGCCATGTTATTGTTTCAATGGCGATAGCCAGTCAAGCATCTTGCTTTCGAACCGACGTGCAGCACACCTCGAATCCTACTGCTGCGCGCAAGCAAGCAATATTCGGACCGTTCCGTGAAGGCTCTGGAATAAGGGGCGAGAATCAAAAAGCTGGCACTCTGCCCCAGACATGGGGCGAAACCACACAAAAGGGTGTAACGGCGAGTCCTGAAGCATCGCTACCAAACGCACCACACTGGTGCGACCACACCCTACTCCCTAAGCAATTGATCACACGCATAAATTTTTCTAAACAAGGGTTGACACATATCCCTTATCCGCGAATAATGCGCGCCACTTGGCTACATAGCTCAGTTGGTTAGAGCATAGCATTCATAATGCTGGGGTCCGGGGTTCAAGTCCCTGTGTAGCCACCAAGTACCTGCTTCATGACATCCTCGATGTTCGTGAAGCAACAAGAAGCCCGCCTAGTGCGGGCTTTCTTGTTTCTGGGGTATTGGTTTACCCGCCTCTATACATTCCCTCCCCGTATCGCCACCGTCGCGGATACCTTCAGGAGAAGCGGATGGACCTTACGAAACAACCGCAGAAACTACGCCGTGCAGCGATTCCGTTAGCCGGTGCTTTGACACTGGGCTCGGCCGCGTCACTGGGTTTCCCCGGTGAGCAAGCAAGCCTGGTTTTCGTAATCCTGGCCATCATCGTCGGCGGATTGCTCAGCATGCTCGTCGGCTGGCCGGTTCTCTGGCTGACCGAGCGCTACTTTCAAACACCACTGCGCTACCTGTTTGCCGGCATGGTCACAGGTCTGCTGATCTGGACAGGCTGCGTCCTTCCCAATCTTGTTGATGCCATCACCGCAACGATTGTCAAACCGTTCGTGCTACCGCCAAAATTCAAAGAAGGCGCAGTATTTTTCGCCATTATTGGTGCAGTGTCAGGGGTGGCGGCGGTCATGATAGATCGCTTCATTGGGCTGATTGAGCGAACGCGGAAGGCATGAGGCTCAGGCTTTGCAGGACGCGATGGTGGCGTGTCAGACAGACCGCTATCGCTGGCCTCGTAACCTCGGTGAGCTCCTACAGCTACGCGTTTTTCCAGATAGCGGTTCCGCGCTTATCAGACACACCGCGATCCTGTAGGAGCGCACGAGCAACGCGAGGCCGCGAAGGCGGTGTGTCTGATGCACCGCAATTCGCAGCCTTCGGCAGCTCCTACAGGATTGAGGTTTTCCAAAAACATCTCGGCCAAAACTGCAATAAATGGCACACAAGTACCAAATGCGACAACGCAACACCTTGACAGCAAACAAGAAATAATTTGTCGCATCTTTTTCAAACCTGATAGCATCCGGCTACCCGTGATGAGCAGACGGTACTCAAGTATCGCGCCTTCTATGCTGTGCTGAATGAAGCTGTTACATCCAGCCGCCCTATGCAAACGAATCACAATTAGAGCAACCCCCGAGGTCTGCCAGCCCTGTTCCTGATTGCGCCCCGGCGCCTGAAACGACTGCGAGTTGTCTGTCGACTGTTAACGTATGCCTTTTTACGTTGCGCTCGATAGGCTGGAACAACCTCCAGCCATCGCGTTTTGTTGAAAAAAATCGGAACCTGAAAACGTCGCCGCACATGTCCCTCAATCGAGGGCGCATTCGGCTGCGCGCTATATGCGTTCGCCAAGGGGTTGCACAGCAGGTCGAGGCTTTCGATTTCCGAATAGCAGCGTCCGGGTTTCTTGTGAGCATTCAAGGGGCCTTTACATGTTGTTGAACAAACCAACGTCACGAAGGAAGTTTCTGCTTTCTTCTCTGATTGCATTACCAGCGATAGGCGTCGCTATCAAAGGCCTGAGCGCTGCTGAAGCAGCGGAGATGGTTGCGCCGAAGCTTGAAGAATACCGCCCGACCTTTTTCAGCGCCGCTGAATGGGCATTTGTCATGGCGGCCTGTGATCGCCTGATCCCGGCCGGTGGCCGTGGCCCTGGTGCGCTGGAGACCAATGTGCCGATTTTTGTCGATCAGCAATTGGCCAGCGATCTGGGCAGCGAGATCTATCTGGAAGGTCCTTTCAAACTCGATGCCCCCGCAGAGATGGGCTATCAGATCCCGTATCGCCCGCAAGAGATCTATCAGAAAGGCATCAAGTGCGTTGACGCTTTCTGTCAGGAAAAGCACAGCAAAAACTTCGCCGCGCTGGATACCGCGCAAAAAGACGACGTGCTCAAGCAGCTGCAAAAAGGCGAAGTGGCCTTCAAGGCCTTTGGCGAAGACGTGCTCAAGTCCAAGCAGTTCTTTGGCGAACTGCTCAACCACACCAAGCAGGGTTATCTCTCCGACCCGATCTATGGCGGCAACAAGGGCATGAAAGCCTGGATCGCCATCGGTTTCCCCGGAGCCCGCGCCAGTTACGTGGAATGGGTGACGCAGCACAACGTCAAGTACCCCCTCGGTCCGGTCAGCATCAGCGGCCTTCGCGGTTGATCTCTTTTCGCCAAGCATTTCCAGCATAGGTTTCTCATGGCAAATATTACTAATGACGAAGTCGACGTAGTTGTCGTCGGCCTCGGCTGGGCCGGCTCGTTGATGAGCATTGAACTGGCTCAGGCAGGTTTGAAAGTTCGCGCCCTGGAGCGCGGTGAAGATCGCAACAACACGGACTTCGCCTATCCCAAGCCTGCCGATCAATACGCATACGGCATCCGCAACAAGATCATGGCCACCCCGAAAGCGGCGGCCATGACCGTGCGTCACACCGCCAACGACGTGGCGCTGCCAACCCGTAAATGGGGCGCTTTCGAACCCGGCACTGGCGTGGGCGGCTCGGGCCTGCACTGGACGGGCGTACTGATTCGTCCTACGCCAACAGACATCAAACTCAAGACCTACGCAGACCAGGCGTACAAGCCGGGCATCCTGCAAGAAGACATGCGCATTGGTGACTACCCGTTCACCTGGGAAGAAATCGAGCCGTTCCTGGACAAGTTCGACAAAATCTGTGGCCTGTCCGGCAATACCGGCAACCTGCGTGGCCAGATCATGGCTGGCGGCGATCCGTTCGAAGGCCCGCGCTCGGAGCCCTTCCCGCTGCCGCCTTTGCAGGACACGTTGAACACCAAGATGTTTGCCGAAGTGGCCACCAAAATGGGCTACCACCCGTTCCCGAACCCTTCGGCGAACGTGTCCCAGGCCTGGACCAACCCGTACGGCAACCAGATCGCGCCGTGCAACTACTGCGGTTATTGCAGCAAGTACCCGTGCTTGAACTACTCGAAGGCTTCGCCGCAAACAGCGGTGCTGGATTCGCTCAAGCGCCTGGAGAATTTCTCCTACCGGGTCAACGCCAACGTCTTGAAGGTCGAACTGCACCCGGACGGCAAAACCGCCAAAGGCGTGACCTACGCCGATGCTGACGGCAACCTGGTTTTCCAGCCTGCCGGCATCGTGATTCTGGCCGGTTTCCAGTTCGTCAACGTGCGCCTGATGCTGCTGTCCGGTATCGGCAAGCCTTACGACCCGATCACCGAAACCGGCACCGTCGGCCGTAACTACGCGTTCCTCAGCAACGGCGGCTCTACCCTGTTCTTCAAGGACAAAGAGTTCAACCCGTTCGCCACTGCCGGTGCCACAGGCCAGATGTTCAACGACATCTCGCCGGGCAATTACGACGGTCCATCACTGGGCTTCATCGGCGGCGCCAAAATCCACAGCTCGCAGGCCACCGGTGCGCCAATCGGTACAGCGCTGCCAAGCGGTACGCCGGATTGGGGTCAGGGCTGGAAGGAAGGCATGCAGGATTGGTACGGCCATTCGATGAAGGTCAGCATCACCACCAGCTGCCAGTCTTATCGCGGCCACTACGTGGACCTTGATCCAACCTACAAAGATCCATGGGGGCTGCCGCTGCTGCGCATCACTTTCGACTGGAAACAGAACGAACTGAAACTGCAGCAACACCTGCGCAAAATCGTACTGGCCATCACTAAAGAACTGGGCCCGGACAGCTACAGCGAAAGCTTCCTGTCGATGGATTCCCATTGGGACATCACCAAGTACGTGTCCACCCACAACGTGGGCGGCGCGGTAATGGGCGACGATCCGAAGACCACGGCGCTGAACCGCTATCTGCAAAGCTGGGACGTGCACAACGTGTTCGTGCCGGGCGGCAACGCTTTCCCGCAGAACTTCCAGGCCAACCCTACGTCCTTGATCGGCGCTTTGACCCTGTTCTCGGCCAAGGCCATCGTCGAGCAATACATTAAAAACCCTGGCCCGCTGGTGCAGGCATGAGGAGCGAGAACATGACATCCAAATCCCGCTCCCCACTGCTGGTATTGCTGGCGGTCTGCGTCGTTTTGGCGCTGCTGGCCTGGCTGGTGAGTGTGTTCCTCAATCGCTCCGGTGATGCCGCTGCACAGATGACTCAGGAGATCACGCCTGAACTCATCAGCAAAGGCGCCTACCTGGCTCGCGCCGGTGACTGCGTGGCCTGCCACACCGCTCATGACGGTGGCAAAACCTTCGCAGGCGGGCTGGGCATTGAGTCGCCAATCGGCACGATCTACGCCACCAACATCACGCCGGACAAAGAAACCGGGATCGGTGGCTGGAGCTATGGCGACTTCGAACGCGCCGTGCGCCGTGGCATCAACCACAACGGTAGCGCGCTGTATCCGGCGATGCCGTTCCCGTCGTATGCCAAGGTCTCGGATGAAGACACGCAAGCGCTGTACGCGTACTTCATGAAAGGCGTTGAGCCGGTCAAGCAAGCGAACAAGGCCAATGACATCCCATGGCCGCTGTCGATTCGCTGGCCGCTGGCCTACTGGCGCACGTTCTTCTCGCCAACACCTGAATCCACTCCTGCTCCTGTTGCTGGTGTCGATCCAAAGATCGCTCGTGGCGCGTATCTGGTACAAGGCCTGGGCCACTGTGGTTCGTGCCATACGCCACGTGCGTTGACCATGCAGGAAAAGGCTCTGGACGAGAAAAGTGCTGACTACCTGAGTGGCGCTCTGCTCAACGGCTGGTCAGTGCCTGCATTGCGCGGTGTTGATCACTGGTCGCAGGACGAAATCGTCGACTACCTGGGTTCGGGTCGTAACGACAAGGCTTCGGTCGCTGGCGAAATGACTGACGTTGTCGCCAATAGCACGTCGCACATGACCGATGAAGATCTGCATGCGATGGCGGCTTACCTGAAATCGCTGGCTGCTGGCAAAGAAGCTGTTTATCAGCATGACGCCAAGCGCAGCGATGCAACGGCGAGCAAGCTGACCGCCGCCAAGGACCTGACCCTGGGCGAACGCCTCTACCTGGACAACTGTGGCGCGTGCCACTTCGTCAAAGGTGAAGGCGCATCCCGGATCTTCCCGCGTCTGGACGGTGCTTCAATCATCAATGCCCAAGACCCGACGGCGTTGGTTCACGTGATCCTGGCCGGTGCAAAAACGCCTTCCACAGAACGTGCGCCGTCGATCCTGCCGATGCCGGGTTTTGCTCAGCGCATGAACGACTCAGAAGTGGCTGAACTGGCTACCTTCCTGCGTCAGGGCTGGTCCAACCAGGCACCTGCGGTTTCGGCCAAACTGGTGCAACAGGTTCGCGCGACACTGGCCAAAGGTCATCCGCTGGACAAGACCACCCTTGAGGCTGGCAATAAGCAGTAAGCTTTTAGCTGCAAGCTGCAAGCAAAGCCCGCCCTGTGCGGGCTTTGTTGTTTTTGTAGGGGCTCCCCCGTCCTCGACGCTACGCTGTCGCGCAGCAAACACGATACCTGTGGGAGCGAGCTTGCTCGCGAAGGCAATGTTCCTGCCTTCACAAATATATGCCAATGTCCCGGCCTCTTCGCGAGCAAGCTCGCTCCCACAGGGTTTTGCATTCAATACGCGAAAGTGCAACAAGCCTCGGTTCTGTAGAAGCGAGCTTGCTCGCGATAAAGTCGGAACGACTTTCCTGCGAGGGTGAATTCAACTTTTTCATGACTGCTTCGCAGCCGATCGCGGGCAAGCGCGCTCCTACGGGGAAGCATTTTCAATTCAGATAGTTTTGTTCTGCTTGATCGGATCGCCCTACTCACCGTTATGCTGTTAATCATTTCGCTCAATGACCCATCGCAGGAAGCTCCACATGCCCCGCCGCTTCAAAATTCACGGAACGATCCACAAACTCCGCCTGCCACTGCTGTTCTGCGGGATCGGTGGTAGCGCGCTTGCCTGCGCCGATGCACCACCTGCTGCGGTGAATATTCTCGATCCGCTGGTGGTCACTGGCACCTATGCCCCGGTCTCCAGCTTCGATCTGCCCTTCTCCATCGACACCGTCACCCACGCGCAAATCAATGACGGCCAGCTCGGCGTCAACCTGTCCGAGGCCTTGTCACGGGTTCCGGGGCTGGTGGTCCAGAACCGTCAGAACTACGCCCAAGACCTGCAGATTTCTTCCCGCGGCTATGGCGCCCGATCGGCCTTCGGTATACGTGGCCTGAAACTGCTCAGCGATGGCATCCCCGCCAGCACCCCCGACGGGCAAGGCCAGGCAGCGTCGCTCAATCTGGATGTCGCCGACCGGATCGAGGTGCTGCGCGGCCCCACGTCCAGCATCTACGGCAGTAACGCGGGCGGGATCATTCAGATGTTTTCCCGGGACGGTGAAGGGCCCGCCAAAGCCGGCGCGGAAACCACCTTTGGCAGCGACGGTTTCAACAAAAATCACCTGTATGCCGAAGGCGGCAACGACAAAGCCGGTTTTGTTCTTGACGCCTCGCGCCTCGACACCGATGGCTATCGTGATCACAGCGCCGCCCGCCGCGATCAGACGTTCGGCAAGCTGACTCTGCATCCCGACGAAGACAGCAAACTGGCGTTGATCTTCAGCAGCCTGGAGCAGAACAACACTCAGGACCCGTTGGGTCAGACCTGGGACGCCTACAAGCGCGACCCGCGTTCAACCGCAGCGGTGGCCGAGACCTACGACACCCGCAAGAGCATCGACCATCAACAAGTCGGTATGAACTACGAGCGCTACTTCGGCGATGCCACGCTGCAGTTCAATCTGTATGCCGGGCAGCGCAGCGTGATCCAGTACCTGTCGATCCCTCGAACTGTCGTCTCCAACAGCCAGCGCGGCGGTGGTGTAGTGGACTTCGATCGGGAATTTCACGGCGGCACCTTGCGCTGGATCCAGCCCATTCAAGCGGCGCCTGGCGACCTGAAAATCACTTTCGGCGCTGACTACGATCAAAGCCGTGACGACCGCCGCGGCTACCAGAATTTCAGTGGCAGCCAACTGGGCGTGAAAGGCGAATTGCGGCGCAAGGAACAAGACACCGCCACCAGTCTGGACCCCTACATCCAAGCCCACTGGGAGCTGGATCGCTGGACGGTGGATGCCGGTGTTCGCCACAGCACCATGGAGATGGAGGTCGATGATCAGTATTTGCTCAACGGCGATTCCAGCGGCTCGAAGACATATCAGCAGAACACCCCGTCGCTGTCGGTGATGTATGCCTTCACCCCGGACCTGCATGGCTACATCAGCGCAGGCAAAGGCTTTGAAACCCCGACCCAGGCCGAGATGGCCTACGCGCCAGGCCTGGCGGAAAGCTTCAACTTCGGCTTGAGCCCGGCCACCAGCACGCAATACGAAGTGGGACTCAAAGCCAGAATCAGCGATCAGGTTCGGGTCAACGCAGCCATTTTCCAGATCCGCACTGAAGATGAAATCGTCGTCGCCAGCGCTACCGATGGCCGCACCAGCTACGCCAACGCAGGCAAGACCTTGCGCCAGGGTTTCGAGCTGAGCCTGCAAAGTGAAATCAATCAATACTGGGACGCAACCTTGGCCTACACCCGGCTGGAAGCCACCTATGACGACGACTTCGCCCAGGGCAGCAACGTGATCGAAAAGGGTAACCACTTGCCCGGCGTGCCCACCAGCAACCTGTATGGCGAGCTGGTCTGGAAGCCTCTGCCCGGTATCAGCATGGGTTTTGAAGGGCAATACCGCAGCGAGGTGTACGTCGAAGACACCAACGGCGAGAAAGCTGCGCCAAGTTATGCGGTGTTCAACTGGCGTACCCGTTTCGAGCAGCATTTCGGTGCGTGGACAACCCACCAACTGGTGCGCCTGGACAACATCTTTGATCGCCAGTACGTAGGTTCGGTGATTGTTGGCGACAGCAACGGCCGTTATTACGAAGCCGCACCAGGCGCGTCCTGGTACGCGGGTGCCGGGGTTGAATACCAGTTCTAGATTGCCGAACGCGAAAAGCCCGCCATTGCAGGCGGGCTTTGAGCACTCAGTCTGCTCAGCCTTGGCGAGCTGTCAGTGCCGAGTAGCTGTTCATCAGGTTGCGGTAGTTCGGAATGCGCTGGGACAGCAGGTTGCCCAGGCCTTCGATGTCGTTGCGCCAGTCGCGTTGCAGCTCACAGGCCACCGAGAACCAGTTCATCATCTGCGCGCCAGCCTGAGTCATGCGGTTCCAGGCTGCTTGTTGTACGGCAGTGTTAAAGGTGCCGGACGAGTCGGTCACCACAAACACATCAAACCCTTCCGCCAGCGCCGACAAGGTCGGGAACGCTACACACACATCCGTCACCACACCGGCAATGATTAGCTGCTTGCGGCCAGTGGCCTTGATTGCTTTGACGAAATCTTCGTTGTCCCAGGCGTTGATCTGACCAGGACGAGCGATGTACGGCGCGTCCGGGAACATTTCTTTCAGCTCTGGAACCAGCGGGCCATTCGGACCTTGTTCGAAACTGGTGGTGAGGATAGTTGGCAGCTCGAAGAATTTAGCCACGTCAGCCAGAGCCAGTACGTTGTTCTTGAACTCATTTGGCGTGAAGTCCTGCACCAGGGAAATCAGACCGGTCTGGTGGTCGACCAGCAGAACTACGGCGTCGTCTTTGTTCAGGCGGTTGTAGGTGGCGTTAGTCATGGTGGAATCCTTTTTCGAAGTGGGTTTAGAAGCTGTCGTTCAACTTGGGGCTAGATTAACGATCCACTTGGAACGGATAAATCGGCTGGAATGGGTTTAACTGTCAACCAGGACGGGACAGTGCCTAACGAAGCCTGTAGGAGCCAACTTGTTGGCAAGGCTTTGGGCTGGCGTAAATAGAAATATCGCCTCGCGAACAAGTTCGCTCCTACAGACGATCACCGGCACATTGGACTGGGGTCGCGAATGATCCGTTGCGGTGTCAGGTACACCGCTGTTCGCAGCCTTCGGCAGCTCCTACAGGTATGAATCGCGGTCTTGTAGGAGCTGACCGAGGTTACGAGGGCTGCGAAGGGGTCTGTCTGCACCGCTATCACTGCCTCACGCTGCTTGTGGGCTTATGAAGAGGATTGAAGTTTCAAGTTGCGCCCCGTTCAGCCATGTCGTTAATATTGCGAATAGTTATCATCTACGTATAGGCGTACTGGCTGATGGGCACGCACAATTCGTTCGAACAGGATGTCGAAGTCCTTTATCTGCAGCATCACAGCTGGCTTAAAAGCTGGTTGCTGCGCCGTTTGGGTCAGGCGGCGGATGCCGATGATCTGACGCAGGACACCTTTGTACGGATCATCCGCTCCCGCAGCCCGGTCAACGAGCTCAAGCAACCGCTGGCGTATCTGGCGACCATCGCCAACAGCCTGCTGATCAATCGTTGGCGCCGCCTGGCTGTCGAGCGGGCTTATGCCGAAGCGTTGGCTACGCAGCCGGAGCACTTCGAGCTATCGCCGGAAGAACGCTATCTACTGATCGAAACCCTGACCGAGATTGATGAGCTGCTGCATGGCCTGTCCCCGCGCATCCGGGAAATTTTCCTGCTTTCGCAGCTCGATGGTCTGACCTACAAACAGATTGCCGCGCAGCTGGGGTTAAGCGTGAATCAGGTGCAGAAGTCCATGGTCAAGGCATTCAGTCGCTGTTATGCCAGCCTTTTCGAGTGAGCCCCGTGCCAGCTAGCCGCCCCCGGGAATTGCCGATCCGTGCCGATGTGCGCGATCAGGCGATTGCCTGGTTCACCTTGAGCCAGTCCGGCGACATCAGTGAAACCGAACTGCAACAGCTACAACGCTGGCGACAACGTGACAGCGAACATGAGCGCGCCTGGCAGCGCATGACAGGCCTGCCCGGCGTGCTGAAAAGCCGTGCCCAAGTGCTGGAAAACCCCGTGGCCCGCAGCGCCTTGCAACATACTCGCTACGTGAGCGGCGATCGTCGTCAGGCGTTGAAGGTATTGGTTGGCGCCGGACTGCTGGGCGCAATCGGCTGGCAGACCAAGGACAGCCATTGGCTGCAAGGCGGTCTGGCAGATCTGAAAACCGCAACCGGGGAACGCCGCCATCACCGACTGGCCGACGGCACGCAATTGTGGCTCAACACCGACAGCGCGGTAGACATCCGCTTCAGCACCATAGAACGACGCATTGTGTTGCGCTACGGCGAGGTGGATATCCTCACCGGCAGCGATCCGGCGCAGCGGCCGATGCTGGTGCAAACCCATGACGCCCTGCTCCGCCCACTGGGTACGCGCTTTACCGTGCGCTGCGACGAAGCAGGTTCCGGCACGCTGTTGTCAGTCAGCAGCGGCCGGGTGGCGGCGTCTATACCGGGCAATGCTGCGGAGCAGATTGTCGAGGCAGGCTATCAGGCCTATATCGGTGCCGAGGGCGTCTCCCGCAGCCAACCGGCCAACCCGTCAAGCGTTGCCTGGATCGACGGCTTCATCGTTGCCGAACGCATGCGGCTGGGGGATTTCGTGGCGCAGCTGGCGCGCTATCGCAGCGGGGTTCTGCGCTGCGATCCGCAGGTGGCCGACTTGCTGCTCACCGGTTCTTACCCGCTGGACGACAGCGAACGGATTCTTTCCCTGCTCGAAGACAGCCTGCCGGTCAGCATTGTGCGCCGCACTCGCTACTGGATAACGGTGACCGCTCGACGCGCCGCATAAATTTTTTCCATTACGGGCAGTTTTTCGATTCTCGATTGGCTTAGGGATATTCCCGCTGCTGAGGCGGCCCTTTCAGACCTTTCGGAAGCACTGCATGAAGCACCGTAGCCATCCCCGTCGCCAGCCTCTTGCCCGAGCCATTCACGAAACCCGCGTCTCGGCTGTGCAGTTGATGCTCGCCAGCAGCCTTTCACTGGGCGCAACGCTCACCGCCACTGCGGTGTACGCCCAGGACCCGACTGGCCCGGCGACGGCGGTGGTCAGCTTCTCGGTCGCAGCCGGGCCACTGGATCAGGCGCTCAGCCAGTTTGGGCGTCAGGCGGCGATTCCACTGTCTACGGATGCGCGTCTGACGGCGGGTAAATCCAGTCCCGGACTGCAGGGATCTTTCAGCGTCGATCAGGGCCTGGCCCGTCTGCTGGCTGGCACAGGGCTGTCGGTATTGAGAACCCCGCAAGGCAATTACCTGCTGACGCCGGCCGCCGACAAGCAGGGCGCCGTGGAGCTGGGAGCCACCAGCATCGATGGCCGATCCCTGGGTCTCACCACCGAAGGCACAGGCTCCTACACGACTGGCGCGACCAACACGGCAACGCGCCTGAACCTGTCGCTGCGCGAAACACCGCAGACCGTCAGCGTTATCACCCGCCAACGCCTGGATGACCAGAACCTCAACAGTCTGGCCAAGGTGCTGGAGCAGACTCCGGGAATTTCCCTGCAACCGCTGGACTCCGAGCGGGTGAACATCTACTCCCGTGGTTACGGCATCGACAGTTACCAATACGACGGCGTGCCCACGACATTGGTGGTGTCCACCAGCGCCACGCCACAAAGCCTGTCGGACATGGCGATCTACGACCGCATCGAAGTCCTGCGCGGCGCTTCCGGTTTGCTGACCGGCGCGGGCGACCCGTCCGGCACCATCAATCTGGTGCGCAAGCGCCCCACTGACCACTTGCAGGGTTATGTCAGCGCGGGCCTGGGTTCGTGGGACCAGTACCGTACCGAGATGGACGTTTCCGGCCCATTGACGCCCACGGGCAATATTCGCGGACGCATGGTCAATGCCTATCAGGAAAGCAACAGCCATATCGATCACTACCAGACCGAGAAGCAGGTGTATTACGGCATCGTCGAAGCCGACCTCACCGACAGCCTGCTACTGACCGCCGGTTATGACTACCAGAAACAGGACCCGCGCGGTGTGTCGTTCGCCAGCTTTCCGCTGTTCAACAGTGAAGGTGGCCAGACCGATTTCTCCCGCTCGACCAACCCGGCGTCACGCTGGAGCAGCCGCAAGCAGGACACGCTGAATGTCTTCTATTCCCTGGAACAGCAACTGGCCAACAACTGGGCGCTGAAGGCGTCGGTCAATCAGATGTACAGCAAGCGTGACTCGAAACTGGCTTCTGCCAGCTGGGGTTTTCTGGATGAAGCCACCGGTGATGGCGTGCAGCTCTATGGCGGCTCTTCAACCGGCTGGCAAAAACAGACAGGTATTGACGTGAATGCCAAGGGCCCATTCCAGCTGTTCGGACGCGAGCATGAACTGGTGGTCGGCATGACTTACACCAAGTTTGAAGACCACAACGACCCTGAAGCGGGTGAGGATGTGGAAGGCCGTTACATCAATTACTACACCTGGAACAACAACACCGCCGAACCTCAGGGCAACGGCCAGATCCTGTTCGACAACGACACCACCATTCGCCAACTGGGTACCTACGCGGCTGTACGTCTGAAGCCCACTGACGATCTGTCGGTGATACTCGGCGGCCGGGCCAGCAACTACAAATACAGCAGTTATTACCATTACCGCGCGCCGGAAGATGCCGCCAACAGCAGCGATACCAAGTACCAGGAACACGGTGAGTTCACGCCCTACGCGGGTATCGTCTATGACCTGACCGATCAACACTCGGTCTACGCCAGCTATACCAGCATCTTCAAGCCGCAAAGCGTGCATGATCGTGATGGCAAGTCCTTGGAGCCGCGTACCGGCGATGCATTCGAGGTGGGTCTCAAAAGCGAGTTTCTCGACGGCCGCATCAACACCAGCTTTGACGTATTCCTGACCAAGCAAGACAACCTGGCCGAGCTGGATCCGGGGCAAATCGTCAGCGGCACGCAAAGCGAGCGGGCTTATCGTCCGGTCAATGGCGCTAAAACCCGGGGCTTCGATGCCGAGATCAATGGGGAAATCCTGCCCGGCTGGAAAGTCGCGGCCAGCTATACCCACGCTATCACCAAAGATGCAGATGGCGAACGCATCAACACGGTTGCCCCCGCCCAACTGGCCAAACTCTGGACCACCTACCGCATGCCTGGCGAGCTGGACCGCCTGACCGTGGGCGGTGGCGTCAACTGGCAGAGCGGGATTCACTTCAGTACCACGCCGTGGCAACTGGGCCAGACGGTCAAGGCCAAACAGGATGACTACGCGGTGTTCAACCTGATGGCGCGCTACGAATTCACCGAGAACCTGTCCACCCTGGTCAACGTCAACAACCTGTTCGACAAGAAGTACCTGAGCTCACTGGACGAAACCTTCCTGGGCGGTTACTACGGTGACCCGCGCAATGTCATGGTCACCGCCAAATACCAGTTCTGACAGACGCTGCCCAAAGCGGTCGACAGGCCGCTTTTGTCTCCCTGCAACCGCTTGACCGTTCGCCGGATTTCCCCCTTGCCCATTTCAGCTCCCGGCGCATTAGCCGATAGCCAAAGGTCGGCAAAGCGCCGATCAAACATCGGATGACAGACTTGGCATGGGCCGGGCCGTCGGCAAGGAGAGCCTATGAAATGGGCAGTGTTGTTGTTAGGAATGGCGACGATGTCGGCGTTTGCGCAGGAAGAAATCACCATTCGCGTTCCCAACGATCCGAACGCGAAACACGTGCTGGTGCATAAAAGCGGCAAGCCCACTCACCGCGTGATCATCACCAAACGCATCGGCCTGACAGGCGAGCTATATACCAAGCGCAGTTACAACTGCGAAAAGCAGACAGTCCGAATGATCAGTACCGGCCACACCCTGGAAATCCTCGAAAACCAGAGCAATGACTGGCCGGAAAATACCGTGGTCAGCCGTTCGGTTGCCGAAGATATCGGGATGTTGGCGTGTTCTGAGGTTTGAGCACTGACTGGAGGAGCTGCCGCAGGCTGCGAACCGCGGTGTGTCAGGCAGACCGCATTCGTCGCCGTCGTAACCTCCGACCGCGCCCATCAACTATGAAATAAATATTTGAATTGAAATACGTTTTCTGTAGGAGCGCGCTTGCCCGCGATAGCGTCGTGTCAGCGAAAAATTTATACCTGATCGGACGCTATCGCGGGCAAGCGCACTCCTACACAGGGACAGTATTTCAACACGGATTTTTACGGCTTCGGCCTGCGCGGTCGGGATACCACTGACTCGATATTCTTGCGTCCGATCAGCTTGGGCGCTTCGCGCTCTTCGACCGCCAGCCATTTGTACATCACCAGGCAGTCCACCAACCCCAAACGCGCATGCTGGTAAGCGCGCGGCAGGCGGCCGACCACTTCAAAACCCAGTTTCTGCCAGAGTGCTACCGCCGCCTCGTTGGTCGACACCACCGAGTTGAACTGCATGGCCAGAAAACCACTGTCCCGGGCCAACCGCTGAGAATGTTCGCACATCAAACGCGCCACACCCCGGCCCCGCGCCGCTTCACTGACCATGTAACCGCAGTTGCAAACATGGCTGCCGGGCCCGGCGGCGTTGGCTTTGAGGTAATAACTGCCGAGCAACGCGCCGTCCTCTTCCGCGATGAGGGTATGCGCCGGATATTCCAGCCAGAGATGCAGGGCCTGTTCCCGGGACATCAGCGGGTCATAAGCGTAGGTCTCCCGCGCCGCGACAACCGCATGGAAAGTGGGCCAGAAGCGCTCGAAGTCTTCAGCAGTCATGGGGCGAATGGTAATCATGGGGCAGCCTTGAAATAGGTTTGATGGATCAAGTTTCAGGCTTGTGCCGCCATGTGCCAAGCCGGTATTTCAGGGCGTGCTTATTTCGTTTCCTTGCGCTGCTCAGCTGCCAGCCGCTCACCCAGGCTGGCCGCGTCCGGCAAGACATCCTCCGGCATGGCGCGCAGGGTCTTTTGCGTCAGGCGCATCTGCCCGATAAAGCGTCGGCAATCGGCGCAGAAAATATAGTGATTCCACATCATCGACCGCTGCCGGAAATTCAGCTGCTTATCAAGAAAGTCGCTGGAGAGGGCGACTTGTTCCTCGCAGGTCAACATGTTCCGGTTTCCTCAAAATGCTCCAGGGTTGCAAACACCTTCAACCGGGCCCGATGCAGCAGGACCCGGACATTGGTCATCGAGATCTCAAGTAACGTGCAGATCTCCTCCAGCTCCAGGCCCTGGCGCTCGCGAAGCAGCAGAACACTGCTTTGAAGTTCCGACAGACTCAGCAAGGTGTGATTGAGGCATTCACGCAGCTCATTCTCGATCAGCAACGCTTCAGGGGTATCGTGATGCCAGGTCACAGGCGCTGCCAACCAGTGGCCGTTGACCGGCGAGAAGCGGTCGTCACCGACCGTGCCATGAGGGCCGGGCAAATCCTCAAGGGAAATTTCACGACGATTTTGCTTGTAGCGGGTTTTGGCCTGATTGGCCGTGATCGTCAGCAGCCAGGTTTTGAGGCTGGAACGACCTTGAAAGCCCGATAGGTTACGCACAACCGAAAGCCAGGCGTCCTGCACAACATCATCACAATTGCGTGAGCCGACGATGGCATAGGCCACCATGTGCATGGCGCTCTGATAGGTCGCGACGAGTTGCGTGTACGCCTTGGCCTCACCGGCCAGAAGCCGTTGAATCAGTCGCGCATCGTCATTCATGTGCGTGCCGCTCTATGGATCAGGAAAAGTGGCAGTACATTACCGCTAACCTCAGGTCATGACTGTAGGATTCTTCCCAAATAACAATCTATTCCCAGGCCCAATGAAGTCAGCTCGCTGGGCGCTCAAACGTTCATAAGCCAAAAACGAGGGCAATAAACATGAACAACCACGACCTTCCTACCTTGTACAGAGGCTACATTGCCTGCCTGAACGCGCAAAACTGGGCGCAGCTCGGGGAGTTCGTCCATGAGGAGGTCCACTACAACGACCGGCGTATAGGCCTGTCGGGATATCGCGAGATGCTGGAAAACGACTACCGGCAGATTCCGGACCTGCAGTTCCATATCCAGCTATTGGTTGCCGATGCAGATCTTGTCGCCAGCCGTCTGGAATTTGATTGCACGCCTAAGGGGATCTTTCTCGGCCTGCCGGTGAACGGCAGAAAGGTGCGCTTTACCGAAAACGTTTTCTACCGCTTCAAGGATGGCAAGATCGAGCAGGTGTGGTCGGTGATCGACAAGGCGGCCATTGAGGCGCAGCTGTGATTCCACGCGGCCACAATTCCTGTAGGAGTGAGCTTGCTCGCGATAAAGTCGGAACGACTTTCCTGCGATGGTTAGTCCAATTTTTTCACGACTGCTTCGCAGCCGATCGCGAGCAAGCTCACTCCTACAGAGGTTGCACTGAAAGGCTTAAAACCCCTCAAGCACAATCTTGCCCCGGGCCTTGCCGCTCTCGATCACGGCATGGGCGCGGCGCATGTTTTCGGCGTTGATGGTGCCGAAGTGCTCACCCAAGGTGGTCTTCAAAACGCCCTCATCAATAAGCGACGCAACCCGGTCGAGCAGTTCGTGTTGCTTGATCATGTCCGGGGTTTCGAACAGTGAGCGGGTAAACATCAGTTCCCAGTGCAGAGACAGGGCCTTGCGTTTCATGGGCATGACGTCGAGGGTTTTTGGATCATCGATCAGCGCCAGTCGGCCTTGGGGACGCAGTGCTTCGATGAGCTGCGCAAAGTGGCTGTCGGTGTGAGTCAGGCTGGCGACGTGCGTGACTTGCCCGACGCCAATCTGCTCCAGTTGCGCCACCAGAGGCTGGCTGTGATCAATGACGTGATGAGCCCCCAGCTCTTTGACCCATTCCTGGGTCTCAGGACGCGATGCGGTACCGATCACGGTCATTCTGGTCAGCTGACGAGCCAACTGGACGAGGATCGAACCGACGCCGCCCGCCGCGCCAACAACCAAAAGACTCTCACCTTCACCGCCGCCTTCCGGCACGCCAAGGCGATCAAAGAGCAGCTCCCAGGCGGTAATCGACGTCAAAGGCAGCGCCGCCGCATGGGCGTTATCCAGAGACTTCGGTTTATGACCGACGATGCGCTCGTCTACCAGGTGAAACTCGCTGTAACTGCCCGGACGCACGATGGAGCCGGCATAGAATACTTCGTCGCCCGGCTGAAACAGCGTCACCTCGGCGCCCACTTCACGAACCACGCCCACCGCATCCCAGCCGACGACCTTTGGCTCGGTTGCCGCTGAACCGGCGCGGATCTTGGTGTCCACCGGATTGACCGAAACGGCCCGTACTTCCACCAGCAAATCACGCGGGCCGGGGGTCGGCTTGGGCAAGTCCATATCCATCAAGGCATTGGGATCTTCGATGGGCAAACCGTGTTGGGTAAAGGCGATGGCTTTCATATGGGTTCCTCGCGTCAGCACTCATCAAAAGGAGTGTGGTGATCAAAAATCAGGCATGCATCGTCACCTTCTCTACTGCAAAGAAAAACCCCTAAACTAGCTCAACACTTTCACAGCTGGAGTGAAGATGATTCGTCTGGGTGATCTCGAACTGTTTGTGCGGACCGCCGCACTGGGGAGCTTTTCCAATGCAGCACGGGAAGTTGACCTGCTGCCGGGTCAGGTGGCGGCGGCGATACAGCGCCTGGAGCGCGAACTGGATACTCGGTTGTTTGCGCGCTCGACTCGCAGTTTAAGGTTGACCGCCGAGGGCCAGCAGTATTTGCCGGTTGCGCAAACGGTGCTCGATTCCTTGAAGGATGGCCGGGAAAAGCTCAGGCGAGAAAGCGCCGAGCTCAGCGGCACTCTGCAAGTTGCGGCGTCATCCGACCTGGGCCGCAATATGCTGCTGCCGTGGCTATCGGCTTTTCGTCGCGAGCATCCCGCCTTGAGCCTGCGCTTCTTTTTATCTGATCAGGTGGCCGATATGTTTCGCGATCCTGTAGACGTGGCCATCCGCTATGGCGTGATCGAAGACGCCAACTACATTGCCCTGCCCTTGGCCCCCTGGAATCGCCGGGTGCTGGTGGCATCGCCGGATTATCTGGCCAGCCACGGTCGGCCTCAGGTGCCGGATGATCTGCAGCACCATGCCTGCGTGCTTTACACCCTGAGTGGACGGATCTATGACAAATGGCAAATCGGCGCGCGGACGATAACCGTCTCCGGCCCGCTGTTTTGCGATGATGCCGACGTGGCCCGGCGCTGGGCAGTCGCCGGAGAAGGGATAACCTATAAGTCCTGGCTTGATGTCAGCGCCGACCTCAAGGCTGGCCGCCTGGAAGTGCTGCTGCCGGATTATCCGGGCGAACCCTTGCCCCTGAATTTCGTCTGCCCGCACCGCAAACAATTCTCGGCGACCACTCAGCAATTGCATTCCATGCTGCGCCAGCGGTTCGCGGAGATGGAAAGCGAACTGCCGAAGCTGCTGGGATCCTGCTAGCCTGCGGGCCTCGCTGAACTCAAACGAGGAACACCTCCATGTTGGATATCCGGGTCATGACCCTGTCGGATTACGATGCGGTTCTGCAACTCATGCGCGATACACCGGGTATTTCCCTGCGCGATGCGGACTCTCGTGATTCAACGGAGCGCTATCTACAACGCAACCCGGACCTGAGCTTTATTGCCGAGGCCGACGGCGTGCTTTGCGGCTGCATCATGTCCGGGCATGACGGTCGCCGAGGTTATCTGCAGCACTTGCTGGTGTTGCCCGAGTATCGGCGGCAGGGCATCGCCAATGCGTTGGTCGAACGCTGTGTTTCAAGTCTTGAGGCGCTCGGCATCCACAAGTGCCACCTGGACGTGTTCAAGACCAACACCACCGCAGCCCACTATTGGCAGAGCCAGGGCTGGAAGTTGCGCGATGATATCGACCGGTATTCGTTTACCCGTGTCGGGAATGAGGATGCGTGAGTAATTATCAGCATTCGCACAAGCCCCGTGGGAGCTAGCTTGCTCGCGAAAGCAGTATTTCTGCTCACAGAAATGCTTGGAATGTACCAGCCTCTTCGCGAGCAAGGTGGAGCGCCACCCCGGTCGCTCCCACAGGTCTCAGCACAGCGTTTCGGTTTGAAAGCCCCACGTCAGACAGATGCGTTACCATCTGCGGCTGTCTTGTCAGAGTTAATTGCCAGATGTCCTTGCCCATCTCGCCATCAGCCGAAAGCCTTCCTCCGGTCCTTGCCGGTCCAATCCTGCGCCGCCTTGAACCGGGCCGGCTGGTGCTGTGGCTGGCAGGGACGAAACCACTGGCGCTGACGCTACGCCTGAGCATTGCGGGCGAGTCGGATTCCCGGGATCTCCTGCTGGATGAGCAGCATTGCCAAGTGGTTGAGTTGGGTCGTCACGCCTTCATCCATCTGATCGACGTGCCGCTCGATGACGCTCTGCCCTGCGAAACGCGCATTGCCTACGACTTGCTGATCGACGGCCAGCAGGGCATCGCGAACTGGGCACCGCATTTGCTCTACGCCGACCGGCAATTACCGGATTTCGTGCTGCGCAGTACCATCGACCAGTTGCTCCACGGTTCCTGCCGTAAACCCCATCATGCCGCCCAAGACGGTCTGCTGTGCGCGGATCGCCTGCTCGCCGCCAACCCTGAGCCAGAGCAGCGCCCGGCCCTGCTGATGATGAGTGGCGATCAAGTCTATGCAGACGATGTGGCCGGGCCGATGTTGCGCGCCATTCACGCGCTGATTGACCGCCTGGGGCTTTTCCATGAGCGGCTGGACGGCGCCGTGGTCGACGACAGCGCCGCGCTCTACGGTCACCCCGCCAGCTACTACAACCGCGCCGACCTGCTACCGGCGCTGAAAAGCAACGAGACCCTGCGTGAGCGGTTTTTCGGGGGTACGCGCAAGCCGATCTTCACCAGCAACAGTGCGGATAACCATCTGGTAACTCTGGCGGAAGTGATCGCCATGTACTTGCTGGTCTGGTCGCCGGTGCCCTGGACGTTGATCGCGCCGACGCCTCCGGTCTTTGAAGCGGGCGAACAGCCCCGTTATCAGCAGGAACAGCACCTCATCGATGCATTCGTTGCCGGGCTGGGCGGCGTCGCACGAGTCTTCGCCCACCTGCCCTGCCTGATGATCTTCGACGATCACGACGTGACCGATGACTGGAACCTGTCGGCCAAGTGGGAGCAAACTGCCTACGGCCATCCGTTTTCCAAGCGCATCATCGGCAACGCGCTGGTGGCTTATCTGCTGTGTCAGGGTTGGGGCAATAATCCCGATGCCTTTCCCGATTTGCTGGAGCAGACGCAGCAACTGACCCGCCAGACCGCTGACGGCTATCTGCAAAGCGAAGCACTGGATGGCCTGATCGACACCTTGCTGAAGTTCCAGCAGTGGCATTACGTGTTGCCGACCACCCCGGCATTGGTAGTGCTCGACACCCGCACCCGTCGCTGGCGCAGCGAGTTCAACCTGCATCAGCCATCGGGCCTGCTGGATTGGGAAGCGCTCAGCGAACTGCAACATGATCTTCTGGATCATCCTTCAGCGATCATCGTGTCACCCGCCCCGGTATTCGGCGTGAAACTGATCGAAACCGTGCAAAAGATTTTCAGCTGGTGCGGCCACCCATTGCTGGTGGACGCCGAAAACTGGATGGCTCACCGAGGGGCGGCGCAGGTCATTTTGAATATCTTTCGCCACTCGCGAACACCAGGTAATTACGTGATCCTGTCGGGCGATGTGCACTATTCGTTTGTCTACAAGATCCTGATCCGCAACCGGGGCGACAACCCGCACATCTGGCAGATCACCAGCAGCGGCCTGAAAAACGAATTCCCCCAGCGCTTGCTGGACTGGTTTGACCGTCTCAACCGCTGGCTTTATTCACCTCGTTCGCCATTGAACTGGTTTACCAAGCGCCGCCTGATGCGCGTCGTGCCGCGCATTCCGGAGCACAGCAAAGCCGGTGAAAGGCTTTGGAACTCTGCGGGTGTGGGTCAGGTTTTTTTCGACAGTAACGGCCAGCCCACCGAGATTTACCAGCTCAACGCCAACGGACGCGAGCCGACACGGTTTGTTGAGCCAGATCCGGCCCCTTAAAGGCTGAATGATCGACGCAGGAGACACTTCGTCGCGCAGCAAACATGGCCCCTGTAGGAGCGCGCTTGCCCGCGATACAGCCGACGCGGTCTGCCTGCAACACCGCGTCATCGTTCATCGCGGGCAAGCGCGCTCCTACAGGGGCTGCGCGATAGCGCAGCGTCCGGACGACGGAAACGGTCCTACGGGCTGAATGACTTGAGCAATGCGTTCTGACCTTTGGCCGTAACGTTCAGAGCCCGAGAGTCGAGCTGCCGGGTCACCCAACCGCGCTTGAGCATCAACTCCAGCAGCGCGGCCCCCAACGCACCACCGATATGCGGCGACCGCTCGCTCCAGTCCATGCAGGGGTAAGCCAGACGTCTGCGTTGGGCTTTGAGGATGTCGACGTCTACCCCCAGTTGAATCAGGGAGTGCACGCCTTTTTCGGTGATCTCGTAGGCACTGCCCTGTTGCTGGATCCAGCCTGCCGCCAACAACACATCATGAAGCCTGACCGCGATCTCACCGGCGCAATGGTCGTAACAGGTCCTGGCGTATCTGAGCGCGGTGGGTGTGCTGGGCTGAAACGGCGCCGGGGGTTGATCCGAGATCGAGAGCAGCGACTCCAGTGCTCGCGCGACTCGGCCATTGGCCAGCCGATAATAACGATGCCGACCTTGCACCAGTTGCTCAACCAGCCCGTGTTCGCGCAGCCGGGAAAAATGATTGCTGGCCATGGATGCCGTCACATCGGCCACTGCAGCCAGTTCGGTCGCGGTGCGTGCGCGGCCATCAAGCAGGCTGCACAACATGCGTGAGCGTGCCGGATCAGCGATAGCGCCGGCGACTTCGGCGAGAGAAACCTCGGCACATTCGACATCCATAGTTCAGCCATCCCTGAAGCATCGTATTGGAGGGCCATCATACTGAGGCTCAAAGCACATTAAGGGAATGAGTCATGAAGCAAGCGGGTTTCTTCGGCCAAAAAGTTGTAGCAGCGACTTTTGTGATGGCGGTTTTTGGCTGGGGAATCGGCTTTTACGGCCCGCCGATTTTCCTTTATGCGGTGCTGCAGCGTACCGACTGGTCAGTGTCGCTGTGCTCGGCAGCCGTGACCCTGCATTTTCTGGCGGGCACTCTGGTCATCGTCAACCTGCCGCGACTCTATAAACGCTTCGGGCTGAGCCGCGTCACCTTGGCGGGGGCGTTCGGCGTGTACGGCTGGGCGCGGGCTGATCAGCCTTATCAGCTGTTTATAGCCGCCATGCTCAGTGGTTTAGGCTGGGTGACCCTGGGTGCGGCAGCGGTCAATGCGGCCATCGCGCCATGGTTCGTCAGCAAGCGTCCCGCTGCACTGGCCATGGCTTATAACGGCGCCAGCATTGGTGGGGTGATTTTCTCATCGGCCTGGGTTTACTTGATCAACCAGTTTGGTTTTGCTCATGCAGCACTGCTGGTGGGTGGCGTGTCGGTCGGCGTGATCGCGGTGCTGTCGTTCAAGGTCTTTTCCTTGCGTCCGGAGCACCTCGGGCAATACCCAGACGGCGCTGATCATCCGGCCGCCGAGCCCGTTAATGCAACTGCTGCCCCTTCGGTGGCTCTGTGGCGCAATCGTCAATTCGTGACCTTGGCAGCCGGGATGTCCTTGGGACTTTTCGCCCAGATCGGTTTGATTACCCATCTGTTTCTGTTGCTCGTGCAGCACCTCACTGAATCACAAGCGGGTCTGGCGATGGGTCTGGCGACAGCCAGCGCCATTGTCGGGCGAACCTTGGTGGGCTGGCTGATGCCGGTGAACGCGAACCGACGCCACGTGGCGTGCCTGAGTTACGGCGTGCAGCTGCTGGGCTGCCTGGTGCTGCTGGGCGTTGGCCAGTGGCCGGGGCTGGTGTGGCTGGGCGTGATGCTGTTTGGTGCGGGTATCGGCAACGCGACCTCGCTGCCGCCGCTGATCGCTCAAGCAGAATTTCCACGTCAGCAAACTCAACGGGTGGTAGCGCTGATCGTCGCCACGGCACAAGGCTGCTACGCATTTGCCCCGGCTGTTTTTGGGGTGGTGAAGTCGTTTAGCGGGGGCACCGGGGTAGCGATTTTCATATTGGCGGCGGTGATTCAAGGGATGACGATTGGTGTGTTGTTGGCGGGGAAGGTGCGGGGGCCTGTCAAACCTCGGTTGGAATGAAGGCCCGGTAGGAGCCAACTTGTTGGCGAGGCGATGTTCCTGATGTGCAGATCCATTGTCTCGCGAACAAGTTCGCTCCTACCGGTCGCGGACCTGGGTCGATCATTCGTTCAATCGATAGTCATCATCGAAATTCGCGAGTTCTGTTTTTTCGGCAAAGGAGGAGGATAGCCACATACCGAAACCGCTTGTGAGGAATGCGCGATGAGAATTTCAACCCTGCTGACGCTTGTCGCCGTATTGACCGGCAGCGCCATCGCGCCTGCCTTCGCAACCGAAGACGCAACTTGCCACTTCCAGCCGATCGCCAACAGTGCGACGGGTTTGCAGCAGGGTCAGTCTGTTGGCGTGCTGTATAGCGAAAACACCGTGAGCACCCTTGAATACCTTGAGCAATATCATTCAATAGCCTTGAACGGCGCGAAGAATGCGAACCTGGATGCGCGCATCCGCGAGGCGTTCGCCAACAGTTCCGACCCGAAGCTGGCCATCGACTGGCTGAAGAACTCTCTTCACAAACAATTCGCGTCGGTGACCGTCTACGACAATCTCGATGCCCTGATGAAGGCCGGTCCTGACGTGGTGGTGATGCTCGACACCTACAACCGCTTGCTGACCCAGCGTAATACCCAGGTCGAAGCGCGGTTTATCGCCAAATTCTATGACTCGAATCTGCGATACATCGGCAAGGCCGAGGGCAGCGGCGGCAAACAACTGTCTGCGGTTTGGGTGCATGACAAAGCCGCTGCAGAGATCGCCGCGCAGATCGACCAGCAACGCGAACTGCAAGTGACCGCACTGAAACAGTTCGATGCCTCACTCAAGGCGCTGGTGGTATCGGGGCAGGTAGCTGCGAATTGATCACACAAAACCTGTAGGAGCTGCCGAAGGCTGCGAAAGCGATTTGTCTGACACACCCGTTCGCAGCCCTCGTAACCTCGGTCAGCTCCTACAGGTCCAACGATGATCACAGCACCGAACCCGCCACCGCCCCGCGTATCGCATCCAGCAACATGGTGAACGCCGGATTGTCGTTGTCCGAGCGCCAAATCAAATGCAGCTCGCTTTGCACTCCCTCCCCCAGATCAATGTCGCGGAAGGTCACGCCCTTGAACACCACGTTGGCGGCACAGCGTGGCACAAGCGCCAGGCCCATACCGGCGTTGACCAACGCCAGAATCGTCAGCGACGAGCCCAGCCACTGCACATACTCAGGCGCCACGCGAGCAGAGCGGAACATGCCCATCAGCAATTCGTTGAATGGCGGGTAAGCCGCGTGTGAATACATCAGAAACGGTTCGCCATCCAGATCGCTGACCGTCACGCTGTCGGCCGTTGCCAGCGGGTGATTGCTGGGCACCGCGAGCACGAAAGGTTCGCGCACCAGGCACTCAGTGGCAAAGCCCGGCTGCAGCAACGGGGAGCGAACGATACCCAGGTCAATACGCCGGGCGCGCATGGCTTCGTGCTGCTGGTAGGTGTTCATCTCTTCCAGGGAGATTTTCACGTGGGGCTGTTTAAGGCGTGCTTCGGCGATGACTTTGGGCAGAAACTCATACACTGCACTGCCCACAAAGCTGATGGTCACCGAGCCGATATCGCCTTCGGCAAAACGCTTGGCTGAGGCCGCCGCTTGTTGCGCCCGCTCCAGCAAATTCTGCGCCTCAACGAAAAACGCCCTGCCCGCCGCCGTCAGGGCGACGCTGCGAGTGCTGCGGGTGAATAGCGCCACACCCAGATGATGCTCAAGTAGCTGGATCTGCCGACTCAAGGGCGGCTGGGTCATATTCAGGCGTTCCGCAGCTCGGCGGAAGTTGAGTTCGGTGGCGACGGTGGTGAAGCAGCGCAACTGGGCAAGCTCGAACATTGATTCATTCCGGGTATCAATCAAGTGTCAAACTAGATTAGACCGGAACAAAGACTGGGTCCATGATCGGCACGTCCCCAAAAAAATAATGATCGGGAGTCGCCCAGTGAACAAAGTCCAAAGTCCAACGGACATCTCTGTGCTTGACCGGGCAGCTGCCAAGGTCAAGCGCCACGTATTACCCCTCTTCGTCATCATGTTCATCGTCAATTACATTGACCGGGTGAACATCGGCTTCGTGCGCAGCCATCTGGAAACCGACCTGGGCATTGGTGCCGCCGCTTACGGGCTGGGTGCAGGTCTGTTCTTCGTCGGTTACGCGATCTTCGAAGTGCCTTCCAACATGCTGCTGCAACGCTACGGCGCTCGGGCATGGTTGACGCGCATCATGTTCACCTGGGGCGCAGCGGCCATGGCCATGGCGTTCGTGAAGGGTGAAACCAGCTTCTATGTACTGCGTTTCATCCTCGGTGCCGCCGAAGCGGGCTTCTTCCCTGGCATCATTTATTACTTCACCCAGTGGCTGCCTGGCGCAGATCGCGGCAAGGCCATGGCGATTTTCCTCAGCGGCTCGGCCATTGCATCGGTGATCTCCGGGCCGGTATCCGGCGCGCTACTGAACGTCAGCGGCCTGGGCATGCATGGCTGGCAGTGGATGTTCCTGATCGAAGGTTTCGCTTCGGTAGTGCTCTGTGGTTTCGTCTGGTTCTGGCTGCAATCGCATCCCAGCGAAGCGAAATGGCTGAGCAATGAAGAAAAAGACGCCCTGATCGGCGCCATCGCCGAAGAGCAGCGAGCACGGGAAGCCACGCAGACCATCAAGCCGTCGATGTTCAAGCTGCTGGCCGACAAACAGATTGCGCTGTTCTGCTTCATCTACTTCTCCATCGCTCTGACCATCTACGGTGCCACTTTCTGGCTGCCGAGCATGATCAAGAAGATGGGCAACATGGGTGACTTCCAGGTCGGCCTGTTCAACTCTATCCCGTGGATCATCTCGATCATCGCCATGTACGGCTTCGCAGCCATGGCCGGCAAATGGAAATTCCAGCAGGCCTGGGTGGCTGTCACCCTGGTGATCGCTTCGTTCGGCATGTTCATGTCCACCACCGGCGGGCCGGTGTTTGCATTCGTCGCCATCTGCTTCGCGGCCATTGGTTTCAAAGCCGCCTCGGCTTTGTTCTGGCCGATTCCACAGGGTTATCTGGATGCGCGCATTGCGGCAGCCGTAATTGCCCTGATCAATTCCATCGGCAACCTCGGCGGCTTCGTGGCGCCCACCGCGTTTGGCTTCCTGGAGCAGACCACCGGTTCCATCGAAGGCGGTTTGTACGGCCTGGCGATTACTTCACTGGTGGCTGCGGTGGTGATCTTCTTCGCCCGCACCACGCCTCGCGGCGACACGCCCGGCATCCTGGCTGGCACGCCTGCCGACGCTAAAAAAAACACGAATGAGCCCCAAGCCCTGAAGGGAGCAGCCTCTTGAAAATCAAACGAGTCACAGTGACGCCCATCGCCTTTCGCGATCCGCCCCTGCTCAACGCCAGCGGTATCCATGAGCCCTTCGCCCTGCGTTCGATCATCGAGATTGAAAGCGACAACGGCTACATCGGCCTGGGGGAAAGTTATGGCGATGCCCCGGCGCTGGCGATCCAGCAACAATTGCAGAGCCAGTTGATCGGCCTCGACCCGTTCAACCTCAATCAGCTGCGCACCATCGTGCAGGCGACTGTGGCGGCCAACAAGCCGGCAAGTATTGCCGGTGCAGAACTGGCCCCCGGCTCTCACGCCAGCAAAGCGGTGAGCAATGCGTATTCGGCATTCGAGGTCGCTTTTCTGGACTTGCAGGCGCACTACCTGAACGTGCCATTGGTGGATCTGCTGGGCGGTGCGATTCGCGATGAGATCCCTTTCAGCGCTTATCTGTTTTTCAAATACGCACAGCATGTGGACTCACCTTACAAGCCAGATAGCTGGGGCGAAGCGCTTAACGAAGAGCAGATCGTTGCCCAGGCGCGGCGCATGATCGAGGAATACGGTTTCAAGAGCATCAAACTCAAAGCCGGTACCTTGCCGCCGGAGCATGAAGTGTCGTGCATCAAGGCGCTGAAAAAGGCCTTCCCCGGTTACCCGCTGCGGATCGATCCGAACGGCAACTGGTCGCTGGAAACTTCGATTCGCATGGCCGAACTGCTGGGCGACGACCTGCAGTATTACGAAGACCCGACGCCCGGCCTGGATGGCATGTCCGAGCTGCACAAACGCACCGGTCTGCCGCTGGCGACCAATATGGTCGTCACCGACTTCGACGAGTTCCGCCGCAGCGTCGCGCTCAACAGTGTGCAGATCGTGCTCGCCGATCACCATTACTGGGGCGGCCTGCGTGACACCCAGACACTGGCGAAAATGTGCGACACCTTTGGCCTCGGGGTTTCGATGCACTCCAACTCACACTTGGGCATCAGCCTGATGGCCATGGCCCACGTAGCCGCGTCGGTGCCTAACCTGGATTACGCCTGCGACACGCATTACCCGTGGCAGGAGCCGGACGAGGAAGTCATCAAGGGCGGCAAGCTGCCCATCGTTGATGGCTGCGTGAAAATCACCCGCGCCCCTGGGCTCGGCCTTGAACTGGATCAGGATCAACTGGGCAAGCTGCATGATCAGTACCTGACCTGCGGCATCCGCCAGCGCGATGACGTGAAGCAGATGCAGCGTTACAAGCCGGACTGGAAGGCGGTCAAACCGCGGTTCTGATCAACACTGATTCCACGAACATACCTTTAGCCCGACACACCCCCTGTGTCGGGCTTTTTTTGATTTGAAGTGAATGCCAACCTGTAGGAGCGCGCTTGTCCGCGATGGCGTCAGGTCAGGCAACAAGTATTTCGCTGACACACCGCATCGCGGGCAAGCGCGCTCCTACGGGTGTGATATTTGCTGCGAGACCGTTACTCGGGCCAGGATCGATAAAGATATAACGATAGATCGCATCGATATAAAGCGTTATTAAAAACGTCGTTATGCTGCCGCCAGTTTTTTCTGACAGTCGCCCTTTTCGTTGTGGGAAGCAGTAATGGATTTTGGTGGTTTGGGGTTAGTTGTCGCAGGTCTGGTGGTGGGCTTCATTGTCGGCATGACCGGCGTGGGTGGCGGCTCTTTGATGACGCCGATCCTGCTGTGGTTTGGCGTAAACCCGGCCACTGCGGTGGGCACCGATCTGCTGTATGCCGCGATCACCAAATCCGGTGGTGTGTGGGTCCATAAAAGAAACGACAACATTGACTGGAAGATCACTGGCTGGCTGACATTGGGCAGTGTCCCGGCCGTGTTGCTGACCTTATGGTTCCTTAGCACCTTGCACGCCTCGCCTGACGCAATGAATGCGGTCATCAAGCAAGCTTTGGGCGTTGTCCTGCTGCTGACCGCCCTGGCGGTGTTCTTCAAGAAGCGCCTGCTGCAATTCGCCCACAACCGAGCGGGCGGCAACTACAACCCCAGCGGGCCCAGCCTGAACGCCCTGACTGTCGTCACCGGCTTGATCCTGGGCACCATGGTCGCACTGACCTCCATTGGTGCCGGTGCGTTGGGCACAGTGGCATTGTTCATCCTGTACCCGTTCCTGGCCACCCGCCGCCTGGTCGGCACCGAAATCGCCCACGCCGTGCCGCTCACCCTGGTTGCCGGCCTAGGCCATGCGGGCATGGGCAACATGGACTGGGGGATTCTCGGTTTTCTGCTGTTGGGCTCATTGCCGGGCATTTATCTGGGCAGCCACTTATCCGGCCGGATCTCTGATGAAGTGCTGCGGCCATGCCTGGCAATCATGCTGGCGTTTATTGGGTATAAGTTGGTGTTTTGAGGCTGACGCGATCTCCTGTGGGAGCGGTGCTTGCCCGCGATAAGGCTTGACGCGATTCACTTCAGATCGCATTCGACCTTATCGCGGGCAAGCACCGCTCCCACAGGTTCTGCATCCGACCTCACCCTTGCTCTATTTCCAATCTCTGCGATCCTGTCCTCATCACCCCCTTTGCCGATGAACACCCATGACCAACGCCTTCGCCCCGTTCCAGGATCTCGCCAGCCTGTTGCTTCCCCACACCGAGGCGGAAAGGATTGATGGCTCCCATGACGTTTCCCACTTGCTGCGGGTATGGAATAACGTCTGCACGATTCGCGATGAAGAAGGTGGCGACCTGGAAATTCTGATCGCGGCGACCCTGCTGCATGATTGCGTATCCGTCGAGAAAAATTCCCCGTTCCGGTCCAGCGCTTCGAGGCTGGCGGCTGCCAAGGCCACCGAACTGCTGACAGAAATGGGCTGGGGTGAGGAGCGCATCGACGCCGTCGCCCATGCGGTTGAAGCCCACAGCTTTTCAGCGGCGATTACACCCGAGACGCTCGAAGCAAAAATCCTCCAGGACGCTGACCGCCTCGATGCACTGGGCATGATTGGCGTAGCGCGAATGTTCTACGTCTCCGGGCGAATGGGCGGCGGCTTGTACGACCCCCAGGATCCACAAGCGACAAATCGGGATTACGATGACAAGCGCTTTGCGGTGGATCACTTCCACACCAAGCTCTTTCGACTGGCTGACGGCTTCCAGACCAAGACAGGCACCCGGCTGGCGCAAGTCAGACATACCCGCATGAAACGCTTTCTGGATGAGCTGATGCAGGAAGTGGGTTCAGCGCACTTCCTGCGACCCGGCGAGTCATCGGATATTTGACGCCAAGTTATACGATGTCATAAAGACATCACAGAACTGACCTATAACCGACTCTCCGATGTTTCCATCGATGGGTTTGGGTCACTGTGAAAAAATTATTGCCTGGCTTTTTGCGTCGACGTGCTGGCGGGACTACAGTCCTGCGACGCTTCAAGATCACTCCGCGTCTGGTGCTGTGTTTCAGCATCACGTCTTTGCTGATGGTGGCATTGGGAGCCTTCTGTCTGTTTCAGATGCAGGAGATCCGCAATCAGGGAGAAATTGTCGAAAGCGGCTCCTTGCCCAGTATCGCCATGGCCGACGCGCTGGCCATTACCCTGGTTAAATTGCGCAGCGAAAGCATTCGGCTGATCGCCAACGCCGACGATCCAGGCGCCGTAGTCACCAGCAAAATCAACGTCGAAACCCTCAAGAATGACGCCGAAAAAGGGTTTTCCGACTACCTCGCGCACGTGAAGGACAGCACCGAGCGTGACTCTCTGGTTGCACTGCAGGATGCCTACAAAGCCTTTATCCCGGGGCTATACGATGAAATCGGCCTGATTGAACAACGCAAGATCGAAGACGCGCGCCTGTTGGCCAATACCATGCTGTCCTTGCAGGGCGACCTGATGGACATGCAGGTGCAGTTACTGCGCGAGCTGAACAAGCAAAGCGCCGCCATGGCGGTGGAGAAAGCAGGCGAAAGATACGCGCAAACCCGCATCATCGCCCTCAGCGCGATTGGTCTGGTGTTGGCACTGACGCTGCTGCTGGCCTGGCGCTTGAGCGTCAGTATCATTCGCCCCGTCCGTCACGCCTTGCAGATTGCCAGCACTATCGCCGAGGGCAATCTGAGCGCTCAGACCATCCCTGAAGGCAAAGACGAAACCGCACAGCTGTTGCAGATGCTGGGGCGCATGCGCGGCAATCTGCACGGCACCATCGAACAAATCTACGCAGCAGCCAACCAGCTATCACAGTCGGTGCAGGAAATGAGCAGCATTGCCGAATCCGGCGCAGAGAATCTCAAGCTGCAGAACAGTGAAATCGAGCAAGCGGCGGTCGCGGTCAATCAAATGAGCCAGGCGGCCATGGAGGTTGCCAGCAATGCCAGCAACACGGCGACCGAGTCTCTGGCCTCTAACGAAGCAGCCGCCAAAGGCCAGTTACGCTTGGCCGACACCATCGTCTCGATCAAGGAACTGACCGGCAATGTGCTGGACACTTCGCACCAGGCCGAAGGGCTCGCTGAACGCACACTGAGCATCAGCAAGATCCTCGATGTGATCCGCGCCATCGCCAATCAGACCAACCTGCTGGCACTCAATGCCGCTATTGAAGCGGCGCGCGCCGGTGAAGCGGGACGCGGGTTTGCGGTCGTCGCCGATGAGGTTCGCTCCCTTGCACAGCGCACCAGTGCCTCGACGTCGGAAATCGAAGGACTCATCAACAGCGTCCAGCAGAGCACCCAGGAAACTGCTCAGGCGCTGCGGCTCACCGCCAATCAAGCCAACGTGACACTTGAACAGGCCGCGGCAACCGGCGAAGCGCTGACCGTGATCATCAGTTCGACCTCCACCATCAACGATCGCAACCTGTTGATCGCCAGCGCCGCCGAGCAACAGGCGCAGGTGGCCGGTGAAGTGGACCGCAACCTCAGCAGTATCCGCGACTTGTCGACCCAAAGCGCGTCTGGCGCACACCAGACCACCGCCGCCAGCAACGCACTGTCAGTGCTGGCGACGGATCTGAACATCATGGTCCAGCGCTTCGTACTCTGAAATCACAGCAGGCTCAGGGGGCGGTAAAAACATATAACCGCCCACCTGTTTATTCGTAATGGCACATTGCTTCAATATCCAGGCAACCCGAACCCTCGGGAAGATTGCCAAAAAGGATATGAGCATGCTGAAAGCCGCTGTGTGGACTGCAACACTTGCCACCTTGATGTTCGGCGCAACTGCGCAGGCCGACGTAAACGTCAAGTTGGGCAGCCGGGAACGGGTCACCCAACTCTTCGCCTACCCAAATAACTGCAACGTGATCTGCTATCGCAACTGGACGCTGGAACAGACCGTCGAGCACTACCTGAGCCAAAGCGTGCTGCGTGACGGCTATACCGGAAAAGTCAGCGTGACCAGCGACAACGATGCGATCTACGCGCAGATCAGCGGTGTACCAGATGGCTACGACAAACCCTTGAGCGCCCTGCTCGATGCGGGCGATCTGGCCTACAGCGGCGCGCAGAAACTTCTCGCCTCTGGCCCGGACAAGTGGCAATACAACTGGTACCTGTTCCTGCCCTTGGGCATGGCTTTGGAAAATCGCAAAAGCGTGGAGCTGCTGCACTTTCCACCCGACTATTCACTGACTCAGGCTCAGGATTATCTGCGCTCGAGTACCACTGATCGTTGGGCAGAACTGCTGACCTACAACGGCATCCCGACTGCGCAGACGCCCGGCTATCAGACCATCATCGATATCGCGCCGATTGCTGCGCCAGCATCAGCCGGCAGCTCCCTGGCAGACGTGTACAGCTACTTCCAGGATTATCAGACCACGATGGTCAAGCAATTGACCCAGAACGCTGCCGGGACGTCGCTACCGATGGTTGCGTTCGGCGCCCCGGTGCGTAGCTGGATCAAACAACAATACGCCGCCACTGTTCCGGTGCTGGGCCTGGCTACGATCAGCCCCGCCGCTGGACAGAATGTTGCAGTGTTGGGGTCCAACCATCCGAGCTACATCTGGTACGCGGCGGACAAGGCAAACTATGGCGGCGACGAAGCCAAAGCCGATGCGGCTGGCCTTGTAGTCATGGGGCAGGATTTGAGTGCGGCCTGCTGGCAGGCGGGGATGGGTCAGAAACCAGGCGCGGACCCTAAAGCTACGTTGAACAGTTGCACACAGAACTGGCAGCTGACCAACAAAGCCAAAACCTGCGTTCTGTTCTATACCGATGTGCGCAAACTGAGCCAAGCCGATGCGGATGCAAAGTGCGCCACCAGCAATGTGTCGCGCTCGCTTGAACAGTTGCAGAAACCTCTGACGGTGCCGGCGGTGCATCCGTATTTGTAAACGCGAGCGCCTGTAGGAGCTGCCGCAGGCTGCGAAGGCGGCGTGTCAGACACAAAGTTTTCGCAGCCTTCGGCAGCTCCTACAACAATCGCGTTAGCCAGTTACTGCCCCAACGGCCGCAACCGGTACTGCGGCGGCAGTTGCTCAAAGCCACTGATCGTCGTGTTGAGACTTTTCCAGCGCCCATCCTTGATGCCATAGATGCAACCATGCACTGACAGACTCTGCCCACGATGCCAGGCGTTCTGCACGATGCTGGTATGGCCGACGTTCGCCACTTGCTGGATAACGTTGAGTTCGCACATCCGGTCGACCCGCTCTTCCTCGGTTGGCAGCAGGGCCAGGGTTTCGCGGTTTTCGTAATACAGGTCACGTATCGAACGCAGCCAGCCGTCAATCAGGCCAAGCTGGCGATCCTGCATGGAGGCCCGTACACCGCCGCAGCCATAGTGGCCGGTGACCAGAATATGTTTGACCTTCAGCACGTCGACCGCGTACTGGATCACCGACAGGCAGTTGAGGTCGGTGTGCAGCACAACGTTGGCCACGTTGCGGTGCACGAACAGATCACCCGGCAGCATGCCAACGATTTCATTGGCCGGTACGCGAGCGTCCGAGCAACCTATCCACAGAAATTCCGGAGTTTGCTGGCGCGCCAGCTTGGCAAAAAATTCAGGATCTTCCTTGGTGATCGCGTCAGCCCAACGTTCGTTGTTGTCGATCAGGTCTTGTAGCTCGTTCATGCGTTGACACCTCGAAGATATGCCAGCTTATGACTGGGGTTCGACGGTCCAGGTCACGGGTATTTTCCATGAAGCCCCTGAGCACTCGAAAGGAATCTTCAGGAATGTGGCCGGTCCACCTATTAAGACCCCAAACATTGAGGATTCGCCATGAATGATTCACGCCGCCCTTATGGTGCAACTCAGCCAGAGCCTATCGACGATAACGAAGATCGCATGGGTTCGATGGAGGAGCTGGACTTTGACGAGGAAGAACCGAGTGCTCGTATCGGGGACATGATCCCGGAAGACGAGCTTGAACATGAGATCCCGGAGAGACGCGTACGCGAGGCAGGCATGACGGGAGCATCCACACCGGATCATCATCCAACCGATGACGATCTGGACCCGGAGATCCTGATTCGCGAGGACGGTGCGCGCTCGGCCCACGAAGAGGGCGACGACCGCCCGGCCGATTTTGATCTGAGTGTGGTCGACGAAGACGATATCGGTGGCGGTGACGGGCTGGACGAAGCGGAGCTTGGCCGGCTTGACCCGCTGGATGGCAAGCCTGAGAAGCGCGATTGAAACTGCACGGTTTAGACCTGTGGGAGCGAGCTTGCTCGCGAAGAGGGAATTCCATTCAGCTTATTTCTCAAGCTGGGACATAGCCTTCGCGAGCAAGGTGGAGCGCCACCCCGGTCGCTCCCACAGGTTCATGCGAGCCTGAAAACGTTATTTACTCAAACAACGTACACGCCATCACCACTGCATCTTCACGCCCGCCAGCCACGGGATAGTAATCACGACGCCGGCCAATTTCATTGAAACCAAAACGCTCATACAAACGGTAGGCGGCACGATTGCTATCGCGCAGCTCAAGGAAGCACTCGCGGCCATTGAGCTGATACGCCCGGGACATCAGGTGCTCCAGCAAGCGCAGGCCGAGGCCACGACCCTGGCTCTCCGGTTTGACGGTGATGTTCAGCAAATGTGCTTCATCGATGATGATCTGAATGACGCCGTGGCCTACCTGCTGACTGCCCTCGAACATCAGCCAGATTTCATACGACTTGAGCCCGTCGAGGAAAATACCCCGGGTCCAGGGGTGGCTGAACGCGGCGTATTCGATCTTCAGTACGGCGTCGAGATCCGCCTCGGTCATCGGGCGGAAGGTTATTGCGTCACTCATCTATCGATTTCCAGCGCGCCATCAGCCGACGCATGGCTTTCCAGACGTCGGCCTTGCGTTGCGGCTCGTCCATCAGTAATTCCAGACCCGGCAACGCCCAGGCAGAACCGAGGCCTTCGACCTGCAGTTCACTGTTATAGGACTCGGCGTTGGCCTCCCCGGCAAAGCGCACCGATGGCAAACCAATCAGCCAGATGCAGGCGCAGGGTTCATCTTCAAGCCGCGCCGACACAAAACCTTGCACAAAATCCCGCGCAGCTTCAGGCCCCTGATCCATTTGCCCGCGAACCAATAATGGCCAGCGGACCGGCTCGCCGATAATCTGCGGAGCATCCGGCAGACCGGCGGCGCGCAACATGTCTTTAAGCAGTAGATAAGCCGGATCGCGACTCTGAAAAGCCTGGCCTGTGGGTAACTCCACCAGCAGCAGGCAACGCCCGGCGCGCAGCAATTGCAAGGAGAAGCGCGGCGGTGGAGTGACTGGGGCTTTTACCGGCGCAGGTGGTGCTTCTTCGACTGTCGGCGGGTTGCGGGTGCTGGCCAGTGACGGCCTGGGCACTTCGATCTTTGGCCGTTCGACAGGGCGTGGCGCCTCGGCAGTTGGCTGGCTGACAGGCTCGGCAATGGCCCGCGCTTCCGGCACAGCCACGCGCTCTTCGACTTGTGGCGCAAGCGGCGCGAGAAGCTCCGGGCGAGACGGTGCCGCGAAGGGCAGTTCAGTGCGCGGCAGCCAATTGACCACCTGCATGGCAGTCATATAGGCGCGGCGGCGGGACTCGTTTAGCAAAGGTCGGCCACCTGTGGATAAGTTGAGAGCGCGATTCTACAGCCCTTCACCGATTCTCGCCGCAGTTGATCGCCCAGAGGTGAAATCTGCAGCCTCCGATGCAGTACAATCGGCGTTTTTATTTGCCAACAGTCGGCCTGACAATGATCGAACCAAAGCGCGTCTTGCGCGCCCTTGCCGAGCACTGGGCGCTTCTTGAGCCGCTGTGTGAACACTTCGACCAAGGCACCTTGAGCCTGAGCGAATTGCGCTTGCAGCTGGCGGCACAACAACTGGACAGCCCCCCCCAGGACATCACCAATCTGCTGGATGTGTGGATTCGTCTGGATATCCTGGTCCCGGTAGCGAAAAGCCCCAACCGTTTCGAACTCAACGCACAGATCCATGACTTTCTGTCGTACCTGCGCCGCGAACACCGATTGGGTCTGTGCCTGGAAATCGAAGCCTATTTGCGCCATCTGGAGCGTCTGGCGGGTTATATCCAGGATGCCTTCGATATCCGCGACGCCAACGACCTGGCTCGGCAATTGCGCCTTCTGGATATGCGGGTGCGCGACGTCCTGAAGAAGCTCGCCAATGATGAGCAGGCGCTGGTCGGTGTGGCTGATCGCGCCAAGACCAGTGATCGCCAGATTCCGCTTCGCCAGCGTTATGCTGAAGTTCTGGCGACCTGGGACGAATACGTCGAACCAATGATCCAGCTGGTCAACGCTGATGGCGCTTTCGAACAGGGCGTACGCAAAGTCGAGAATGTCCTGTTGCGCCTGCTCACGGAACAGCAGCGTCTGGGCCAATTGGTCGACGACGACATGTTGCTGCGTACCCACGCACGTATCCTTGAAATGCAGACCAGCGCTCAGCTGACCTTGCGTCATGCCCGGGAGTTGTTGCTGCCACTGCGTGAAGAGGCCCGTCGCCATAACGCCGTGACCCGAGGCGCTGCGCTGGCGCTGTCAGCCATCCGCCGTAAAGGTCTGGACGCCGTGCCACAAGCCGCGATGCCGATGTTTACTCGTCCGCAGAGCACATTCCTCGGTAGCGCGAACCAGGTCGAGGCGTATGTCTACGCGCTGGCGCGTTTTGAACCGAAACCGGCGAAGTTTCCCAAGGCTGGTGGCAAGCGCAAAGGCGAGCCACCGCAGGCGCCGCGTACTGTCAAGGAAATGCTCGAGCGTTGCGAAGACGCCCTGCCGCTGCCGGACCTGATGGTCTGGCTGCTGGAGCAGGAGCCAAATGGCGCGACGGACGAGTTGCTGTATTGGTTCTCGCGTCTGTCCCGCGAGAAACGCTTTGCCCGCGAACGCCTGGAGCGTCGTGACTACTTCACCCAGGAGCATCAGGTCAGCCTGCGCTCCTTTGCCCTGCTCTCCAGCCGTGATGAGCAATCAGGGAATCCAGTTAATGCATCTTGATCTTTCCGAAATGTCCCAACTCGCGCCGATCTTCCGCGAGTTGTTCAAAGGCTTCCACATCAGTCGCCGCGATCCGGAACTGTATGCGCAGTTGTCCAACGCTCAGGATCAATACCGCACGCTGTTCAAGGCGCTCGGTTTCGAGCTGGTTTGCGACACCCGAGGTTTCTACTATTTCGTCCCGGAGCTGGCCGCTGCCCAGGTCAACAAGACCGCGCAACGTCTGGCGCTGTTCACCTTCATCCTGGTTGAGCACCTCGCCGATCAGGGTCGTGACCCGGTAGCCGTACTGGACGGCGGCAGCCTTGGCCGTGATGAACTGCCGTCGATGCTGGAAAAGTATCGCGACCTGTTCTTGCAGGCTGAAGTCCAGACCCAGGACGAACTGGAAGAAAAAATCATGCGTCGCATGACGCAACTGGGGTTCGCGGCAGAGGAAACCGGCATATTCCGTTTCCTGCCGCCCATGCACCGCTTCCTGGACGTTTGTCTGTCGGTCCAACAGGACCGAGACCTGGCTGCCAGCCTGCACAGCGTGCTACCGCTGCCCGTTCCGGTATTGATCGACGACGACAGCGACGAGAAATTGCTGCAAACCGATGATCCGTTGGACTTGGCCGAGTTCGACAACGTGCATGAGACCGAAGAGCAGGCTCTGGCCCGCGCGATCGCTGATGAGCAACAGGAGATGGATGCATGAGCCAGGAACGCTACGGCATCCGCCGCTTTGCCCTGCTGAACACTGCCGGTTACAGCCTCGGGCTGTTCCCGCTGGAACATCCGCTGTCGGTCTACGGCGCGAACAACCTGGGCAAGAGTGCTTCGATCAACGCGTTGCAGTTCCCGATTCTCGCGCGCATGTCGGACATGAGCTTCGGCAAGTACAGCCTTGAGCAGTCCCGGAAGTTCTATTTCGCCTCGGACACCAGCTACATTCTGGTGGAAGTATCGCTACCTCACGGCCCCCATGTGATTGGCGTGGTCGGCCGCGGTCCGGGTGGTGGTTTCGGTCACCAGTTCTTTGCCTACGCTGGCGAACTGGATCTGGGGCACTACCAGAAAGACGACACCTGCCTGCGTCAGAAAGAACTGTTCAGCAATCTGGAAAGCCAGGGCCTGAAAGCCTATGAATTAAAGCCTGATGAGCTGCGCCGCTTGCTGGTAGGCGGGCACACATCCATTCCGCTGGACCTGACGCTCATTCCGTTACGCTCCACCAGTGAGCAGAGCCTGAAGACCTTCCGCGCATTGTTCATCAACCTGCTGCACATGCGGGAAATCACTGCGGCCAAACTCAAGCAGTTGTTCCTCGATGCCTTCGAACACAGCTTGCGGTCAGGTAGCGTTGATTACATCGCTGCGTGTGAAGAAGCGTTCCGCGATGTCAGACGCATGGAGCAGGATTACAACTCGCTGGTTAAGGCTGGCCCATTGGTCGAAGCCTTGGCTGCTGGCGTGGCACAGCGTGATCTGCTGCGCGGCAAGCTGCATCGTCTGTCGCCACTGCTGGACTCGTTGCTCGGTACCTGGCTGGATTACTCCACCGCTCGCAAGGAAGAGCTGGTCATTCAAGCCGAGCACTATCGCAGCCAGCAGGATGAATTGCAGAACGACCAGCGCGGCGGCACGCAGGAGCTTATGCGTCTGGAACGGGAAATCAGCAGCATCCAGCGCTGGATCGGCGAGCTTTCGGTACTCAAGAATCGCTTCGCCCTGGTCGATGATCCCAAGGTCCTTGAACAGCAACTGCTGGCGGCCAAGGATGCTCACGATGAATTGGCTGGCGCCCTGGCGCAGTCCCGTCAATTCAGCGCCGAAGATCTGGACGAACGTCTGCGGGATCTGGAAAAACGCCTGAAGTCGGTGAAGCAGCAGCTCGACCATGCCGACAACAATAGCTATGCACGCCTGCGCGAAGAGTTTTCGCAGCCGGACGTCGAGCGCTTGATGCGTCTGTTCAACAGTGCGCTGTTCAGCCTGCCACTGGGCGAGCAAGGCATTGCGCTGGATGATGGCGATGCGTGGGTCAAATCCCTTGAGGCGATCCTGGATAGCTTCAAAGGCGATCAATTCCAGGTGCCGGGGCTTTCAATCAATCTGACCAACATCGAGCCGCCTGCCCTGCAAGCGCTGGCCGATCGTGCCGCATTGCGTGATCAGAAAGAGCGTCTCGAAAAAGAGCTGAAACAACTCAAGACTCAGCAGGCTGTGGCAGCGGACCGTTCGGCGAGCAAAACTCAGACCGAGGCGCTGTATCAGCAGGTCCTGGATGCACAAAAGGCCTTGGAAGACTTCCGTCGCTGCCAGACGCTCAGTGCTGAAGAGTCTGACAAGCATGAACAACTGGCTCAGATGGAAGCTGCGCAGGACGAACTTAAACGCTCCAGCGATGCTTTTACCGAGCGTGTTCAGCAGCTGTCGGCCAAGCTGCAACTGGTTGCGCGCCAGATCGGTGATCTGGAATCCAAGCAGCGCACGCTGGATGACGCACTGCGTCGCCGCCAGTTGCTGCCGGCGGACCTGCCGTTTGGCACCCCATTTATGGATCCTGTCGACGACTCGCTGGAAAACCTCTTGCCACTGCTCAACGACTATCAAGACAGCTGGCAAGGCTTACTGCGCAGTGACGGACAGATCGAAGCCCTCTATGCTCAGGTTCGTCTCAAAGGCGTGGCCAAGTTCGACAGCGAGGAAGACGTCGAGCGTCGCTTGCAGTTGCTGATCAATGCCTATGCACACCGTACTGACGAAGCGCTCACCTTGGGCAAAGCGCGTCGCGCTGCGGTGACTGATATTGCACGGACATTGCGCAATATCCGCAGCGACTACGACAGCCTTGAGCACCAGTTGGCGTTGTTCAACCGGGAGATCAACAAGCGTCAGGTCTCCAACCTGGCCAGCTTCCGTATCGTGCTCGCGCCGAACAAAGAAGCGCTGAAGCACATCGATCAGATCATCCACAGTGCCGGGCAATACGAAGAAGGCGAAACCCTGTCGGTCTTCGATCTGAGCCAAAGTGCCGAGCAGGACAACAAAAACGAGGAAGCCAAGGAGTATCTGGCGCGCCTGGTTGCTGCGAACCACAATCAGCTTGGGCTGAAGGACCTGTTTGAGTTGGCGTTTGAGATCACCAAGGTCAATGGCCAGCCAGTCATTCATACCGACATTGATGGTGCAGCGTCGAACGGCACCACCATGACCATCAAGGCGCTGACCAACATGTACCTGTTGCTGCACTTGATGGATCGCGATCAGGCCGGCCGTGTGCGCCTGCCTTACTATCTGGATGAAGCAGCAGACATCGACGAGAAGAACCAGGCAGCTTTGCTGGAGACAAGCCTGCAATTGGGCTTCGTGCCGATCCTGGCGAGTGTGAAGCCGCAGGTGTCGGCTCACGTAGCAATCGACCTTGAAGGCGGCAGCGGGCCTAATGGCATCTACATCGATGAAGCGGACTGGAAGTACATCCGCCGTCGTGACGAGGTGAAGGCCGTAGTTGCAGAGGTAGCGGAAGAGACTGCAGAGTGAGCTGAGACGCTGTAACAGAAGGCCGCATGAGAATGCGGCCTTTTTTATTGCGTGGGATTTGAGGCGGCTGTCTTGGCGCTGAGTGCCACTCAGATTATCTGTAGAAGCCTGGTAGGTTGCACGGTCGCGATAGCGGTGGGTCAGACCCGCTGCGTAGTTGAAGCGTTTTCAGTAGGAGCGCGCTTGCCCGCGATAGCGGTGGTCCAGTTGAAACAGTAGGGTCTGATATGACGCTTTCGTCCGGATGCGGCCCAGACCAAGCGCGCTCTTACAGGGATTGCGAGATCGAGGTGTGCCTGATGATATGCAGGGGCTGCCGAAGGCTGCGAAGGGGGATGTTTCTGTTTTTCGAGCGGACAAACAAAACCCCATCTGCTTTCGCAAATGGGGTTTTGGAATTTAATCTTGACGATGACCTACTCTCACATGGGGAAACCCCACACTACCATCGGCGATGCATCGTTTCACTGCTGAGTTCGGGATGGGATCAGGTGGTTCCAATGCTCTATGGTCGTCAAGAAATTCGGTAGCCGATTCGTGCCCTCGCGGGACGCCTCAGCAAATGGGTATGTGATAGCT
>Ga0247735_1000087_pt1 | contig 50652 bp, 43 predicted proteins | sample UWRJL178409R2_FD_180934 | JGI IMG/M metagenome (GOLD analysis project Ga0247735, IMG submission 180934) | Plant litter microbial communities from Arlington Agricultural Research Station in Wisconsin, United States - UWRJ-L178-409R-2 | ecosystem: Environmental > Terrestrial > Plant litter >... | reverse complement strand
CGTACCTTCGCTTTGCCCCAGCCCTCGCCGAGGTATTTCTCCCGCAGTTCCGCGTTCGCCTCGAAACCACCGGCGGCAAGAATGACGGATTCGGCGGTGACCTGAACGCTGGCGCCGTCGGCGTCGATCGCCGTCACCCCAATAACCCGCCCGTCGGTGCTGAGGAATCCCGTCACCTGCACGCCGTAGCGAACGTTGTACCCGAGGGATGCTGCGGCCGCGCGGTGGTCGGCGATCAGCCCCTTGCCTCCATCCACATTGCCCACGTGCAGGCCGCCCCAGAACAGGTAGGAACCGTCGGGCCTCTCGTACGCCTGGCGCTCGTACATCAGGCGGTACTTGAGCCCGAGGGTGTGCAGCCAGCGCAGCACGTCCTGCGACTCGGCGACCATCACCCGGGTCAGCTCGGGGTCGTTGCGCCCGGAGGTGACCTTGGCGATGTCGCCGCTGTAGTCCGCGGCGGTGTACGGCGGAACCTCGGTGGAGCCGTGGCGCTCATCGGCCTCGACAAAGGAGGCCAGGTCTTCGAGGCCGGAGTGCACAATCCGCGTCGCCCCCGCCGTGTAATAGCTGTTGCCGCCGGACTCCTCGTCCACGCCGCGCTCCAGGAGCAATACTGAGCGCCCGCGCGATGCCGCAGCATGGGCCGCCGTGAAGCCCGCGTTCCCGCCGCCGATCACGATGACGTCGACGGTGCTGGGCAATAATGCGGTGCGGTCGGTCATGGATGCTCCTCATCGAGACGATCAAATCATGATTAGTGTATACACTAATTACGCTCGTCGTCAGGGGGCGAGCGCATTTGGGAGCATCCCGAGGCTGGCAATCTGCGCCACAGAGTCGCTGCGAGTCGCCCCGTGCGCAATTCGTAACATGTTCAGGGTAAGAATGGACCATGAGCGCCGTAGGAACCCCCGACCCGAACTCTGGCTGGCTGTCTGATGATGAGCTGGCGGATGTTCGATCCAGACTTCCCCTCCTCTATGTCGAGGCCGTCCCCGTGCGGGTTGACGGACTCGGCCAGGTCACCGAGGTCGGTATCCTGCTGCGGGCGAACGCCGTCGGCGCGATGAGCCGCACACTCGTCTCCGGCCGGGTGATGTTCGGCGAGACCCTACGGGACGCGCTGTACCGTCACCTCGAGAAGGACCTCGGCCCGATGGCCTTCCCACAGCTCCCGCTGTCGCCGGTACCGTTCTCCGTCGCCGAATACTTCCCGTTCCCCGGCGCCCAGTTCACCGACGAGCGCCAGCACGCGGTCTCGCTCGCCTACGTCATCCCGGTGACCGGTACCTGCGACCCGCGCCAGGACGCGCTCGAACTGACCTGGATGACCCCGATCGAAGCGGCCTCCGACGCTGTCGCCGCCGAAATGGAAGGTGGACGCGGGGCCCTGCTGCGCGCCGGCCTCGCCTCGGTCGGGCGCCTGTTCTGAGCCGCTGAGTTGCTGAACGGCTAACTGCCTGACTGATTGGCCGGATGCTCCGCGGAGAGCCAGCCGCGCTGGCGCAGCCATGCCTCGCAGAGGCCAGACCAGGCCTCGAGTGGGCCGACGCCGAAGCCGAGGCCCCGTCCGTGGTCCCCGCGCTCGAAAACGTGCAGGTCGAACGGCACATTGTGGGCCGCAAGTGCGCTGGCGTAACGCAGGGAATGGCTGACCGGCACACCCCCGTCGTCGGCAGTGTGCCAGAGGAACGTGGGTGGTGTGTTCCCGTCCACCAGGTACTCGGCGCTGAGGGAGCGGCGGTTGACCAGGGTGTTGTCCTCGCCGAGCAGGCTCGCCTGGGACTTGGTGTGTGGTTCGTGCGCCATCGAGATGACCGGGTACGCCAACACCGCGAGGTCCGGGCGGCTTGCCGCGCTCGCCGGGGCGGCGGCGACCCCGGTCGACAGCAGTGCTGCGACATGGCCGCCGGCGGAGAAGCCGACCACACCGATGCGGGCCGTGTCGATCTCGCCGGGAAGTTCGAGGGTTCCCTCGCGGGCCCCGGCCAGCACCTGCTGCACCCGCTGTAGGGCGGCCGGGAAACGGTTCGGGTCTACCGGGTAGGTGACCACCAAAGCGTTGAGGCCGAGTTCCGCCAGCCATTCGGCGATTGTCTCGCCTTCGTGGGAGGCGTGGTGTTCGTAGGATCCGCCGGGCAGCACCAGCAGGAGGGGAGCGGCGGAAGCTACCCCGGTGGAGCGTGCGGGGTGGAAGGTGAGGTCGTCGGCCAGGGCAGTCGTGGTCATGCAGTCATCGTAGCCAGAGCATCCGGCATTAGTTGGCGCAATCGACAAAACAGTTGCGCGAAGCGCTTCGATGAATTACGGTAAGGATACCCGGGCGTCGAAACGCTTGGTCGAAGCGCTTAAACAATGGAGTTGGCATGGCAAATATCACGGACGTCGCCCGTGCCGCCGGTGTCTCCATCAGTACTGTCTCCTACGCGCTCTCCGGCAACCGCCCCATTGCCGCCGGCACCCGCGAACGTGTCGAGCGTGCCGCCCGCGAGCTGGGGTACCGGCCAAACGCCGGCGCCAGGATGCTCGCCGGATCCCGCACCAACATGTTCGCGCTCACCGCGCCGATGCACGCCGACACCCACCCGCCGGCCCTCATGGCCTTTGTGCTCGCCGTGGTCACCGCCGCGCGCAGCTACGACTACGACGTGGTGCTGCTCACCGAAGGGGAAGCCACCACGGGGCTCCGCCGTGTCGCCTCCTCCTCCCTGGTCGACGGCATTATTGTGCTCGACGTCACCACCGACGACGACCGCATCGATGTCATCCGCGAACTCGGACTGCCCGCCACACTGATCGGCCTGCCTGCCGACACCGCCGGCCTCACCTGCGTCGACCTCGACTTCGCCGCCGCCGCCCGTCTCGCAGTCGCCAACCTCACGGCACTCGGCCACACCTCGATCGGCATGATGGGCCACGCCGCCGACCTCTACGACCGTGGGTCGAACTACGCTCCGCGGTTCCGGGATGCGTTCCTCGACAGCGGCACCGCCGAGGTTTCGACAGCCTTCCACACCACCGTCGCCACCCGTTCCGGTGTGGAGGAGTCCTTCGCCGGACTGCTCAAGCAGCTGCCGGACATGACCGCGATGGTGCTCAACTGCAACGAGAACGTGCACGGCATCCTGCTCGAGATCCTGCGTGAACGCGACATCAGCGTTCCGGGGGACCTGTCGATCGTGTCGGCCTGCTCCAGTTTCTCCACCGACCACTTCCTGCCGCCGCTCGACGTCATCCCGCTGCCCGCCCTCGACTCCGGTCGTCGCGCGGTCGAGCTGGTCATCCAGCAACTGGCCGGTTTCCCCGATCCCCACGTCGAACTCATTGCGCCGACGTTCCAGCGCAAAAGCTCGACGGCTGCCCCCCGCCCGCGGTAACCCGCGAGTACCCCGCCAGATCCGCGCGTCGTTCATCGAAGCGCTTCGACCGAAATAGCCCACCATCACACCAGGCACCACGCAGCACAGCATCACCAGACGAGTAGCCATCCGGCCAGCTCGCTACGAAGGAGTAGAGAATGAAAAAACACAGCACCCCCACCACCCGGCGCTCGCTCAGCATTGTTGCTGCGCTCGGCGCCAGCGCCCTTGTGCTCACCGGATGCTCGGCCGGCGGCGACGCAGCATCCGATGGTCCGGTCAGCCTTGACTACTGGTCCTGGACGCCGAACACCCAGCAGATCGTCGACATCTGGAACGAAGAGAACCCCGACATCCAGGTCAAGTACACCGACGCCGGCGGTGGAAAAGATTCCTCGGCCAAGCTGCTCACCTCGAGCCGCGCTGGCAACGCTCCGGACATGGCCCTCGTCGAATACACCACCCTCCCGTCGCTGATCGTCGCAGACGTTCCCCTCGACATCACCGAGTACGTCGAAGACGTTGTGGGCAACTACGCCTCGGGCACCATCGAGCAGACCACCTTCGACGGCCACGTCTTCGGCCTCCCGCAGGACGTCGGCCCGATGGCCTTTATCTACCGCTCCGACCTGCTCGCCGAATACGGCATCGCCGTGCCAACAACCTGGGCTGAGTTCGCGGATGCTGCTGCCGCGGTCCGCGCTGCCAACCCGAACGCCTACATCGCGTCTCTCCCCGCCGACCAGATGGGCTTCTACGCCGGCGTCGCAACGCAGGCCGGATCCTCCTGGTGGTCGGTCAAGGACGGCGAATGGACCGTGGGCATCGCCGACGAGGAGTCCCTCGCCGTTGCCGACTTCTTCCAGGACCTCGCCGACCGCGACCTGATCAGCACCGACCCGATCCTCACCCCGGAGTGGAACGCCAAGGCCAACAGCGGGGACATCCTGTCCTGGCCGTCCGCCCTCTGGGCTCCCGGCGTTATTGAGGGTGTCGCACCAGACACCGTTGGCAAGTGGTCGATGTCTCCCCTTCCCGAGTGGACCGCCGGCAACGCCGCCGTTGCATTCCAGGGTGGATCTGCCGCCATCGTGACCAACAACTCCGAGCACCCGGAAGAGGCAGCCGCGTTCGTCAAGTGGCTGAACGCCAGCGATGAGGGCGCCAACCTGATCCTCACCGTGCAGAACGCCTACCCGGCCGCCACCTCCGGCCAGGACGACGCCCGCGAGAGCGACCCGCCGACCCTGATGCCGCAGCAGACCGACTACTACGACCTCGCCGCCACCATCTCGGCCGACACCATCCCCGTCACCTGGGGACCGAACGTCAACGTCGCCGAGACCAACTTCGGAGACGTGCTCAACAAGGCAGTCCTCGACGGCACCCCGTGGCGTGACGCATTCACCAGTGTGCAGAAGACCGTTGTCGCCGACATGAAAAAGACCGGCTTCGAGGTCACCAACAAGTAGCTCGAACAGCACCTCGTTCGACCTGTAGCAACACCAGTATTCAGCAGCATCCCGCGGCCCCGGTCGCAGAGAGGGTCGGCATCGGCCCCCGGTAAACACCACCGAAGCAACGATGCCGACCCTCATTTTCCAGGAAGGAAAGTCCATGACTGCCACCACCGCCCACCGGGCGGCACCAGGGGCTCCCGCCGCGGGAACCCCGGCCGTAAAGCCCGCGCGTCGCCGCCGGCGTTCGACCACGCTGTTCGCCCCGTACATCTTTGTGGCGCCGGCGGTGGTGCTGTTTGTGCTGTTTATGCTGGTGCCGATCATCTACGCGGCGTACCTCAGCTTCACCGCCTACCGCCTCGAAGGCGGCGGCATCCTCGGAACCCGTGTGCAGGTTTTCGCCGGGTTCGAGAACTACATCGCGGTCTTCACCGACCCGACCCTGCTCACCGGTTTCCGGAACCTGGCGATCTACGGCCTCATCTCCGTACCGATCACCCTCGGGCTCGCACTGCTCTTCGCGCTGCTGCTCGACCTGCCGTCCGCCCGCGCCAAGCGCTTCTCGCAGACCGCCATTTTTATCCCCTACGCGGTGCCCGGCGTTATCGCCGCGCTGCTCTGGGGCTTTATGTACCTGCCGTCGACCAGCCCCTTCTCCTTCATCACGAAGGCCCTCGGCTGGGGAACCATCCCGTTCCTCGACAACCCGGGCATCTACGGGGCGCTCGCCAACATCGCGGTCTGGGGTGGTGTCGGATTCAACATGATCATCATCTACACGTCGCTGCGCGGCATCCCCGAAGAAATTTATGAGGCAGCCCGCCTCGACGGCGCCGGCGAAGTCGCCATCGCCCTGCGCATCAAAATCCCGATGGCCATCCCCGCGCTTGTACTGACCGGCATCTTCTCGCTGATCGGAACCCTGCAGCTCTACGGCGAGCCCACCACCCTCAAGCCGATGACCGACGTCATCAGCCAGACCTGGGTGCCGCTGATGACCATCTACCGCAACGCCTTCCTCACCGACGACCTCTCGGGCGCCGCCGCCCTGTCCGTTGTCCTCGCCGTCGGCACCATCGCGCTTTCGGGCCTGGTGCTCTGGCTCACCAACCGCCGCAGCTCAGGAGCCAGCAAATGACCGCCGTCGCCACCCGTGAACGCGCAAAGCTCGCCTCGCGCCGCGGAAAAGTCATCCCCACCGCCATCCTGCTGATCGGCGCCGCCTACTGCCTGGTACCCGTGCTCTGGGTGTTCACCGCCACCACCAAGGCACCACGCGAACTGTTCACCACCTTCTCCTTCCTCCCCGGAACCGGACTCTTCGAGAACCTCAGCGAACTGTTCAGCTACGGCGGCGGCCAGTACGGCCTCTGGGCGTTGAACTCGATCCTCTACGCCGGCATCGGCGGGGTCGTCTCCACCTTTGTGTCGACCATGGCCGGCTACGCCCTCGCCAAATACGAATTCAAGGGCCGCAACCTGATCTTCTACTCCATCCTCGGTGGCGTACTGATCCCCGGAATCACCCTCGCGATCCCGCAGTACCTCCTGCTGTCGCAGGTCGGCCTCGCCGGCGGCTACCTCTCGGTACTCCTGCCGCTGATCATCAGCCCGTTCGGCATCTACCTCTCCCGCGTCTACGCCTCCTCGGCCGTGCCGCAGGACATGATCGAAGCCGCCCGCCTCGACGGCGCGAGCGAGGTTATGACCTTCCTGCGCATCGGCCTGCCCATGATGGTGCCCGGCATGGTCACGGTCTTTATGCTGCAGTTCGTTGGCATCTGGAACAACTTCCTGCTGCCGTTTATTATGCTCAGCGACCAGAACAGCTACCCGCTGACGGTGGGCCTCTACACCCTGCTCGCCCGCGGTTCCGGCTCGCCCGCGCTGTACTCGGTCGCCATCAGCGGCGCCGCCGTCTCGGTCATCCCGCTGATCCTGCTGATGCTCTTCCTGCAGCGCTTCTGGCGCCTTGACCTGCTCTCCGGCGGGCTGAAGGGCTAAGGGCAATGACTGCATCGGATGCTGCACAGCGGGCCCTCGGAACCTCGGGGCCCGCGGTGTCCCGGCTCTGCCTCGGCACCTCATCGTGGTCGACCGCGCGCTTCGGCGCAGGTCCCATCGAGGCGCTCGAATGGACCCTCGACCGGGTAGCCGCCGGCGACCGGACCGTGCCGACTTTTATCGACACCTCGAACGAGTACGGCGGCGACGCCAGCGAGCGCTTTATCGGTGACGCCCTGCGCCGCCGCGGTGGGCTGCCGGAGGGTGTGGTCATCCAGTCGAAACTCGACCGCGACCGCGAGAGCGGGTCGTTCTCCTTCAACCGGATGTACACCAGCCTGCTGGAGTCGACCGCGAAGCTCGGACTTGCCAAGTTGCCTCTGCTGTACCTGCACGACCCGGAGCACATCAGCTGGGACGATGCGTTCGCCACGGACGGCCCCGTACGGGCCCTCGTCGAGATGAAGGAACGCGGCCTGGTCGGCGCGATCGGTATCTCCGGCGGACCGGCCCCGATGCTGCTCCGCTACGTCGAGACCGGTTTGTTCGACGCCGTCATCACCCACAACCGGTACACCCTGGTCGACCGCTCCGCCGGTGGCCTGCTCGACGAGTCGGCTGCGCGCGGTGTCAGTGTGGTGAACGCGGCGGTGTACGGCGGCGGAGCCCTGGCGCGATGGCCGGCTCCCGCCGAGAAATACGCCTACCGCCCGGCATCGCCCGTGATGGCAGCATCCATCAAAGCCATGGGCGAAGCCTGCGAGCGTGCGGGCACCAGCCTTGCCGCCGCAGCCCTGCAGTTCAGCACCAGGGACGCCCGCGTGACCTCGACCATCGTGGGCGGCAACAGCATGGCCCAGGTGCAGGAGGCCATGGCCGCCGACATCGAAGCGGTACCGGATGAACTCTGGGCCGAACTCGAATCGCTTGTCCCGCCCTCGGATGAATGGCGGGAAGCGCCCGGGTCCTCCTGGCCCTGAGGCCGCAGCACACACCCCACCGCTCCACAGCAGCACAGCAGCAGCGCGACACAGCAGCACAGCAGCGCACCCGTAGTACAAAGAAAGTGATGTGACATGACGGACTTCGAGTCCCGATCCGCCGACCTCCCCGTCGGCACCCGGTTCCCCTGGATCGCTGACGGTTTCGCCCTCGGCGGCGACTACAGCCCCGAGCAGTGGCCGGAATCGGTGTGGGTGGACGACGTGGCGCTGATGCAGCGCGCCGGGGTTAACTCCGTCAACGTCGGGGTCTTCTCCTGGGGTCTGCTCGAGATCGCCGACGGCGAGTTCGACTGGGGCTGGCTCGACCGCATCCTCGACCTGCTGCACGCCGGCGGTATCAACGTGAACCTCGCCACCCCCACCGCAGCGCCTCCCCTCTGGCTGATGCAGGCGCACCCCGAGATCGCCCCGGTCACCAGCACCGGTGTGCGTGTATCGCAGGGTGGCCGGCTCGGCTGGTCGCCCAGCTCCGCCGTGTTCCGCCGCTACGCGCTGCGGATGGTGGAGGCCATCGCGACCCGGTATGCGGAGCATCCGGCAGTAAAGATGTGGCACGTCAGCAACGAACTCGGCAACGAGAACGCGCACTGCTACAGCGACGAGACCGCCGCGGCCTGGCAGGGGTGGCTCGAGAAGAAGTTCGTCACCATTGAGGCGCTCAATAACGCCTGGGGCACCGCCTTTTGGGGCCACCACTACACCTCCTTCGGCCAGCTGCTTCCGCCGCGGTTCACCAGCACCAGCCATAACCCCGGCCTGCTGCTCGACTTCGAACGATTCACCTCGGATGCTCTCCTGGGGCACTACCTCGCCGAGCGGGAGGTGCTGCGCCGCATCACCCCACACATCCCGATCACCACAAACTTTATGGTGCAGAACCACGCGAACGGCCTCGACTACGCCGGCTGGGCCGACGAGGTCGACCTCGTCGCGAACGACCACTACACACTCGGCGCCGACCCGGAGCGATTCGGCGAACTCGCCTTCAGCGCAGACCGAGTGCGCGGGATGTCCGGGGGAGACCCCTGGCTGCTGATCGAGCACTCCACCTCCGCCGTCAATTGGCAGGCCCGCAACCGGGCGAAGTCGGTGGGCGAACTGGCCCGCAACAGCCTGTCGCACATTGCCCGCGGGGCCGACGGAGCGCTGTTTTTCCAGTGGCGCCAGTCGACCGCCGGAAGCGAACAGTTCCACTCCTCGGTGGTGCCCCACGCCGGCGCAGACACCAAGATCTTCCGTGAGGTTGCCGCGCTCGGCCAGAACCTCAAAAACATCCGCGAGGTTGTTGGCAGCCGGGTCGAGAAGTCCCAGCTGGCGATCCTGTTCGACTACGACGCCGCCATGGCGCTGCGTTCCGGAACCAAGCCGAGTGTCGACGTCAACTCCCTCGACGTCGCCCTCGACCTGCACCGCGAGTTGACCGCCCGCGGCATCCAGGTCGACATTGTGCACCCCTCGAGCGACCTCAGCGACTACCGCGCGCTGCTCGCCCCCACCCTGTTCCTGCTCACCGCCGCCAATGCCGCGAGGCTCACGGAGTACGTCGAGGCCGGTGGCCACCTGGTGGTCACGAGTATGTCCGGCATTGTCACCGAGGCCAACCGGGTCATCGAGGGCGGCTACCCCGGCGCACTTCGCGACCTCCTCGGGGTCCGGGTCGAGGAGTTCTTCCCACTGTTCGAGAACGAAACCGTCACCCTGTCGAACGGTTCCACCGGCGCCGTCTGGAGTGAACTGATGCGCGCAACCACCGCGGAGGTCGTTGCGACCTACAGCAGCGGTGAGCTCGCCGGGTTGCCCGCCGTGACCAGCAGGACAGTGGGTGCGGGTACCGCACAGTATGTCTCGACTCACCTTGACCGTGCCTCCACCGGTGCGCTGGTCGAGGACCTCATCGTGCGCGCGGGCCTGGCTCCCGTCGCCGAAGCCGACCGCGGCCTCGAGCTGGTTCGACGGGTTGCCACCGGCAACGCTGGCAACACTGGCAACACCGGCACCGCAGCATCCGGCAGCTGGCTCTTCGCCATCAACCACACCGATTCACCCCTGGCACTGCACACCAGCGGGGTCGACCTTCTCTCGGGCGCCCGCTTTGTTCCCGGCAGCCCGGTTTCCGCCGGCGCCGTTGTTGTTATCCGAGAGGACCCCCGCGCATGAAGTTCACCGACGGTTTTTGGCAGGCGCGCCCCGGCGTGAACGCCCTGTACGCGCAGGAAGCGTACGACATCATGCCCGAGGGCGACACGCTGCGAATTTACGCGCCGACCAAGGTGATCGAGAAGCGCGGCGATGTACTCAACCGGCCGATGCTCAGCGTCAGCCTCTCCTCGCCGCTCGAGGGTGTCATCCGGGTTCGCATCGAGCACCACCAGGGCCGCACGCCGTCCGCCGGATTCGACCTGGTCGGCGCCACCGAAGGTGTCGGAATCGCGGATACCACGGAGGCCGGCGGCACACTCGTCTCCGGTGGCCTGACCGCCCGCATCACCCCCGGCGCTCCCTGGAACCTGACCTTCGAATCCGAGGGGAAAGTACTCACCTCGAGCACCGCTAAATCGGTGGGGTACATCACCCTCGCCGACGGTGCCCCGGTCGCGGCAGAGCCGGTCGGTGAAGTCGGGGTGACCAGCACGGGTCTCGCTCCGTCGAAAACCTACGTGCACGAACAGCTCAGCCTCGGGGTCGGCGAACTCGTCTACGGTCTCGGCGAACGCTTCGGCGCGCTGGTCAAAAACGGCCAGACCATTGACATTTGGAACTCCGACGGCGGAACCGCCAGCGAGCAGTCCTACAAAAACATCCCGTTCTACCTCACCAACCGTGGCTACGGCGTGCTCGTGAACCAGCCCGAGCATGTCTCCTTCGAGGTCGCCTCCGAGACCGTCAAGCGGGTGCAGTTCTCGACCGCGGGCGAGGCCCTCGAGTACTTTGTGATCCTCGGCCCCACGTCGAAGGACGTGCTCGAGCGTTACACGACCCTGACCGGTCGCCCAGCGCAGGTGCCCGCCTGGTCGTACGGCCTCTGGCTGTCTACCTCGTTCACCACCGACTACGACGAAGCGACCGTCAACAGTTTTATCGACGGGATGCGCGAACGGGAGCTTCCGCTGTCGGTGTTCCACTTCGACTGCTTCTGGATGCGCGAGTTCAACTGGACCGACTTCGAGTGGGATGCCCGCGTGTTCCCCGATCCCGAGGGGATGCTCGAGCGCCTGCACAACAAAGAACTGCGCCTGTCGGCGTGGATCAACCCGTACATCGGGCAGCGCTCGAAACTGTTCGCCGAGGCGGCTGCCGCCGGCTACCTGGTCAAGCGCGCTGACGGCAGCGTCTGGCAGTGGGACCAGTGGCAGGCCGGAATGGGCCTCGTCGACTTCACCAACCCGGACGCCACCGCCTGGTTCCAGTCGAAGCTGCGCGGCCTGCTCGAGCAGGGCATCGACGCCATCAAAACGGACTTCGGCGAGCGGATCCCCACCGACGTTGTCTGGCACGACGGCAGCTCGCCGGAAGCCATGCACAACTGGTACACCCAGCTCTACAACCAGGCCGTGTTCGAGGTGCTGCAGGACCACCGCGGCGAGGGCGACGCAGTGTTGTTCGCGCGCTCGGCGACTACCGGTGGCCAGCGCATGCCGATCCACTGGGGCGGCGACAACTCGTCGTCGTTCGAGTCGATGGCCGAGACCCTGCGCGGCGGTTTGTCCCTCGCGTTCAGCGGCTTCGGTTTCTGGAGCCACGACATCGGCGGTTTCGAGGGTATGCCGGACCCTGCCGTTTTCAAACGCTGGGTCGCCTTCGGTATGTTCTCCAGCCACACCCGCCTGCACGGGTCCTCCAGCTACCGGGTGCCGTGGGCCTTCGACGACGAAGCCGTCGACGTCACCCGGTACTTCTCCCACCTGAAGCTGCAGCTGATGCCGTACTTCTACCAGGTCGGTCTTGAAGCCCATCTTCGGGGCATCCCGTTTATGCGACCCATGCAGCTCGAATTCGCGGATGACCCGTCGACGGCCTACCTCGACCGCCAGTACATGATCGGTTCCGACCTGCTTGTCGCTCCCGTGTTCAGCGAAAACGGCGAGGTCGAGTACTACCTTCCCGCCGGCAGCTGGACCAACTTCCTGACCGGCGAAACGGTGGCCGGTGGGGGATGGCGCGGTGAGACGCACTCGATGATGAGCCTGCCACTGTGGGTTCGTGGCGGCTCGGTGCTGGCCACCGGTGCCCGTGTCGACCGCCCGGACTACGACTACCTGGCGGCTGACGAGCTGCTGGTCACGGTGTATCCGACCGCGGGCGAAGCGACGACCACAACCACCATGACCGTGGTGACCAGCCCTGAAACGGGTGAGTCCATTACCGTCACGGCCGTCTTCGATGCGACCGGCGTCAGCGTCAGCACCAACTCCAGCACAAGCATCCGCGTTCGCCTTGCCGGCGGCGCCATTACAACCACCGAAAACGGAAAGATCGTCCTGCCGTATGTCTGAGACCAGCACACCGAAACCCACTGCACCTGCATCACGCACGGGCGCCGCCGACTATCGCGATTCCGGACTCGTATTTCCGGCCGACTTCGTTTTCGGCTCGGCCACCGCGTCGTACCAGATCGAGGGTGCCGCAAACGAAGACGGCCGTGGTCCGTCCATCTGGGATACCTTCAGCCACACCCCGGGAAAGGTCTGGAACGGGGATACCGGAGACGTCGCCGATGATCATTACCACCGGCTCGAGGAAGACCTCGACCTCATGAAGGATCTGGGGCTCGAGGCGTACCGGTTCTCGATCGCCTGGCCTCGCATCCAGCCGACCGGAACGGGCCCGGCCAACGAGCTCGGTGTCGACTTCTACCGCCGCCTGGTTGATGGGCTGCTGGCCCGAGGCATCCGACCGATTGCCACGCTGTATCACTGGGATTTGCCGCAGGCCCTCGAAGACAATGGCGGCTGGACCAACCGCGCCACCGCGTACGCTTTTGCGGAGTACGCCCGCATTATGGGCGAGGCGCTCGGCGATAAGGTCGTCACCTGGACCACGTTGAACGAGCCCTGGTGCTCGGCGTACCTCGGTTACGGTTCCGGAGCGCACGCGCCGGGGCGGATGAATGGTGCTGATGCGCTTGCCGCGGTGCATCACCTGAACTTGGCCCACGGCCTTGCCGTGCTCGCGCTGAAGAAGGTTGTCACCAACGATCCAGTGTTCTCGATCACGCTGAACCTGCACGTGATTCGTGGCGAGGGCGACGGTGCCGCCGAGGCGATCCGACAGATCGATGGGCTCGCCAACCGCGTCTTCCTCGACCCGCTGCTGAATGGTCGCTATCCGGCTGATGTTATCGAAGACACCAAGGCAATCACCGACTGGCGTTTTGTGCAGGAGGGTGACCTCGAGATGATTCACCAGCCGCTCGACCTGCTCGGTGTCAACTATTACTCGACCACCCTGGTTCGTTTGTGGGATGGGGTGTCCGTTCGTGCCAACAACGACGGCCACAAAGATATGGGTGGTTCGCCGTGGCCGGGTGCTGAGCGCATCGAATTTTTGGCGCAGCCTGGTCCGTACACCGAGATGGGCTGGAACATCGAGCCGGCCGGTCTCGAAGAGCTGTTGATGTCGCTGCACAACGAGTTTCCGAACCTGCCGTTGATGATCACGGAGAACGGCGCATCGTTTGCCGACACCGTCAGCAACTCTGATGGTGTGCGTGCCGTGCACGATCCGGAGCGCACCGACTACCTGCGCCGCCACTTCACCGCCGCGCATCGGGCGATGGCCCGCGGTGTTGACCTTCGCGGATACCAGGTCTGGTCGCTGATGGATAACTTCGAGTGGGGTTATGGCTACTCGAAGCGGTTCGGCATTGTGCACGTCGATTTTGACACCTTCGAGCGCACGCTCAAGGACAGTGCAAAGTGGTACTCCCGATTGATTGCTACCCGCACGATTCCCGGTGTCGGCTAGGGCCCACATCACGATGGCTTGCCCCGGCTTGGGGCCGCGACGGACGATACGAGAGATTTCTCGTGTCGTGCGTTGTGCGTTTGTGGGCGGTTCGTGGCCAAAGATCGCTGATGACCCGATGCTCGGTGCGGTGCGTCGGGTCATCAGCGGCTACTGCGGTTCTGGTGATGTTGGTGGTGTTGCGCTGAAGGTGGCGATCAGCTGGCGCCGCTCCGCCGGGGTTTTCAGCTTGGCGAGGTTGCCGAAGCTGATCGTCGGTCGTGCCGGACGGCGCTTCGCCTTCGACTTCGCCGGGCGCGGGGCCAACGTATAGGTCGGCCGGTCGACGCAGCCCAGGCTGGTGCCACCGGTGGCAGAGTCCTCGTCGGGTTCGACATACCAGCCGGGTTGCGGGTCGGGTAGCCCGATCGGCGGCACTGCTGACACTCCAGGTGCTGCCTCCGGCGCTTCGGCCGCCGGTTCCGGGGCGATCGACCGGCTCCGGGTGGACGGCATTCCGGCGATCTTGTTCGGGATCACAAACACTTCCGGCGGCAGCGGGAAGCTCGAGGCGACGGCGCCCTCGAACGCATCCAGCACGGGGTGTGCGGTGCGGGCTTTGCCCATTGCCCGCCACTTTCCGGACGGGTCCACCCACAGGGGCGCCTGCAGGAACGGCTTGCCGTTGACCATCCGGATTGTGTAGCCGGAAGAGTGCAGCATGTGGTGGTGCGCACTACATAACAACAAAGCGTTGTCGATGTCCGTCGACCCACCTTTGCTGTGCTCGATAACGTGGTGGGCATCACACTGCCGGGCCGGCTTAGTGCAGTTGTCCCAGACGCAGTCGCTGCCGTCCCGGATTACCAGGGCGCGACGCTGTGGGTCATTGAACAAGCGCACCAGCGGCCCCAGCCACAGGACCTCACCAAATTCACCCAGCAGAATCTGCTGTGACTGCGCATCACAGATCGCCTGCTCTATCGTCTTGATCGAGATCGGCTCGGCAACCTGCTCCACCCACCCGGCGCCGGTCCCGTTTTTGAGGTCGTCCAGGGTGACCACGATGCTGACGGTGGTGGTCGGGCGCATGCCTCCGGTCTCTTTCGCGGATGCGCGCAGTCCGGCTTTGATCGTGCCCAACACAATGTCGGAGTTGCGCTGGTCCGGGGTGCGCGTATCGCGATCCACGGTCGTCTCGGTGCCGTGGGAATCGATCGATGTTTCGGTGCCATTCGTGCGGTCCTCGTCACTGAGGAACCGCGGACCGGTCGCAGCATCTGCATCGGTGAACACGGCCTTGAGCAGCCCCGCGTCGAGGGGTTCGAGCATGCCACTGAATGGGGTCATGCCGAAGGACTCCTTGCCGAGGCGGAACGCGCGACGCTTGTGCATCGCCTCTGCCCGCGGCTCCAGCCCGTCCGCGTCGAGTACGGCTTCCCACTGGGTGACTTGAACCGCAATGAGATCGGGAGACAGGTTGGTGCCCTGCTCGATCAGGTTCGAGATGACCTCGTCCAAAACCTGCGGGTCGGTCGTGGCCTCAACCTTCTTCACCAGCCGGGCCAGGTGCGCCGCGGTCGCGACGCTGATGATGCCGTCGGTGATGGCGGTGGCGATGAGGGGCTGCTTCGGCGGCAACGCCTCGCCAGTGAATCCGACAGTCGGCAGGATTTGCTTGCCGAGCTGGATGCGGCGCCCGGCCTCAGCGGCAGGGATACGGATCAGGTATTCGAGGAACGGGATGGCGCGGGTGAACCCAAACTTCTGGCACATTGCCTCAGAGCCCAGTTCATACCGGGAGCGGTCGTTGATATCCGCAGCCGAAATCGCTCGCAGCCCGTCGAGGAGCCGTCCGGCGTTCTCTGTCGCGATCAAGACCTCGCCGGCTTCCTGGTCGGACAGACCAATGGTCGGGATCGCCACAGCTTCCCGCAGCAGCTGCGCTGCCTGGTCGAGGAGGTCCGTGAGGAGGGTCATAAATCAATTCTCCCAGCCACCAAGACTAGTGGGAAGAGAAAAGAAAAAGCTGGTCAAATACCTTTATCGTGGTAAAATCAACACTAATTGAAGGCCCGAATGACACAGGTCGTGAGTGTTTTGGTAACGGTACCGCGACCCTCTGTCAGCTGCCGACTTGATGCTTTTTGGCACAGTATCCAGTTCGATGAGTCGATAGCAGGCTATTGATGCAGTTGCCGAGATAGTGACGTCGATGTGAACCCCGGACAACCGCGAGAGGCTCGGGTTCAGGAAATGACGGACCCGCGCCAAGCCGTCTATAGCGACGGCCGGACACGACCTACATGGTCGAACGAGCTCTTCCTATTTACTTGTGAAGAGAGGTCACTGCTGTAGCGGTGTCAGAAATAGTGGCAATGTTCGTCAACGCAAAACTTACGGCGGCGTGCTGCCATTCAGAACTCAGGCTCGAAGTCGCATCCTCAACGACTGCGACTTCGTAGCCGTGATCGGCCGCGTCGCGGACAGTGTGCTCGACTGCCATGTTGGTCCAGGCGCCAACAACGACGAGGGTGCGGATTCCGAGGTTTCGCAGCATGCTGTCGATCCCTGTTCCGTTGAAAACGCTCATCCGCGTTCGGTCAAGAATGATCTCATTCGCGCTCGGGGCGAGTTCGTCGACGATTTGCGCACCCCAACTTCCGACCTTGAAGGTGTCTGGTGCGAGCATCCGAAAAATGGGTGCATTGGTGCCGCCGATCCCCGGCTGCGGATAGACGACGATACGACTGAAGAAGATCGGGACGCCGTTCGCGCGAGCACCTGCCAGGAGCGAGCCAATGTTCGCTACGACGTTCTGGGTTGACGCGTGTTCGGCAGCACCGGTTGAAGCGTAAGCGCCGTCGGTGTGCACGGTGTCGTTCTGCATGTCGATTACGAGGAGTGCGGTCGTTGCTGCAGGGGTGGTCATTGAGGTCATTGTGGATGTCTTTCTGACGGGCTGAAATCGGGTGACTCGCTGGTTGCATGGGTCGATGGGCCCAAGTATCTTCGACGGAAGTATATTCCCAGGAATATAAAATCGATTCGAGAGGTTGTTGCTATATGGCTGATTTCTCTCCACGAAAGTTCTTCCGACGGATCTGCGCCGCATACGCGCGGGGTGCTGCAGGTGCCCTCCTCGCGGGTGGCTGGACGCCGCCGTCGATGCATAACGTTCGTAACTAGGAAAGTTGAGTACCTGATGGTTCGTTTTGTTGACCTATTCACTGAGCTGGTTCGAGTGGAGATTGAGCTCTGGAACGATCTCGATACCCACTTGGTGACCGAAGTGGGAATATCGCTTCCGCAATTCCAGGCACTCGCCGCCATCAGGGCGACCGGGGGGCCTGCCCGCGTGCAAGACATCTCCGAAGAGATGTCGATCACTGTTGGAGCGACAAGCAAGGTCATCGACAGGCTCGAGCGCGACGGCCTCGCGATTCGTTCCGCCAATCCACATGACCGGCGTTCCTCGATCGTCTCCCTCAGCGACCGTGGCGTGAACGCGCTCGTTGCAGCGAACGGCGCCGCGGAAACGCACCTCCGCGCGACGCTCGGCGGAGTGCTCACCGATGAAGCATCCACCCGGCTTCTTGGCCAGCTGACTTCGCTTCGCTCCCACTCCCGGGTGGCGGTGACGAAGTGACCGAGACGATGCGTGCCGTTGTCATCAACGAACCGGGCGGACCCGAAGTCCTTAAGGTGCGAGATGTTCCGGTTCCCATACCAGCGCCCGGATGGGTGTTGGTGCGGGTCGAAGCTTTCGGCTTGAACCGGTCGGAACTACATTTCCGTTCAGGTGTCGCCTCGTCAGGATCGTTCCCTCGCATCCCGGGAATCGAAGCTGTCGGTACCGTTGTTGTTGCACCGGGCGGAGAATTTCCCGTCGGTACCCAGGTCGCAGCGCTGATGGGTGGCATGGGGCGGGCCTTCGATGGCGGTTACGCCGAATTCGTCTGTGTGCCCGTAAGCAGCGTCGTTCCCTTCAGAAGTGCGCTGGGTTGGGATCTACTTGGGGCTGTTCCGGAAATGTTGCAGACCGCGGCCGGTTCGCTCCGCGTCGGGCTGGAGGCAGTTGATGGGCAGAGCCTGCTTATCCGCGGCGGTACTTCCTCCGTTGGCCTGGCGCTGGCGACCCTCGGTTCGCTCCGGGGAATGACAATATTTTCGACGACGCGTAACCCCGCAAGCCGTGCGCTGCTTGAGGAAGCCGGTGTACAGCACGTCATCATCGACGATGGCGACGTTGCCGCACACGTGCGCGAGATCATGCCCGACGGTGTCGACGGAGCTGTCGAACTTGTTGGGGTGAACGTGATGCGAGATACCCTGCGATCCGTCCGCACGGGCGGAACCGTCTGTTTTACCGGGATGCTTTCCGACCAGTGGACAATCCCGGAGTTCTATCCGATGGATTGGCTACCCAACGGGGTACGGCTGACCGCGTACTCTGGTTCGGCTTCTGACCTGACGCCGAGTGACCTGCAGGGATTCCTTGATGCGGTGGAGGCCGGGCACGTGCATGTTCCTGTCGGCCGGGTTTACCAGCTTGAGCAGATCGCCGAGGCGCACCGGGACATGGAACGTGGGATTGCTGGCGGCAAACTTGTAGTCCTTCCGCGTTGATCGAGCTGTGGGGAGATGTGGGATGCCGAAAGAAGCCCAACCCATAACTGGTTAACGACCGCTGCGGATGGCACCGATCCCTGGAGATTCGGTGCCATCCGCTGGTGTGCGGTGCCGCGGCGGTTAGCTGCGGCGCGTGAAGCGGCGTCCGGCAAGCAGGAGGACGGCTCCGAGGAGAAGCGTCAGCAGGGCGAGGAGTGCGGCGGCGGAACCGTCGACTCCGGTGCTGGCCAGCGTTTCAGGGGTGGTGCCGGTGGCTACCGGAGGGGTTGAGGCGGCGTCGGTCACCGTGATCACGGCCGCGGGAGCGAGGCCCTCGTCCGGGGTCGCCGGGATGATCGGGGTCACCGGGGTGACCGGCTCAGTCGGGTCGACCGGAATGGTCGGGTCGGTCGGGTCGACGGGATTGGTCGGGTTGACGGGAACCGTGGGGTCCGTCGGGTTAACCGGGGTTACGGGGTCCGTCGGGTCGACCGGTGTGGTTGGGTCGGTCGGGTTCGTGGGATCGGTCGGGTCGACGGGTGTGGTCGGATCCGTGGGATCCGTGGGATCGACCGGTGTGGTGGGGTCGGTCGGATCCGTCGGATCCGTCGGGTCGGTCGGATCCGTCGGATCCGTCGGGTCGGTCGGATCCGTCGGGTCAGTCGGAGTGACGGGCGTTCCCGTGGTGGGGTTTGTTGTGGTGCTGTCACCGATGACCGAGATGGCGTTGCCGCCGACGGCGATCGGCAGATTGATCACGGGGATGACCTGGTTGCCGCCGAGGATGCTGTCCAGCCCGGTGGTGATGGGGTTGCCGATGGTTCCGGTCGGGGTCGGGGCAGTAGTGGTGGCGTCGGTGCTGGTGCTGTCGCCGATGACGCTGACGGCATTGCCGCCGACGGTAACGGGGAGGTTGATTACAGGAAGGACCTGGTTGCCTCCGCCAATGCTGTCTTCACCCGAGGTGTTGGTGCCGGTACCGGCGGTGCCGGGCGTAGTGCCAACGATAGTGGTGGCATCCGTGGTGGCCGAGTCTCCGATGACGCTGATGGCGTTGCCGCCGACAGTGACGGGGATTCCGAGGTCTGCGATCACCTGGTTGCCGCCGGCAATGCCGTTTTCACCGCTGGTGCTGGTGTCGGTTCCGGTGGTGGGGGTGGTCGTCACCGGGGTGCCGACGGCGGTGGTCGGGTTGGTGGTGACGGAGTCGCCGATCACGCTGATCGCGTTGCCGCCAACAGTCACCGGAACGTCGACGACGGGCAGGATCTGGTTGCCGCCGGCGATGCCGTCTTCACCGGTGGTGCTGGCGTCTGTTCCCGTGGTTCCAGTGGTGCCGGTCGATGTGCCGACCGTGGTGGTGGGATCGGTTGTTACGGAGTCTCCGATAACGCTGATGGCGTTACCGCCAACGGTGACGGGGATTCCGAGGTCTGCGATCACTTGGTTGCCACCGGCTATGCCGTCCTCACCGGTGGTGCTGGTGATGGCGCCGGAGCCGGCTGCGGGGGTTGTTGTGGCCGGGGTGATGGTGGTGGCGTCCGTGCTGGCCGAGTCGCCGATCACGCTGATCGCGTTGCCGCCAATGGTCACCGGGACATCCAGAACGGGAAGCACCTGGTTGCCGCCGGCTATGCCGGCGTCACCCGTGGTGGTTGCCCCGTCGCTGGAGGTTAAGCCGCTCGGAGCTGTTGTCGCCGGTGCGGCCACAACGGTCGAGTCGGTGGATGCTGCATCACCGAGCACGCTGATGGCGTTGCCGCCAATCGTCACCGGGATGGCGACGTCAGCGAGCACCTGGTTACCACCGCCGACACTGTTTTCGCCGGTCGTAACGGGTGCTGCGGCTGCAGCATCCGTGGCGGGGGTGGAAACGGCAGGGGTGGGTGTTGTGGTCGAATCCGTTGATGCGGAGTCGCCGACAACGCTGATCGCGTTACCGCCGACGGTGACCGGGACGGCGATGTTGACGAGGCCCTGCGTTCCGCCGAGCAACGAGTCGCTGCCGGTTGTGGTGGGTGCGGGTGCGGGAGCCGCCGGTGCCGGTGCCGGGGCTGCCGCGGCGGGTGCCGGGGTGGCCACGGTGGAGTCGGTGCTGCTGGAGTCGCCCACCACACTGATGCCGTTGCCCGAGACGTTCACCGGGATGGCGACGTTGATGATTGCCTGCGTTCCGCCGAGCAGCGAGTCTTCCCCGGTTGTGGTGGGGGCCGGGGGAGCGGGGGCTGGAGCGACGGATGCTGCGGGTGCAGCTACCGGAGCCGGGGCCGGTGCAGTGGTTGAGCCGGTGCTTGCAGCATCCCCCAGGCCACTGATCGCGTTGCCAAGAAGCGAGACGGGCGCGTTCAGGGTGGCGGCGATCTGGTTGCCGGAGGCGATGCCGTCCGACCCATCGGTGGTGGTGTCGGCGTTGGCCGCCGTCGCGCCGAGGAGCGTGAGGCCCCCGACAAAGAGCACGCCGCAGAGCGTCCTCGAAACTAGGTAATTCATGGTCGTAGTTCTCCTAAATGAATGAGTGGGGTGCCGGCGGGAATCCGCGCAGCAACAGGTCCGTGTGTTGTCGGAATCGACAACAGCGGGCCTACTCAGTCAGGAGAAGAACCAGGGTCCGAGGCGAGGGAGGTGGGCACCGTGACGTTCCCGGATTGGGAACTGATCGCGCTGCCCAGCGAAAGTGTGAGGGTGTCGCCCGTAGTGGCGGTGGCGGGTGCCGAGCCGCCGGAGCCGCTGGCGGAGGAGCCGGGGGCCGAGGTGCCCGCGGTACTGAGGGGCTCGTGGGTGTCGCCGTCGGCGGGGGAGCCGGCCGGGATTCCGGTGGGCACAGACTCGGGGGCTGTCACGCCGGACGCGGTGTCGGAGTTGGCGGAGGAGCCGGTGGGGGATGCTCCGGCGCGGGCCTGGGCGAGCACCGTGGCCAGTGTGGAAGCCGGCGCAGATGATGTGGATGATGCGGCGGAGGGCGACTCGACAACAACGGGTTCCGAGGTGACGGTTGCGTTTACGGAGGGCGCGGAAGGAACAGTGGGGGAGACCGGCGCGGCCGGTATGGAGGGCGTCGCCGGTGTTGTTGTGCCGGGGATCGCCGGGCTGACCGGGAGTGCCGGAATCGTGGGAAGGCCGGGAAGCTGCGGCAGCGGCAGTTCGGTGGTCGGTGCACCCGGGGTGAGGATCGTGCCGGGTATCGCCGGAACGGGTTCGACAGTATCGACAACGTCGAGCACTACATCAACAACCGGGGTGAGAACCGGGGCGATTACCTGGTCGACGACAGGTGCGACAACCTCGTCGAGGATGGGGATAATGACCGGGCCGAGAACGGGGCTGGTGAGCACGTCGTCCACAACGGTGGTGGTGCTGCCGGTCACTCCGGAAACGACGTCGACCGTCGTGTCGGTGACGGTCCCGACGGTCGATTCGATGACCGAGGTGACGGGAGCGGTGATTGTGGCGACCGGCGCCGGGCCGGCGACGGCGCCAACGACCGGAACCTCCGCGACGACGGAGTCGACGAGCCCGGCGACGGGAGAAACAATGTTCTCGACCGGTCGGGTGTCGACCGTGGCCTGCACGGTGTCGGTGACGGCGGTAACGATCGGCGTCACAATGGCGGCGATCGGAGCTGGAGGCGTGGCGGGAGCGGCGGGTGCAGCGGGTGCTGCCGGAGCCGGCGCCGGCGCCGCGGGAGTAACCAGCGGAGCAGCGACCGCGCCGACCGTGTTGCCGGCCCCGCCGACCACGGCCGTAACCGGGGCTGAAACGCCGTCGAGGGTGGCGGAGAGGGTCGAGCCGAGGCCCCCAAGCAGTGGGTCACCCGGCTTTGGTGTCTCCGAGCTGACGGAGAAGGAAGCGGAGGCGGTGGGGGCGGCGTTCGCGCTGGTGGCGACGCTGATGACGGACCAGGAAACCCCGAGGAATCCCGCGACGAGAACCATCCGAAGGGCGGAAGAATTCCTGCGCTGTGCGTTAAGGTCCAAGTCAATCACCTCCACTGGTGATGTTCGTTGGCTCAATCTAGGCTCGTCGCGACAGAGCTGTCTATGTTTTTGATACAACCTGAGTTAAACCTGAGATATACCGAGGTTGTTTCAGGTGGGCGAAGAATACCCACGGGATTACTGGGGTCGCGACGACGTCACTCCGGATGAGAAAGGAATTCCCGCGGAATCTCAGTTGGTCGGAGGAACTTCGGGGCGCCCGAACAGTGCAATGGCTGCATCGAAAACCTCACTCATGTCGAGGTCCTGGTTGTGCATCCACTGCAGCTGCAGGCCGTCGCTTAGTGCCGTGATCATCCGGGCGAGCACTAGCGCGTCAATGCCGGGGGCGAAATCGCTGGTCGCCTGGCGCACACGGATGCTCTCCGCGAGGGAATCGATGAGATCGGTATACCGGTCGTGGATGTAGTTGTGGGCGGGGTGGTCGGTGTCTTCCGATTCCACAACCAGCCGCGAGTAGAGGTGCACAAGGCCGGGCACGGTGTTGTTGTAACGCACCGTGCGCTCGAAGAGGGTGATGGTGTCGTCGCCGTCGGCCAGCAGGGTCACAGCATCGTGCCGGTCGCGCTCGCGCAGCACTTCGGCGAGCAGGTCCTCGCGGGAGTCGAAGTAGTGCAGCACCCCGGCCTTGCTGAGGCCGACGGCATCGGCGATTTCCTGCAGTGAGGAATTGCGGTACCCGCGTTCCGCCACCAGGGTCAGTGCGGCGGCCAGAATCTCGCGTCGCTTTGCTTCGCCTTTGGCGTAGCGCTGGGGAGGAACATCGATGGTCATTCGGTCACCATAACAGGGCCTCGGAGGCAATCTGCGGAGCATCCTGAAAAAAACCTACCAAAGGTGGGTTATTGTCGATCGAAAACCTACCGGTGGTTGGGTTCGCTGGTACGGTTTGACCACTGTCGCCAATGTAGGCGACCTTTTTTGTGGAGGCATCGTGGCCAACAACATTTCTGAAAACCCGGCACCGTCCCGCGCCGACATTGCCCGGCCGACGGGTGCCCTCCTGGCCGGCGTCGCTATGCCCACCGCGCTCGCCAGCTTCGCCGTGGCGCCGCATCCACCGCGGTAATCCGCGTCGAGGGTGTGGCCCAGCCTGTTCACCGCGCTCTCCCCGGTCCACAATATTTTCATCCGCCACCCCACCAGTTCCCCACGGGACTACTAAGGAAAAAAGAGAATGACCAGTAACGAAACCGCCACTGCCGCCGAGCTCACCGCCCGCCTCGAAGAGCTGCTCACGCGCCTCACCCTCGAAGAAAAGGTGCAGCTGCTCACCGGCCGCGACTTCTGGACCACCTGGCCGATCGAGAAGATCGGCCTGCGTCGGATGCTTGTCTCCGACGGGCCCTCCGGGGTGCGCGGCGAGGTCTGGGACGAGCGAAGCCCGTCACTGAACTTCCCCTCCGCCACCGTGCTGTCCTCCTCGTGGGATACCCGCATCGCCGCACGTTATGGCGCAGCATCCGCCGTCGAGGCCCGCCGCAAGGGTGTCGACGTTGTGCTCGGCCCAACCATCAACCTGCACCGCTCGCCGCTCGGCGGCCGCCACTTCGAGGCGTTCAGCGAAGACCCGATCCTCACTGCCGACCTCGCCGCGGCCTACGTCGCCGGGGTACAGGAGAACGGGGTTGGCGCGACCCCGAAGCACTACATCGCCAACGACTACGAGACCGACCGCTTCAACGCCAGCACCGAGGTCAGCGACCGGGCGCTCCGCGAGCTGTACCTGCTGGCATTCGAAAAGTCGGTCACCGAGGCCAACGCCTGGGTCGTGATGAGTTCGTACAACTCGATCAACGGCGTCACCGCCACCGAGAACGAGCTGCTCGAGACCCCGCTGAACTCCGAGTGGGGCTTCGACGGTGTGGTCATCAGCGACTGGACGGGCGTGCGCAGCGTCAACTCCGCCAATGCCTCGCAGGACCTCGCGATGCCAGGCCCTGACGGCTTCTGGGGCGACAAGTTGGTCGCCGCCGTGAACGACGGCACCGTGCCGGTCGAGGCCATCGACCGCAAGGTCATCCGCATCCTGCGCCTCGCCGCGCGCGTCGGAGCCCTGGAGGGATTCGAGCCCGTCTCGGCAAACCCCATCACCGTCGAGGACGGCGTGACCTTCGCCCGCGACGCTGAGAAGGCCGGAAGCGTGCTGCTGCGCAACGAGGACGCGACCCTGCCGCTCGACGCCTCGACGCTGAAGAGTGTCGCCGTCATCGGCCACAACGCCTTGCACGCCCGCACCCAGGGTGGCGGAAGCGCGACCGTTCTGCCCGAGAAGATCGTCACCCCGATCGAGGGCCTCACCGAGGCGTTGCCCAACGCCGAGGTCAGCTACTCGCTCGGTGCCGTGGTGCAGAAGGGTATCGCCGAGTTGCCGCTGCGCACCATCACAAACCCCGCGACCGGCGAGCCCGGCATGCTTGTTCGCTTCCTGGATGCTTCGGGCGAGGAACTCTTCCGCGAAGACCGTCGTGCCACGGCGCTGACCTACTTCGGCGGCGACGCCCCGATCGAGACCGCCGCCGTGGTCGAGCTGACCATGACCTGGACTCCCGAGACCACCGGCGAAAGCCTGTTCGGGTTTGCCGCCGCCGGCCGCGGCCGGGTGTTTGTGGGCGGCGAGCAGCTGCTCGAGCACTTTGAGGAGGCCGCCGGGATGGACCTTGGCGCCGCCCTGATGTCCCCGCCGTCGGCGAGTGTGCCGCTGCAGACCGAGGAGGGCGTCGGCATCGAGCTCAAGGTCGAGTACGACCTCGACTCGCGCGACAAATCCCTCGCCGGTGTCTTCGGGATCACCGTGGGCCTCGAGGCCGACGGGTCAGACCCCGAGCAGCTCATCGCCGAGGCGGTGGAGGCCGCGAAGGCCGCCGACGTTGCCATCGTGGTTGTCGGAACAAACGCCCAGGTGGAGTCCGAGGGATTCGACCGCGAAAACCTCGACCTGCCTGGTCGCCAGGACGACCTCGTGCGCGCCGTCGCCGCCGCCAACCCGCGCACCATCGTTATTGTCAACGCGGGTTCGCCCGTCGCGATGCCGTGGCGCAATGACGTGCAGGCCGTGCTGCTCACCTACTTCGGCGGCCAGGAGTACGGCAACGCCCTTGCTGACCTGCTGCTTGGCGCCGACGAGCCCGGCGGCCGCCTGCCCACCACCTGGCCGAAGGTGATGTCCGACGTCCCCGTGCTGGATGTCACCCCGGTCGACGGCAAGGTGCACTACTCCGAGGACATCCACATCGGCTACCGCGCATGGCTCAAGGCGAACATCGCCCCCGCCTACGAGTTCGGCCACGGCCTCGGCTACACCAGCTGGGACTTCACCGACCTGGCGATCACCGACACCATCACGCCGACCACCGATGCGACCCTCAGCCTCACGGTCACCAACACGGGTGAGCGTGCGGGCAAGCAGGTGGTGCAGGTCTACCTGAGCCGTGCGGAGACCACGATCGACCGCCCGGTGCGCTGGCTTGCCGGCTTTGCCGTGGTGGATGCTGCGGCAGGGGAGTCCGTCACCACAACGGTCACCATCCCGGCGCGCTCGCTCGCCAACTGGGACAACGGCTGGCAGTACGAGGCGGGCACCTTCCAGGTGCACGTCGGCACTTCGGTCTCCGCGACCCCGCTCGACGGCACCCTCACGCTGGCCGCCGGATAACCCGGCCGGGCTGCCCAGCCCGGGACCCAACCATGCACGGGCGTCGCATCCTCTCCCGGGATGCGGCGCCCGTTCCCGTTTCTTCGCGATTTCCGTCTCCCCGCGAGGTGAGGCGCCAAGAAACCGCCTCCGCGGAGCCTGGAATCCGGGGAAGATGACTCCTCAGCGCCCCGCATCCGATAACAGGGTGGGGCGAACCCTCGCACGTTCACCAGGGACACCCAAATTCGAGATATTTATCGAACAGGTGTTGAATAGATGGATCGGCGCGGGCGCTGGATCTGGTGTCCCGGACGGTCGAAAGAATTCGAACCAGGAGTAAACACATGGCACGCGTCAGTGGAAAAGTAGCCCTCATCAGCGGCGGAGCACGCGGAATGGGTGCCGCCCACGCGAAGCGACTCGTCGAAGAAGGCGCACGGGTGGTCATCGGAGACCTGCTCGACGAGGCCGGAGAGGCCACCGCTGCCGAGCTCGGCGACAACGCCCGCTACGTGCACCTCGACGTGACCAAGCCGGAAGACTGGGATGCTGCGGTTGCCACTGCCGTCTCCGAATTCGGTGGGCTCGACATCCTTATCAACAACGCGGGGATCGTGAACTTCGCCCCGATCGAGGAGTACACCCTCGAGCAGTGGAACCTGATCATCGCGATCAACCTGACCGGTACCTTCAACGGCGTCAAGGCGTCAATCCCGGCTCTGAAGAAGTCCGGCACGGGCTCGATCATCAACATCTCCTCGACCGCGGGGCTCAAGGGTGTCGCCGGCATCCCCGGCTACACGGCGGCGAAGTTCGCGGTGCGCGGCCTCACCAAGGAGATCGCCATCGACCTCGGCCAGTACAACATCCGCGCCAACTCGATCCACCCTGGAAACATCCGCACCCCGATGACCAACGGCCTCGACGTCGACCAGTCGCTTGTGCCGCTCGGCCGGATGGGCGAGGTTTCCGAGCTCTCCAACATGGTGCTGTTCCTCGCGAGCGACGAGTCGAGCTTCTCGACCGGTGCCGAGTTCATCGCCGATGGCGGGGAGACCGCGGGCATCGTCCCGCCCGCTGCGTAGCCCCCCACCCCACCAGGCACCATAGGCGCCGCATCCCGAAAGGGGTACGGCGCCTATGGTTTGTGCGGTCTGTCTGCGCGGGTTATTCCGCGGCGGCGGCAGGAGCGGCCGGGGTCTCGTCCGTGTTTTTCGCGGTGAAGCCGGCGATCATCGCTTCGAGGGAGTCGCGTTCGGCGGTGAGCGAGGCGATGGTGTCCTCGTTCAGGCTGGGGTCTGCGAGGTTGGCGAACAGGCTCGGCTGGCCGGAGCGGGTCTCGACGGCTGCCCCGTAGGCGATGGCCGCGGCGCGCACCTTCGCGGTGGCGCGGGCTGCCTGTTTGGCCGATACGGGAGAGGAGCCCATCACTTCACCGTGTTTGGACAATGCTTTGATGAGGTCCGTCAGGGCCGCGTTGATTTTCTTCGACATGGCCACATTGTCTCGTATCGACGTGAACAAAATGCGCAATCCAACTCGCGACCGTGCGGATGCTGCGCGCGGCAGCGCAGCATCCACCCGGCCTAGCCGAATCCGGGCCGGAGCCCGGGTCAGTGTGCGGTCGCGGTACCCTGCGTCCCGCCGTCGATTTCGATGCGCTCGGAGCGCACCGGTTCGGTCACCCGGGTGTTCTCGGTCACGGTTTCCTTCCCGAGCCGCACGATCTCGATCGGGACGGTCTCGACACTGACAACTACACGTTCTGCGTGCAGGATGATCTCCGGTTCCGGGGCGTCGGGCGCGTTGTTGTGCGAGTCGGTGTGCAGGTTGTCGCGGGAGCGATCGGCTGCGTCGCGAGCGTCGAGGTTCGCGTCGGCGGTGGCGCCGTCGATCGCGCCGGGCACCGGCTCGGCGTCGGTGATCGGCACCCGCTCGAGGCGCACTTCCTCGTGCGACACCGGAACCCGCACCGTCTCGTACTCGGTCACGATGTATTTGCGCAGCCGCACCCGCGTCGCCTCCACCCGCTCGGTGCCAACCTTCAGGTGCTCCTCGGAGCGCGTCATGCTGGCGCCGTGGTGCGAATCATCCGGAGGGGTGTCACTATCAGCGTCCTGCGCTTCCGAGAACGTGTGGGTACGCTCGCCCGCAGCGGTGCCATTGCCGGCCGGGGCAGACCGCGAGTAGTAACTGTAGAGCCGGTCTTCATCCTCGGCCGTGAGGGTGCCGTCGCCATGGGTCCGCGGAGCATCCTTGATCACTGGTTTGGGATGCTCCACATGCAGTTCGCCATTGCCGAGCCGGGCTCCGGCCAGCGGGACAAACGACTCGGACAGGCCGAACAGGCCCGTGTGCACGGTGACCCAGGTGGGGCTGCCGTCGGCGTCGTCAACAAACACCTGGCTGACGCTGCCGATTTTTTCGTTGTCCGTGCCGTATACCGTGGCGCCGTGCAGGGTGCCGATGTCGTCGCTGGTGATCATGTGCCGTTGTGCCCGATTCAGTGTGGAGTTGCGTGGAAGTGCGGCCCTGAGGGGTCGTGGTTCCAGATAATTCCAGCCGGGCGTGCGCGGCAAGGTCTTGCGTTTTGATAACGCCCGCGTGCCGACGGCGGGCGGTGCCGTCGTGGCGTCGCTGGGTAGGCGTTGTGCTCTGATCCGGGAGACCTGGCGGTTGGATTTGGACGACGTTGATGGTCCTTCGAACTGCTGGGGCGCTGGGGTATGACCCGGTGTTGTCTGGTTAACGCAGAAAGCCGGGCCCCTCCACTGGTGTGGAAAGACCCGGCCTTCAGGAAAAGCTAGACGGAACTAGCGGTGCCGATCAGCGATCAGCGGCCGCCGCGGCGTGCGCCGCCGGCCTGCGACATACGTACGAGGCCGCCGACCTGCAGCTTGCCGGATCCACCCTGGTTCGAGTTGCCGGAGCCACCCTGTCCACCGGAGCGGGCGGGACGGCCGGAGCCGGCCGCTGCACCGTCACGGGCCGGGCGGCCCGATCCTGCGGATGCTCCGTCACGGGCGGGACGACCGGAGCGACCCGAGTCGCTGCGACCCTGGCCACCGGCTGCACCGTCACGACGGGCGCTCTTGCGCTGGGCGTTTGCACCCTGCGAGCGTCCACCCTGCGACTGCCCGCGGACGGGCTGCTCAACACGGGGAAGCGGCTTGACGTATTCGGCGACGTCACCAACGAGGGCGGCGACGGCGGGCGATGCCGCGGTGACCTGCTGCGGGGTCACCGTGATGGCGGCCTTGCGCAGCAGCTGCGCGGTGTCCTTGCGCTGGTCGGGAAGAACGAGGGTGACAACATCCCCGGCAGCACCGGCGCGGGCGGTACGGCCCGAGCGGTGCAGGTATGCCTTGTGCTCGGCCGGCGGGTCGACGTGGATCACGAGTTCGATGTCGTCAACGTGTACACCGCGGGCGGCGACGTCGGTGGCGACAAGAACCTTGACGTCTCCGGCGGAGAACGCGGCGAGGTTGCGGTCACGCTGCACCTGCGAGAGGTTTCCGTGCAGGTCGACGGCGGGGATGCCGTTGTCGGTGAGCTGGCGCGCCAGCTTCTTGGCGTGGTGCTTTGTGCGCATAAAGAGGATGCGGCGGCCGCTGCCGGAGGCGAGCTTCTCGATGAGAACACGCTTGGTCTCGGTGCCGTCGACCTCGAACACGTGGTGGGTCATGGCGGCGACGGGGGAGTTGGCCTCGTCGACGGAGTGAAGGACCTCGTTGTGCAGGTAGCGGCGAACGAGCTTGTCCACGCCGTTGTCGAGGGTCGCGCTGAACAGCATGCGCTGTCCGTTGGCGGGGGTTTTGTCCATGATGCGGGTGACAACGGGCAGGAAGCCGAGGTCGGCCATGTGGTCGGCTTCGTCGAGGATGCTGATTTCGACAGCATCCAGGTTCACAAAGCCCTGCTTCATGAGGTCTTCGAGGCGGCCGGGGCAGGCCACAACGATGTCGACGCCGGCCTTGAGGGCGGCGACCTGGCGCTGCTGGCTGACGCCACCGAAGATGGTGGTCGACTTGAGGCCGTAGGCGTCGGCGAGCGGGGTCAGCGCGACGGTGATCTGGGTGGCGAGCTCGCGGGTCGGGGCGAGGATCAGCGCGAGCGGGCGGCCCGGGCGGCGCTGGCCACCGGCGAGCTTGCCGCCGAGGCGGGCGACCATCGGGATGGAGAACGCCAGCGTTTTGCCGGAGCCCGTCTTTCCGCGGCCGAGCACGTCGCGGCCGGAGAGGGTGTCAGGAAGGGTGTCGACCTGGATCGGGAAGGGCTCCATGATGCCGTTCGCGCTGAGCGCGGCGACGAGGGGAGCGGGAACGCCGAGGGCGGCGAAAGAGTTTTCAGACAAGAATCTGCCTTTCGGGCAATGGCCGATTCGTCCCATAAATAAACGCGGCAGCGCAGGGGGAACCGGCAAAAGTGGCGAAGGTGGCGATGGCCACATCCGTTCGCCGGAGAAAGATCTCGAGCCGATCTGATTGCCCACCGCTGTAAGGGCGGAGGCATCGGCGAGAAGAGAAGGAGTCCTTCGTTTCGAGTGCAGGCACTCGACTGGGGACAAGCGTTCAACGACGCAGGAAGTCCGTCATGGACTCACAAGTAATCCCAGCATAGCGGATCAGGCCAGATTCCCGCAGGAATGCCTTTTCGGCGCCAGAAGCGTCAGTGCCCGGTGAGGCCGGCGTAGCGCTCGCCGACGGGGATCTCGACCGCGACAGTGTTGCCCGGCTGCGCCAGCGGGCAGGCCCAGGCCGGGTCGTACGCACAGGACGGGTTGTAGGCGAAGTTGAAGTCGAGCACCAGGGTTCCGAGGGAGTCACCGGCGGGGGAGCGTGAACCGGAGCCAACACCGAGGTCGGCACCCTTGACGGTGTCAACGAGGTAGCGACCGCCGCCGTATGTTCCGCCGAGCTTTCCGGCCAAAGCATCCTTCACCGGGATAAAAATGCCGCCGCCGTAGGAGGCGAGGCGCCAGACATCGAGGGTGCCGACCCCGGGTACGTCGACAAAGCCGATGCGCTCGAACGGCACAACGCCGTCTGTACCGGTCGGCACATCCATCCGCTTCCGGCCGTCTTCCGGCTCATCGCCCAGACCGCTGGCGTCCTGCAGTTCGACCTCGAACCGCCACGCCGGGTCATAGGGCCGGGTGGGCAGGCCGGTGAAGTCCGCAGCATCCTCTGGCAGCAAAGGGGAAGACGGATGCGTCGCAAAGAGGTCGTCGCGGGTGCGCCGCCACAGGTCGTGGGCGGCGTGCAGGTCGGTGGCTTCACGCACGGCCTGGTAGACGGAGAAGATGCGGCGGCGCCAGTCGGCGACCTCGAGGGCGGTCATACCTCCACGCTAGGGGGCGAGGCTGTGATCTGCATCGGTGTGACCGGCGCCGGTGGACCGGGTGTAGTCCACGTGGATGATTCCGCTCCGCAGGGTGCTTGCGCCCTCGACGGCCAGGCCGATGGGATCCTGCAGGTCGGTAAACAGGCGCGGACCCGAGCCGACCACGATCGGCAGGATCAGTAGCTTCAGCCGGTCAAGCAACCCATACTCGAGGGTGAAGCGAACCAGGGACGGGCTGCCGAGCAGCAGCACGTCGGGGCGCTCGCCCTGTTCCACGGTGTGCACAAGGGTGCGGATGCGGGCGGGCACGTCTGCGTTGACAACATGGGTGTCCTCCCATCCGGGGTGTTCGAGGGTTGTAGACACCACATATTTGGGCACCCGGTTCAACAGTTCGAGCGCCGGCGACTCCGGATGCTCCTGCCGAAGGCGGTCATACCCCTCGTAGGATGTTCGGCCGAGCAGGACCGCCCCGGCCCGCTCGCCGCCCGCTCGAACCACCTCGCCGAACTCCTCGTCGAAGTAGGGGTACTGCCACTGGTCATCCGCGTCGACCCGGCCGTCGAGGGACATAAACAAACCGGAGGTGAGCATGGAACATCCTTTGCAGGTTCAGCTACGCGAACGTCATTGTCCGGTATCTCCGGAGTATAAGTTGACACCGTTCACATGAAAAGGTCTTCCTGACGTAGGCGCTCGTCGACTATTTGATGCCGGACACCGAGGATGCCGCGCGGGCCTGGTCCTTCGGGATCGCCCGCAATGTGCTCGCGAACCAGCGCCGCGGACGGGTGCGGCACCGTCAGCTCTCCGACGCGCTGCGTGCGGAGCTCGCAGTGTTCGTACCGGTGCCGGAATCGATTGCCGGGACACTGCGCGACGCGCTGCAGGAACTGGGAGACAAAGACCGCGACCTGCTGACCTTTGTCATCTGGGAAGGCCTCGGGATCGCAGAAGCCGGTCAGATCCTCGGCCTCAAGCCCGCTGCCGCGCGGGCCAGGTACGCCCGCGCCCGCAAACGGATGCGCGAACTGCTCCGCTGACCAGACGGTGCAGCGCGGTGGTCATTTCCAGCGGCGGGCCAGGCGGCTGATGCCGATCGCGCGCCACTGCCAGAACGCCCAGTAGAGCGGCCACAGCAGGGGTGTCAACGCGCCGGCTTCAATCACGAGCTGGTCGCGGTAGAGGGTTTTCCCGCCCGGCGCCTCGGCGATCGCCATGGTGTGCTGCCACTTCGTGACAAGGGCAAGCGGGCCGCTGAGTCCTACCCCGGTGTCGCGCATCATCCGCACGGCGCCGCTCTGCACGTCCGCCGGGATGTCTGCGGGGCCGAAGCCGTCGCCGGCGCCCGGGGCGGCCGGGCCGTCGGTGCCGGAAGATCCGCCAACCGGGTAGGAGATGTCGATGGTCTGCTCCCCGAGCTTGAACCCGCCGAGCGCGCGAACCTGCACCGGATGTACACCGGCAGGCCACTGCTGCGGAAACCCGCCGGCCTTCATCGAGGTGAAGGTGGTGAACGGGGCGGACACCGCGGTCAACACCGCGGGGCTGCGGATGGCACGCCAGGCGGCATCGGGTGGGCAGTCGAGTTCCAGCTTCAGAAGTACGCGCATGCGCCCAGTCTTCCGGTCGGCGCCTGGCGTGACAACGACACTCAGCGCGCTCGCCGCGATTATCGCCAAATCCCCAGAGTCGCCGGCGATCGTGTCCCCCGGTGACCGCGACGTTTTCCGGAGCGGGCCGCGCCTCCGCTACGGTGTTCGGGTGAACGATGTGACCACCACGCCCCGTAACCAGACGAAATACCAGATCCGTTTCGACTGGGGGTTGGGCGGGGGAACCGCGATCGCCCCCGGCGCCCACATCGTGGTCTGGGTGGACGCGCTCACCACCGCGCTTGCCCCCGATCCCCTCAATATCCCGCACGGTTCGGCCGTGGTGCTCGGAACCGTGGGCAACGCCGCCGCGGTAGCGGCCTGGGTGCTGGAGCGCCAGGTCGAACTCGGCGACCGGGCGACCGTCGCCGTGGTCGCTGCCGGCAGTGACGATGGGCATTTCGCCGTCGAAGACCTCATCGCGGCCGGCGCCGTCATCGACGCGATCGCCGCGGTGGGGATCGACTTCATCTCGCCGGAGGCCGCCGCAGCCGTCGGAGCCTTTGTTGGCCTCCGCAACGCGACCGGCCACGTGCTGTCGGCATCCGTCACCGGCCAGCAGATCATCTCGGTGCACGGCCGGGACTTTGTGGATGCTGCGCGCACGGCGAACTCCCAGCCGGAGGTCACCGTGCTGCGGGAATTCACCCTTCCGGTCTAACGTTCCTCCTAGTGACTGGCAGTCCCGCCCGCGGCTGCCGATTCAACCGTTGGAGGACCACATGAAGGCTGTACTTGGCGACACGATCATCGCCGAAGCACCCAAAGAAGACCTGATCTCGATCGAGGGAAACTGGTATTTCCCGCCGGCGAGTGTCAACTCCGAACTGCTCGAGAAGAGCCCGACGCCCTACACCTGCCCGTGGAAGGGTGAATGCCAGTACTTCAGTGTGAAGGATGGCGACAAGCTCCTGCAGGACCGCGCATTCAGCTACCCGACCCCGTACCCGGCCTCCTTCGACCGAGTGGGCAAGGACTACAGCAACTACGTCGCGTTCTGGAAAGACGTCAAGGTCGTCGAGTAACCCGCACTCCCACCCGCACCACCCGCGCACCACCCGCGCACCGCCCCCGTTTCGCACAAGCGACGGGGGCGGCGCCCGTGGGGCAGACCAGGCCGTCTATCTCGTTTGAGTAAACCTTGGTCGGAGCCGCGTGTACACCGCGAATCCTCCGATAGCGTGAGCCTTCCCGGCGCATACACCTGTGCCCATCCAGTCGGAGGCCAGCATGCGCACCCCCCTCGTTGTGACCATGGCCATCGCGGCATCCCTCATGCTTGCCTCCTGCGTGGGAGGTCCGGGCGGGGAGTCGACGCCGACCCCGACCCGCACCCCGAGTGCCACCGCGACCGTGACCGCGACGCCCACTGTCACCCCGACGGTTGTGCCCACGGAGACACCGGTCGCCATCCCCACCGCCAGCGCGACGCCGACCACCGCGCCGGTCACCCCGCCACCGGTTGCGCAGGCTGCTCCTGCAAGCATCATCGTGGGGGCTGAAGCCGTTGACCTGGTGGATGCTTCGGGCACTGCGCTCGTCTCCCTGCGGTACGGCACAGACGGCGATGCCGCCCTGTCGACGCTAACGAGCTACCTCGGCACCCCCACGGGCACGGAAACCATCCCGCAGACCCCTCATACCTCGCCCGTCGACACGACAAGCTGGGGCGGGTTCACCATCGGGATCCACCGCTACGTCCCGGAAGACGGGCGCCTCGGCGGCGACCAGAACTACGTCCCGAAGTTCAGCGTGTACGTTTCTGAGCCTTCAACGGAGTCCGGCATCACCATCTCCGCGATCGACGGTACGCAGGTCGGCGACTCGTTCTCCCGCGCCACAGAGGGTAAACCAGACGAGCAGATCGCGCCCCAGTCCTTCGGCGGGCTCGACACGGTCGCCCTGCAGCTACCAACCTCGTTCCCCGGTGTTATCGCCGGCGAATTCGAGACGCAGGTTTACGGTGTAATCGCCCGCAGCGAAGAAGGCAGCGACAGCGTTGGCTATTTCTCGGCCCCGGAATACCTGATCCAGGGCTACTGAGTGCCGCGTGCCACTTCGGGCCCTCGGGCCTAACGCTGCAGCGTCGGGTCGGGAAACTGCGTTTCGATCCTCGGCTTGTTGCGTGCCCGCGCCCAGACGAAGAACCCGACGAGGGTGAAGGCGCCGTAGAAGATGTACATAAAGGCGGAGGCATAGTAGCCGGCGCCGAGTAGCAGCGGCACACCAACGATGTCGACGGCTACCCAGATCAGCCAGAATTCCACCCAGCCCTTCGCCATTCCGTAGGTCGCCAGCAGCGATCCCATAAAGATCCAGGCGTCGGCCCAGACGGGCTCGTAGGAGCCGAGGGCGCGGAAGATCGGGGTGAGGACAAGGGTTCCTCCAACGAGGGCGACGATCAGCAGGATCCGTGTGCGCATACCCGCCCACCGTGGTTCGACGGCGGCTCCGTCGGTGTTGCGGCTGTGCTTCCAGGAATACCACCCGTAGATCGACACGATGATGAACATCACCTGCCGTCCGGCCTGGCCGAGCAGGTTCACGGGGTTCGGGGTTCCGAAGACGGCACCGAGGAACACGGTGAACAGCAGCGCGTTGCCGATGATGCCGACCGGCCAGGCCCACACCTTGCGGCGCATCCCGCCGAGCGCGCTGAGCAGCCCAAAGACGTTGCCGATGATCTCGCGCCAGAGCACGGTTTGGTCGCCGATGACCAGCTGGGCATCAAACAACCAGGTGATAAACGTCATGGGAACTCCTTCGGTGACGGAAGACATCTGCTGACCGAGGGAGGGCGCTGGAGCGGGAGCGCCGGCGGGCCCGTTGTTGCGTTACTTCACTGTGAGGTCATGCTTGTGAAACAGTAACGCCAGAATGCGGGGAACCATTCCCCGCAGCGGCTTTCCGGGTTCGGCTGGACGGTGTGTTTCCGATGCCCTGGCGGGTGAGCACACTCTCGATCGATACCGGCACATCACTTTGCCGAATCGTCGAGACCAAGCAATTGGCAGGCACCGGGCTCACCCGGGATTACCGCCGCGGCACCGTTTTTCATCACGCATTCAACGAGGTCGGGCACGGGGTGGGAAAAGCTGCGGTCGGTGGGGCCGACAAAAGTCCCATTCGGGGTACTCGCATCAAGTACATGCTGGGCCCACAGGTCCGAGCACAACGCAACGGCATCCATGATTGGTACGGCACCACCCGGGGTTTCGCCGAGGGTTCCCACGCCCTCCACAGCAGTGGTGCCCGGCATGGTGCCCCAGATGTCCTTTTCTGCTCGGGCGGCACAGAAGACCTCATTCCGGTTCGTCACGTTCACCTGGCTGGCAGCGACGGCGCCGGCCGTGAGCAGTAATCCCGCAACAACGAGGGGGATAAGTGTGATCGCGCCCTGGCGGCGGCGGAACCGGCGGTTCACGGCGCTGGCGCCATCGGGGAGTTGGACAAGCATCTGGCGGACGGCCGCGTGGCGGCGCTCTACGGGAGGCGGATCAGATCGGTTGTCGGGCGACATCAGGGTGTTCCTCTCGTGATACCAGCAGGCGAGTCATCGGCCTCGACCAGGGCGGCGAGGTGTTGTTTGGCGCGGGCCAGCCGGGATTTGACCGTGCCAACCGGGATTCGAAGCAGGATGGCTGCCTCTGCCATGCTCAGTTCTTCGAGGACACAGGCAGTGAGGACGTCCTGGTCGCGCGCTTTCAGTAGCCGGAAACCGGCGTGAAGGGCGCGGCGTGCCTGGTCGCTGTGGATCGCCGCTTCGGCGAGTTCGCTGGGGTCTTCGGTCTCGGTCTCACGGGGAAGGCCGGTCAACATGCGCTGGTAGCGCCAGCGTGCCCGCAGGTGGTTTCGAGCGATGTTGTTCGCGGTGATCATCAGCCAGCCAATGACGGCGCCTTCGGTGACTCGCACTCGTGCGCGTAGACGCCAGGTTTCCAGGAAAACCATCGCGGTGACGTCCTCCGCCTCCGCGCTCGATCCCACAAGCCGCAGGCTGTGCGCGAAGATCCGATGACGGTGGCGGTCGTAGAGAACGCCGAACGCTTCACCGTCCCCCTCGCGGATGAGCGACCAGAGTCGCTCATCGGTCAGAGCTGCAGGGAGTATCGCCATAACAAGTTAATGTCCGTCCCCGCGAGTTGGTTCCATTTTTATCGTTCTCGGCTGGAGCTGGGGCCAGCATGGAACGGGGCGCGGACCTTGATACTCTCGCGTCCGCGTGAAGTTGATGCCGGCTCTAGACACGATCGATCCGGTGCGGTTGGCTGGATCCCCTTTCCCCTCCACACCGTCCGGGACGAAAGGTGCCAGCCAGACCCATGACGTGGCACCCGTGCGAGGGTTAGCGGGACCAGTCTGGACGGAACTGGATGCTGATTCGTGGGCCGAGGGCCTGCCTGGTTTTGAGGATCGCGTGCTCGTAGGTGCGCTGGGCGCTACCGCCCATCACAATGAGGTCGCCGTGGCCGAGCGGGAACTTGAGGGTGTCGCCGCCGCCCTTGGGGCGGATCGACAGGGTGCGGGCCGCGCCGACGGAGACAATCGCAACCATGGTGTCGCGGTTGATGGCGCTGCCGACACGGTCGCCGTGCCAGGCAACGCTGTCGTCCCCGGTGCGATAGAAGCAGAGTCCCGCGGTTATCAGGGTCTGCTCTGCGGGGGCGCGGTAGTACTCATTGAGTCGCGCCTGGGCGGTGGAGAGGATCGGGTCGGGAAACGTTGCGCCGGCACCGAACCACGACACCAGTCGAGGCACGGCGACAACGCGTTCGAACATTTCGCGTTTGTCGGCGTGCCACGGGACTCCAAGGGCAAGTCGTTCGAAGAGCTCGTCGGAGTTGGCCACCCACTCGGGGCGGATGTCGATCCAGGCGCCGTTGTCCAGCACAATTCGGCGCACGCGACCGTGCAGTTCGCCCAGGTGGGGCTCGGCGTCGACGTCGTCGAACAGGGACGTCTGGAAGGTCAGGCTCATGCCTTCACCCTACGCCAAATCGAATAGATGTTCGAAAGTATTTCGCAGTCGCGCGTGGCGGTTGCGATTACAGGAACGAAGGTCTAGTGGGGAACCAGCGAACGGCTGCGGTGCGCGCGCACCTTCGCCCGGTTGCCGCAGCGTTGCATCGAGCACCAGCGACGGTTGTTCGAGCGGGAGTCATCGTAGAAAACCAGCCCGCAGTCCCGGGCCGAGCATTCGCGGATCCGGTCCTGCGATTCGGAGAACAGTTCGACGGCCTCGCGCGCCATGGTTGCCAGTGCCTGGTCGGGCTTCACGGTGGTGCGGCCGGCGCGGCGGGCAGAGCCGCCGCTGAGCGCGGCCGGGGGGATGTCCGGTGTTGCGGCAAAAAGATTGATGACGTCGACATCGTCGGCAAGGGCAGGTTCTGCGCGGGAGGCAGCCAAAGCCATCCGGGCAAGCGCCGCACGCATCCGCTTGGCATCCTGCAACTCGCGCTCGGAGATATCGCCACTGATACCCGTAAACCGGCTGGTGATCCATTCGGCCAGATCGGCGGGGGAGTGCAGCGACTCCCAGCGCTCGCCGAAACCGCCGGTATAAGCGAAATCGAGAGCCACCGAGCCGGAATCGAACCACCAATTTTGGGCGTCCCTGGAGACGAACCACTGCCCGGTTGGTATGGATTGGCGCACGTAACCAATATAGTCGGTTACATGAACAACACGACTGGACCGAACAAAGACTCCGGCTGGGAAGTCGGTGTCCGACACACGGTCAACGCACCGCTCGACGAAGTGTGGTCGTTTTTGCTTGGCAAAGGCATGCTGCTGTGGCTCGGAAACACCCGCCTGGTTCTGGAGAAGAACGCGAAGTACGCCACCGATGACGACATCTTCGGCTACGTCATCAGCGTCAGCGACAAGTCGCGCCTGCGGATGACCTGGCAGCCGGGGGAATGGGACCACGACACCACCCTGCACGTGACTGTCAAAAAGGCAGAGAACGGCGGAACCACCATCGGGTTCCAGCAGGAGCGCCTTGCCGACCGTGACGAGCGCAAAATCATGCTCAGCCACTGGAAAGACGTTCTCGCCCGACTCGACGACGCCATCATCGCGCGCAGCCGGTACACCCCGCCGAAAGCCTGATCCCGCAGCATCCGACAATCGAGCCGGCGTTCGGGCGGACGTCAGGTAATTCGGTCCAATCGGCGCGAATTACTCGAGTGGGCTCGGTCGAGCGCCGCTGACCCTGGCCGCCTGGCGCGTTGTTGCGGAGATCTCCCGCTGGAGCCAGGCGATGGTGTGTTTGCTGTTGAACCCGCGGGAGCATTTGCCGCAGGCCATCGCCTGTTTCGGGCGCTGGTGGCGGTAGTACGCATGCCCGGCCGGGCAGGTGCCAACCCAGGGTGCGACATCGTCGGCGATCGACTTGGGGTAGGTGCGTGTGCCGATGTAACCGATCCTCTGCGCGGTGTCTTTCCAGAGCTGGCCGTGCCCGGCTGCAGGTCCAGCCATCGCATGGGCGACCTCATGCAGCAGGGTCTGGTGGATGTCATCGTCGCTGGCGCTGGCGATGTGGTACCGCGACAGGGAAATGCGTTTCGGGCCGTACATACACACGCCCGCCCGCCGCTTGGCGTTGTCGAACCCGATGGTCCAGTCTTCGGGGGCAAGGTGCAGCGCGATGAGGGCATTGGCCCACTTGGTTACTTGATGAATTTCAGCCATGCGGTGAGGTTAGGACGGGTTGGAATCTACAAAGGCCTCGGTGACCGCGACAGCGATAAGTGCGGCTTCGACCTGGTCTGTGGAGGAGTTGATCTTTTTGCGCAGCAGCAGCGAGGTACGGAAGTCCTCGAGGGCCGCAGGATACTCGCGCTGGTCGAACAGGACCCGGCCGCGATGCTGCAAGGCATAGGCCTCAACGCTCGCCCAACCGTGGGTGCGCGCCTCGTCGACACAGTCGCTCAATTCGCGCAGTGAGTCGATGAGGCGTCCCTGGTACTGCTGCACAACGGCGCGGCGGATTCGCGCCCGCGTGATCTGGGTGCGCTCACCAGCGAAGCGGGCAAGGCGGAGGGCTTCGTTGGAATAGTCCCAGGCATCATCGAGGCGACCGACGAGGCGCAGCAGTGCCGCGCGCTCGGTGATAGCTGACAGGCTGCGCTGCTCGCCGAGTTCGTCGAGGCGTCGATTAGCGGCAGCGAGGTCTACCCGCTCGCGCAGGGTGGTGGGGTCGTACCCGAGGATGATGCTCATAGTGTGTCTAGTCAGCCCTGTTGTCTTGTCAGCCCTGTTCGAGGGCGCCCAAAGCAACCTCGATTATCTTGTCGTCCCCGTCGCGTGGTGCGCGACCCGTGTTGTTAGTAAGTATCCATACGCTGCCGTCCGGTCTCTCGATGACATCCCGCAAACGTCCGAATTCACCGCCGAAGTAGGCATTGGCCGACACAGATTCCGGGGAAGCCTGGATGCCCCACAGGCGTTCGCCGCGGAGCGCCGCGAGGAACAGGGTGTCATTGGTCCAGAGCAGTCCACTCGGGCTGGCCTCGCTCGTCGCCCACTGGTAGACCGGGTTCACGTAGTTGGCGTCGTTTCCGATTCCCTCGATCACCGGCCAGCCGTAGTTCTTGCCCGGTTCGACCAGGTTCAGTTCGTCCCAGGTGTTCTGGCCGAACTCCGCCGCCCACAGCCGGCCGTCGCCGTCCCAGGCAATGCCCTGTGGGTTGCGATGGCCAAGCGAGTACACCCAGCTCGCCGGGTCCGGGTTGTCCGATGGGATGTCGCCGTCTGGGGTGAGGCGCAGAATTTTCCCGTTGAGCGAGCCCGGGTCCTGGGCGGTGCCGGGATCCCCAGCATCCCCCGAGGTGACGTAGAGCATGCCGTCCGGACCGAATTTTATCCGCCCGCCATTGTGGTTGCCGGCTTTGGCGAGCCCGGTGAGGAGGGGCTCGGCCTCGCCGAGCGAGTAGCTTCCAGGGGCTCCGGACAGCGGCATCCTGATCACCCGGTTGTCCGTCGCGGTGGTGGTGTACGCGTAGAGCCAGCTGGTCAGCGGCGCGGGTTCTTCGGTGTCGGATTCCGCGTTGCGGCCCGTGTGCACGGCAAGGCCGAGCAGGCCGCCCTCGCCACCGGGCACAACGCCGGGAACGGGGCCGACGACCCGCACTGAGCCGTCTTCGCCGACCTCTTTAACAAGGGCGGTGTCACGCTCGCTGACAAAGGTACTCGCGGTGCCGAAGTCGCCCTCGACCCGCACCATCGACCACGGCAGGTCGAAGTTGGAGGCGACAACACGGGTGGCCCCGGTCGGCGCGACGGGGCCGGCGACGGTGGAGCTCGCACCGGTGGCAGCGCTCGCGTCGGCGCTGGTTGTGGGCTCCGGTGTTGGGGAGCTTGGGGCGGAGGTATCAGCCGGGGGGACCTGGCTGGGGATGCTTGTCGGCGGCGGCACCGTGGAGGCCTCGCCGGGGCTTGCGGAGTCGCAGGCGCTCAGGGCCAGCAGGGCGGCAAGTGACAGCGACGTCGCGGCGGCGGCGCGGGGTGCGATCGTGGTGAACCTCATAAAAACCTCCCGGGGCGGCGGTGGCGACAGGTACCTCTGCACAAATGCGTGGGTACCCCAATTGTGCAGCAGCCAGGCTGGACAAACCCAGCGCTGGCGCACCGCCGCCGCCTCGACTACCCCGGCGGGCCCACCGCACTCAGTACGGCAGGCCCTGCGCGTTGACGTAGAGGGAGTACACCGAGGTCGACGCCGTCATAAAAAGGCGGTTGCGGGCCCGGCCGCCGAAAACGAGGTTCGCGCAGCGTTCCGGAAGGTCGATCGCACCGATCAGCAGGCCGGCCGGGTTAAACACCCGCACACCGTCCCCACTCACCCCGTTGGTGTCGCCGCCGGCCCAGCCACACCAGAGATTGCCGTCGGTGTCGATGCGGAAGCCGTCCGCGCCGTCCTCGCCCGCGTCGACAAACACGGCGCCGTCCGACACCGCGGTGAGGTCGTCCGAGACCGAATAGGCGCGGATACCGTGCGGTGAGCCGGATTCGACAACATAGAGGGTCGAAGCATCCGGGGAGAAAGCGAGGCCGTTCGGCTGCGACATGTCGGTGACCACGGCGGTCACCTCGAGGGTGTCCGGGTGAACGCGGTACACCTGCCCGGGCAGTTCGGGGGTTTCGACACCACCCTCGTAATGGGTGCTGATACCGAAGGTGGGGTCGGTGAACCAGATGGCGCCGTCGGGGGTGACCACCACGTCGTTCGGCGAGTTGAGGCGTTTGCCGTTGAAGTGGCTCGCGAGCACCGTGATGGTGCCGTCGTATTCGGTGCGGGTGACCCGGCGCGTCTGGTGTTCGCAGGAGATGAGTCGTCCGGTTTTGTCGCGGGTGTGGCCGTTCGAGAAGTTGGCGTCCTGGTGAAACTCGGTCACCGCGCCGGACTCCACGTCGAAACGGAGCACCCGGTTGTTCGGGATGTCGCTCCAGAGAAGTGCGGCCTGGTCGCCGAACCACACCGGTCCCTCGAACCAGCGCCCGCCGTCGGCGATCTGCTCCACCGCGGCATTACCAACCACATACCGGGCGAAGGAGGGATCGAGCGTCCGCACGCGCGGATCCGGGTAGCGGGGAGAGGGAGTGAACACCATTGTTTTTCCTTACCGACTCATGTCTCGAGTCACCGGCGATCGGGGGTGCTTCCAGTGTGGCATCCCGCGTTCGCCCACACCGTCGGGTCGGACTGTTCCCGGCAAAAGATGACGGTGTCGGATGTGCCGTCCTCGATCAGGATGCTGTTGGCTTCGGCCGCGCCGCAACGGGCTTCGCCGGAACGTGGTAACCGCTCCGCCGAGTAGCTCAGCCAGCTGTGTGCGTGAGACTTCGCGTTGTGAAAGCGAGCTTTACGCGGACCCCACACCCTGCAGGACGCCACGGGACGAGCATCCTGCCCCGCCAACCAGAAGTGAGCCAGTCTGAGTTGTAAGTAACAGACCGTCGAGGTTCTTGGAGTACATTCGAGCTAAGCGAAGCGCCGATCCCGACCGCCCGTACTGGAGCCGGCGCCGCAGCATGACACCCGCGGAATCATAAGGACCGTCCATGTATTACCCAGCGAACGCCGCAGATCCCGCGGGACGACCGCGGCATATTGCCCCGCTCGCGAGTGCAGACGGTGTGAACAGTGCAGACCGGCTCGCTGGTGCACTCGCCAGCGGCCGCAGCCTCATCGTTTTTGGTGAGTCGGGGATGGGCAAAAGCTACCTTGCCGACGGGATCGTCCGGCAGCTGAAAGGCCACGGCCACGAGCCGATCGCCGTGCGGGCGACGGCCCTCGTCCAGCACCTGCCCTATGCGGCACTGCGCTCAGCCCTTGAACTGCGCGTGCCGGAAACACCGGGCACCCCGCCGGCGACCACCCCGGCGACCACCCCGGCACCCACGCCGGCGCTCGTGCTTGCCCGCCTGAACCAGCGCTCCGGCAATCACAAACCGATCGTGCTGGTCGACGACGCCCACCTGCTGGACAGCGCCACCGCCGAACTGCTCTGTGTGCTCGTCACCGCTGGCAGCATCACCGTGCTGCTGACCGCCATATTGGTGCCGGACAAAGACCCGTCCCCGGACGCCGCCCAAACGCTGCGGACCATCACCGACCTGTGGGTGCGCCAGGTCGCCGACCGCATCGACATCGCGCCGCTGTCCGCCCCGGCAGCAGATGCCCTGGTCAGTGAGCTCTGTGATGGGGCACCCCTCGACCTCGTCACCCGGATCGGGGTGCGCGAGCGCAGCGCCGGGTCCCCCTTACTGCTGCGCGAACTGACCCGTTATGCCCTTGAGGGGGGCCTGGCCGTCGAGAACCACGACACCCTCACCCTGCACAGTGCCCCGCCGCCCGCCCGCATCATCGACATCCTGCGCGGCCGGCTATCCGCCCTCACCCCGGCGCAACTACACGGCCTCGCTGTGCTCGGTCGTGTCCGCAGCCTTCCGTACAACCTCAGCCTCTCGCTCTTTAGCGGTGCAGGGCTGCGCGACCTTGTACTGCGCGGATTCGCCTGGCAGGACCACCGCGGCGGCAGCCTCGTCAGCGCCCACCAGCTTTACGCCGAATGCGCCATGGTGCTCGGCGACCCCGCGGCCATCGCCGGACTCGAGCAGGCGCTCGGCGACGCCGTCCTCGCCGAGGTGCACCACGGCCGGGTGATCACCGACAGCGAAGCCGTGGTGATTGACGGATGCTGGGCAGCGGGGTCGACCCTCGGGATCGAGGCCGGGCGCCACGGTGCACACACCGTCGCCGCGGTGCTCGTGGGTGCTGCACGGCACTTCAACAGTGGCGGGTACGCGGGAGCGGCGCTCGACGCGGCCTGGCGGGCGTACGAGTTCGACCGCTCCATCGCCGCGGTGATCGAGTATTCCCGGGCTTTGGCCGCCACCCGTAAGTTCACCAGGGCCCTCGCGGTGCTGGTTGACGCAGAGTCCACCCTCACATCGGCCGAGGAGGCGGTGCACCTGATCCGCTGGTGGACAAAGCTCGCCAGCCGCCAACCGGTAGCCCCACTGGAACTCGAGCAACTGGCTGCCCGTGCGGCGAACTGGGGATTCGCCTCCGACGAACTCGACGGGGAGATCGCCCAGGTCAAGCTGACGATCGCCTACCGCAGGCTCGACCGCCGCCCCGTCGCCGAGTTCGCCGAATCGATCGCGCACACCTCCCGGTACGGCCTGCTGGTCTGTGCGCGGGCCGCGAGCCTCGCGGCCATTGACTGGTCACTGCTCGGCGAATCCACCAGGGCGACGGTGATGTCCCGGTTCTCCACCGAACTGCTGCAGTCGCAGGCCATCTCGGCCTCCTCCGTGCCCGACAGCGACATCGAAGCATTCATCTTCGCCTACGGCATCCTCGGCCAGCTGCTCGACGGGGTATCCCTCGACGAATCGCTCCGCGAGCTCGACCGCCGGATCGCCGCGGCGGTCCGTGCCCGGGACTACGCGACCCTGCCCTACTTCTCCTACGCTGCGGGAGAGATCGCCCGGTTCCGGGGGGATGCTGCCGCCGCGGTCACCGAATTTACGGCCGGCCAGTCCCGGTATGCGCGCAGTGATCCCCGCGGCCTACAGGCCTACCTCGAATGCCGCCTCGCGGCCACCCTCGCCGACGTTGGACGGCTCGAAGAGGCCTACGCCGTCCTCGGGCAGGCCGAGGCTTCCGCCGAAGAACTGGGCAAACACGACTGGGCGACCGGCATCATCGCGTACACGGCCGCCGGCATCGCCGCCGGTGCCGCGTCCCTTGGCAGGGCGGAGGCCCCCGCCGGGACGAACACCGGCACCGCGGATGCCGCACCGTCAGACAAGCCGGCCGGCCCCCATACGTCCGGCGCGGTAGCGAATTTCCCCATCCTCGCCCTGAAGCTGATGTACCGGCAGTTTGTCGAGGGCGCAGACCCGGCGACCATCGTGGACAACTTCGAAGCGGTCGCGACCACCCTGAACAGCCGACTGATCACCGCCGCGGCGATCCACATCCGCGCGGCGCTGGAGCGGAAACCTTCCGCGCTGGATGATGCGGCCGCGGCGTTCGCCGAGCTCGGCTCCTACGCCAACGCCCGCATCGCGAGCGAGAGTGCCGCGGAGCTGCACCAGTCGCAGGGTGACCGGCCGGCGGCGCTGCTCAGCCGCATCCGCGCCGTGGATTTCGCCACACAGGCGGGCCAGCTGCCGCCGGGAACCGAACCGGGCGCGCTCTCGCTGACCGACCTGCTGACGGATCGCGAGCGGGAGGTGGCGTTGCTGGCCGCCGACGGCCTGAGCAACAAAAAGATCGCGACGGTGCTGTTCGTCTCGGTGCGGACCGTCGAATCCCACATCTACCAGGCCAGGCTCAAGCTGGGCTCGGGATCCCGCAGTGACCTCGCGTCGATCCTCCGCACCGACCGCGGCCCGGAGCCGCCGCTGTAGGTGTTGCGGCAGGCGGTCAGTCGCGGCCGGGTTTGACCTGGAAAATGCCCTTCGACGGCGGCGGCGACTGGGTGGCCGTCGCATCGGTGCTGACACTCGCGCCGGCGATCCAGTCCCGCAGTTCCCTGCCGGCGACCACCTTGGAGGGGTGCGGACCGCCGGCCAGCAGGCGCGGCATCCATTCGAGGGGAAGCGGCTTCTGCGAGCCGATCATCACGACATTGCCGAAACGGCGACCCTTGAGGATCTGCGTTTCGGCGAGGGCAGCGACATCGGCCACGGCGTCGAGCAGTGTGGCGGCCTGGCCGCGGGCGAACGCCAGCCCGGGGCCGTCCGCCACGTTCACGGCGATGATGCCGTCCGGCTTCAGCAGGGCGACGGCTTCGCGGTAGAACTCGAGGCTGGTGACGTGCGCCGGGGTACGCGCCCCACTGAACACATCGACGATCAGCAGGTCGACGGTGCCAACGATGCCGGCGGGCATCCGGCCGACAACCTCGCGGGCATCGCCGTGGCGCACCCGGATCGACGCGCCCTTCGGCAGCGGCAGTTTCGCGCGAACCAGGTCGACAAGGTCGCTCTCGATCTCGACCACCTGCTGGCGGGACCCTGGGCGGGTCGCCTCGACGTAGCGGGGGAGGGTGAAGGCACCGGCGCCGAGGTGCACGGCCGTGATCGGCTGGCCGGGGTCACCGATCTGGTCGATGACATGGCCGATGCGCTGCACGTACTCGAAAAATAGCTGCGTCGGGTCGTCCATGTTCACATGCGACTGCGGGGTGCCGTCGACGATGAGGGTGTACGCGCCGGGAACCCAGCGGTCGGCTTCGATCACGGCGTTGAAACCGCTGTGCTTCAGGGTCGTCGGGCTTTGTTCCATGCCACGACCCTGCCACATCCCGCACCGGTCTTGTCACTGCTGCCTGGTGGCGGGTGCGGCCGCTACTGCGGCACCCTTGCGGTGAGGTCCCCGAACCCGCCCTCGGCGTCCGGCCAGCACGTGGTGATGAGGAGTCATGTCTGCGCGGTAACCGGTCTTCGGTGCTGGGCTGGTGAGTGACGGCCGAAGCCATGACGCTGCCCGCCGCGCCTACAGGGAACCGGATTGACCGCCGGTCCAACGGTGTGTGCTCGCTCCGGGTGCGCCTACCGACTCACCGCGTGATGTTGCCTGCCTACGCGCGCTTCAGCTCGGCCTCCCAGTTCGTCCGCTGGATCTCCACGTCGAGTTCCCGCAACTGTTGGGCGACGGTGTCTGCCTGCGCCCGCAGGTCCTTCACATCGAGCGCGGACAGCCGCCGCAGCTCGCTGCGCATCTGGCGGTTGCCCCAGCTCCCGCCCGCAGCATCCGCCGCCCGCACCAGGATGCTGTGGTGGACACGCAGCGACTCCCTGGCCGCCAGCGCCGACGTCAGCGTTCGCCCGTCGGCGGTCGTCGCGAGGGTATTGGTGAAGTTGATCGAGGTGACGAGGCGCTCGAGCGTGTCGAGGCTGCGGATACAGTCCTGCAGCAGCTCTGCCGCATTCTCCGCTGGCTCCTCACCCTCCTGGTAGGAGGCGTTCGCCACGATGCGGGACTGCAGCGCCTCGATACGTTTTTGCAGGTCGGCGCGCTCCAGCAGGGCTTCGGCAAGTTTCATGGGTCAAGGCTTCCAGTCGGCGCCGGTAAATGCCAGCGCGTTGTGGCGTGTTGGTCGACCCAGCCGACTTTGCCGACCCAGCCGACCCAGCCGAACCGGCCCGCCCAGTCCGCTCAGTCTGTGGCGTCGAGCGAAGCGAGGTAGACCTCGCGGGCGGCACGGTTTCCAACAAAGGCCCCATACCCCACAAGGGCAAGCAGTACTGCCATGCCCACAATAACGACGGTGCCGACCTCGCCCTCCGCGAGGGGAGTGACGAGGCCGACGATTCCCGCCGCTACCAGTGCGCTCCCGCCGGCGTCGACCCACGGGCGTGCCGCACGGTGGCCGATGAGCCAGGCCTCGTCCGAGCGCTGCAGGTAGCCGAAGCGCAGGCCCATCAGGTCGTTGATCCCCAGGATTCCGCGGGCGGTGAGCTCCCCGGTCAGGATGACTACGAGACCACACAGTGCAAGGACAATGCTCGCAATTAACATGAGGCAAGCTTACTTAGTGCCGGTGGATGCTGCGCAACCGGGTGTCCACCCGGTGCAAACGGAGCCCTTATAGCCGAAGTGGGCAATCTGGTCAAGAAATACCTTGCAATTAAGTGGCTAGGCATCTTATAGTTGTTCTTTGCGCTCCCAGACAACCTATGCCGTCATATTGTGGACAGCAGGCGCGCCCCGAGTATAGCGGCGGGGTAGATCTCCTACCGATTAAACATCGCGGAGACTCTGGTAGGCAAATCTCACAACACCGACAGTTATGGCCCGACGGGGCCCACGGAGGTTATTTCCTTGGCTGCTGCGCGCAACGCAACCACCAACAAGTCCCCTAAGAACGGCCGCAACGCATCGCGGCTGTCTTTCGCAAAGATCACTGACACCCTGACCGTTCCCGATCTGCTGGCATTGCAGACCGAGAGCTTCGACTGGCTCGTCGGAAACGACATCTGGAAGCAGCGCGTCGCGGAGGGTGAGGCCCAGGGCCGCACCGACCTGCCGACGCGGAGTGGCCTCGACGAGATCTTCGAGGAGATCTCTCCCATCGAGGACCTCGGCGAGACGATGCAGCTTTCGTTCACGGGCCCTGAGCTCGAAGAGCCGAAGTACACGATCGAAGAGTGCAAGGAGCGCGGCAAGACCTTTGCCGCACCGCTGTATGTAAACGCTGAGTTCATGAACCACCTCACCGGTGAGATCAAGACCCAGACGGTATTCATGGGCGACTTCCCGCTGATGACGCAGAAGGGTACGTTCATTGTGAACGGCACCGAGCGCGTCGTCGTCTCTCAGCTCGTTCGTTCCCCCGGTGTCTACTTCGACCGCACCCCCGAGAAGCTGTCCGACAAGGACATCTACTCCGCTCGCATCATCCCGAGCCGTGGTGCCTGGCTCGAATTCGAAATCGACAAGCGCGACCAGGTCGGCGTTCGCATCGACCGCAAGCGCAAGCAGTCGGTCACCGTGTTCCTCAAGGCCCTCGGCCTGACGAGTGAGCAGATCCTCGAAGAGTTCGCCGGTTTTCCGTCGATCGCCCTCACCCTGGAGAAGGATTCCATCCTCACCAAGGAAGAGGCGCTGAAGGACATCTACCGCAAGCTCCGTCCTGGAGAGCAGGTTGCCGCCGAGGCCGCCCGCGCGCTGCTCGACAACTTCTACTTCAACTCCAAGCGTTACGACCTCGCGAAGGTTGGTCGTTACAAGATCAACCGCAAGCTCGGTATCGACGCCCCGCTGAAGAACTCCGTACTGACGCTCGAGGACATCCTCGCCACGATCAAGTACATGGTTGCGCTGCACGACACCACGTCGCCGTACGTCACCGTTGTTGACAACGCCACCTCGACCATCAAGGGTGTCCGCGAGGGCAACCAGGTCGACGTGCGTCTCGACGTCGATGACATCGACCACTTCGGTAACCGTCGTATCCGCGCCGTCGGCGAGCTCATCCAGAACCAGGTCCGTACCGGCCTGTCCCGGATGGAGCGCGTTGTCCGCGAGCGGATGACCACGCAGGACATCGAAGCGATCACCCCGCAGACCCTGATCAACGTGCGCCCCGTCGTCGCCGCGATCAAGGAGTTCTTCGGAACGTCGCAGCTGTCGCAGTTCATGGACCAGAACAACCCGCTGTCGGGTCTTACCCACAAGCGCCGCCTGTCGGCTCTTGGCCCGGGTGGTCTGTCCCGTGAGCGCGCCGGTGTCGAGGTGCGAGACGTTCACCCGTCGCACTACGGCCGTATGTGCCCCATTGAAACTCCTGAAGGCCCCAACATTGGTCTGATCGGTTCGCTGGCATCGTTCGCACGCATCAACGCGTTCGGTTTCATCGAGACCCCCTACCGTCGCGTTGTCGACGGTGTGGTCACCGAGACGATCGACTACCTCACCGCCAGCGAAGAGGACGACTTCATCGTCGCCCAGGCAAACGCCCCGCTGACCGCCGACGCCCGTTTCGCCGACCCTCGCGTGCTTGCACGTAAGAAGGGTGGCGAGGTGGACCTCATCCCGACCGAGACCATCGGTTACATGGATGTTTCGCCGCGCCAGATGGTGTCCGTTGCAACCTCGCTCATCCCGTTCCTCGAGCACGACGATGCAAACCGCGCCCTCATGGGTGCAAACATGCAGCGCCAGGCTGTCCCGCTGCTGCGCAGCGAGAGCCCGCTCGTTGGTACCGGTATGGAGGGCTACGCAGCCATTGACGCCGGAGAGGTCACCACGACCAACCGCGCCGGTGTTGTGCACGAGGTTTCCGCCGACGTTGTCTCCGTCCAGACGGACGAGGGCGGCATCGACCAGTACTACCTCAACAAGTTCACCCGCTCCAACCAGGGCAACAGCTACAACCAGCGTGTCATCGTCAGCGCGGGCGACCGCGTTGAGGCCGGCCAGGTTCTTGCTGACGGTCCCTCGACGGAAAACGGCGAGCTCGCACTCGGAAAGAACCTTCTTGTGGCATTCATGCCATGGGAGGGCTACAACTTCGAGGACGCGATGATCCTGAGCCAGAACCTGGTCAAGGACGACACCCTCTCCTCGATTCACATCGAAGAGTACGAAGTCGACGCCCGCGACACCAAGCTC